>Ga0123357_10005838_pt1 | contig 14845 bp, 9 predicted proteins | sample TergutEmb28metaG_FD_89873 | JGI IMG/M metagenome (GOLD analysis project Ga0123357, IMG submission 89873) | Embiratermes neotenicus P4 segment gut microbial communities from Petit-Saut dam, French Guiana - Emb289 P4 | ecosystem: Host-associated > Arthropoda: Insects > Digestive system > Gut ...
ACGGCGGCGCAATATTTAATAACAGCGGAGCGGTATTCAATGCGGATAAAGTTGAGTTTTCTTTGAACGCGTCAAGCAATAACGCCGGCGCGGTGTATAACACCGGATCTGTATTTAATGCGGCTGACGTCGTGTTTTTTTCAAACGCGTCAGGCAATAACGCCGGCGCGGTGTATAATACCGGATCTGTATTTAATGCGGATAACGTCGCGTTTTCTTCAAATACGGCAGCTCTAAACGGCGGAGCAGTATATAACGGCGGAGGTTCAACGGCGCTTAATTTGAGCAGCGCGATATTTATATCGAACAGCGCGGCGCAGTATGGCGGAGCGGTATATAACACCGGAAGTTCAACGGTGTTTAATTCGAGCAATACGGTGTTTACATCGAACGGCGCGGCGAGTAACGGCGGCGCGGTATATAATGGCGCCGGAGCGGCATTTAACGCGGATAATGCCGGGTTTTCTTTAAACACGTCAGGTAATAACGGCGGAGCGGTATATAACATCGGAAGTTCAACGGTGTTTAATTTGAGCAGCGCGGCGTTTACATTGAACAGCGCGGCTCAGAACGGCGGCGCGGTGTGCAGCGGCAACGGAGCAGTATTTAATGCGGATAATGTCGTGTTTTCTTCAAACACGGCAAGTTTCGGCGGAGCGGTATATTTGTCGGGGAGTAAAGCTAATTTCAGCGGCGCAAATATAACATTTACGGGGAATACGGCGGAAAGCGCCGGCGGAGCGCTATATATAGCGGGAAGCACGGCAACTTTTGACACTAACGGCGCAGAAGTAATTTTCAGCGGAAATAAAGCAGCCGGAAAGTCTAACGACGTATATATGGATGTAGGCTCTCAATTAAACATAAGCGGAGCTAACGCAATAAGGTTTGAAGGCGGAATATTGAGCGATTTGAGCGGCCAAGGAATAGAGATAAACAAAAGCGGAGCAGGAGCGATGTATTTCGGAGGAGAGAATCAAGTATGGGGGAATTTTAATATAAGCGGCGGCGATATAATATTATTGGACAGCGCGACGTTTACGGGAACGAGCATGGTGTTGCCTGCTGGAAGCGCGTTGGATATGCAAAACGCAAGCTTGAATACGATAATAGTGAGCACGTTTTCAAGCACGACAAATACAAAGATAGACATATTCGCCAATAGAAACAGCGACAAAGTAATAGCCGGAAACGCGACGGCAGGCGGCAATCTTGACGTAAAGTCAAGAGTAGGCGTATATAATGACGTGGTATACGAAATAATTCTGTCAACGTTGACGCCAGTGCAGGGAACCTTTACAAGCACGAGCAGCTATTACGGCAATAATCCGAATGAGAATTTAACATATACCGTAGATAACAGCGACCCGAATAAAATAAAGCTGATAGTAAACGGGAGCTGGTTAACCGATTTTGGAAATATTGGCGGTTTAAGTTTTAACCAACAAGAAACGGCAAACGCGTTTGATAAATTGACCAAGACGTCTACGTCGAATATGAGCAATGAACTCGCGGATTTGCTGACAGCAATGATGTCTGAAAACGAAGCAGACCAAAAAGCTGTGTTGTCGCAAGTATCGGGATATTATTTAAGCAATGTAATCAGGAACTTGGCGGCAGACAGCCCGAATAACGAAATATACGACAAAATAAGGAATCACGCGAGGGAAGACGTAACAAACAGCGGATTGTGGGCGGCGGTAAAAGGCGGGCAGGAGACGTTTAAGGGAGATGATAATTCGTTGGGCGACTACACAAACAATTCAATCGGAGCATTGTTGGGATTTGACAGATATATAGCGGACAGCGGTTTGATGTGGGGAGCGTATTTAAGGTTCAGCAGCGACAGTATAGAGCAAGACGAACATAGCGCGGACGGGACAAAGAAAGGATTGGGCTTGTACGGCGGATTAATAAAAGAAGGATACGAGTTTAAAGCGATGTTAATGGGAAGCATAGACAACTTTGATACGCAGAGAGCAGTATTGGGAGCAACTGCAAAAGGAAGTATAGACGCTGTAACTGTAAACGGAGACATAGAAGCGGCGTTAAAGTTTGCGCTGAACGAAAGCAAATCATTCAAGTTAAGGCCGTATATAGGGTTAGAAGCGGAGAACAGCATGTATGACGGCTTCACGGAAACGGGAGCAGGGGCATTGAATCTGGAAGTAAAAGGCGGCAGTTATTTAAGAACGGCGGGAAGAGCGGGAGCAGGGATAGAGTATAATCGGAAAGAGTGGAGTATATACGTGAAGGGAGAAGGAAAGTACATAATAAGCGGAGACGCGCCTGAAATAGAGAGCGTGTTTGAAGGAACGGATGTAAGTTTCAAGAGCAGAGGAGCAAAAGAAGGAGTGATGCAGTACGGAGTTGGACTCGGAGGGGAAGTATTTGTAAGCGAGAACTGGAAGTTGTTTGCGAACGGAAATTACTACGGAGCGGATAATTACGAAAACATATACGGTAATGTAGGATTGAGGTATTTATTCGGAGGCGGTAAAAAGCAAAGTAAAACAAAAGCATGCATGAGAGATGCCGAAGAGAATGCAAGGGACGCGGAGAAGCTTGCGGAAGAAGCAAATATGGGAGCAGCTGATGCGCAGAGAAAGGCAGAGGAAGCGAAGGCAAAAGAAAAAGAGATGCAGGGAATAAATGAGAAGGGCGTTAAAGATCTGGTAAATGCGATGAAGATACAAGCGGCAAAAGAAGCGATAGCAAAAGCGAATGAAACGATAGCGAAAGCAGACGAAGCGAACAAGAAAATAGAAAGCGCGAGAGAGTGTAAAGCGCAAGCCGGAGAGGGCGAAGCAAATAAAGAAAAAGATTATATAGAGATGTCGCTGGAAAGGGCGCAGACAGGAGCGGACGAAGCGAGAGAGAATGCATTGAGGACGAAAGAAGAAGCTACTAGAGTGCTGTCCATTGGCGGGGATAACAAGTAATAGTGCGACAGACGCGGAGAAGCTTGCGGAAGAAAGAGCGCAAAACAGAAGAACTGAAGTGTTTGTAAAGTAATTAATACCGCAGAGAACAGATAACGAAAAAACGGTTTGTTAATTAAATTAACAAGCCGTTTTTCATTTGTCGTATTCCTCGCCCCTTGCGCTAAATAAAAAAGATGTTCACGAATTACCCTCTCCATATTTCAGGGAGAGGGACGAAGGGTGAGGGTGAAATATCGTTGAGGGCAGGGTGAGGGGTTGCTGTTTGTCGTAGTGGTAAAACCCTCTCAAGTTTGAAACGGATTTGCAAATTGCTAAAATAAGGGGCCTTATTATTTACTCATTAACGGGAGACAGAGATGCTCGATATCAAATTTATAAGAGAAAACGTCAAAGAAGTGCAAAAAGCCATGGAAGCAAGAAACCAGAAAATAAATTTTGACCATCTTTTGGACTGGGACAGCGAAAGAAGAAGCATAATAGGCGAAATCGAACAGATGCGCCTTAAAAGAAATAAAGCCAGTGAAGATATCGGCAAACTCAAGAGGGAAGGAAAAGAGGCTCCCGACGCCCTTCTCGCCGAGATAAACGATATGAGAGACAAAATTCAGGAAAAAGAAAAACATCTTCTGATGATAGAAACGCAGACGGAGGATTTTCTTCTCAGGATTCCGAATATTCCCGACGAGAGCGTGCCGCTCGGAAAAGACTCGTCGGATAATAAAATAGTCCGCTTTATAGGCGATCCGATAAAACTTCCTTTTAAAGCAAAACACCATTGGGAAATAGGCGAAAAATTGGGGATACTGGATTTTGAAACAGCTTCAAAGATTTCCGGTTCGCGCTTTGCCGTTTTAAAAGACGAAGGCTGCGCGCTTGAAAGGGCGATAATCAGCTTTTTTCTCGACACTCATAAAGCCAAAGGATACAGCGAAATAATGACGCCGTATCTCGTAAACTATCTTTCCATGCGCGGCACGGGACAGCTTCCGAAATTCGACGAGGAAGCTTTCAAGTGCGCGAATGACGAACTGTATCTCATACCGACCGCCGAAGTGCCCGTCACGAATATTTACAGAGGCGACGTTCTCGACGAGGCGGCGCTTCCTAAAAAGTACGTTTCATACTCCGCGTGTTTCAGACGGGAAGCCGGCTCTTACGGAAAAGACACAAAAGGGCTTATAAGAAACCACCAGTTCAACAAAGTCGAAATAGTAAAGTTTGTAAAACCCGAAAATTCCATGGCGGAACTTGAAAGCCTTGTTCTTGACGCCGGAGACGTCCTGGAAAAGCTCGGTCTTCCTTACAGGGTTTCGCTTTTGTGCACGGGAGACCTCGGATTTTCGTCGTCAAAAACTTATGATCTCGAAGTCTGGCTTGCCGGCGACAACGAATACAGAGAAATTTCGTCGTGTTCCAACTTTAAAGATTTTCAGGCGAGAAGAATGAACATAAAAGTAAAATCAGACGGCGGAAAAAAGAGAGAGTTTCTGCATACTCTAAACGGCTCCGGAGTGGCGGTCGGCAGGACCTTCGCCGCCATACTCGAAAACTTCCAGCAGGAAGACGGCTCCGTCGTAATCCCCGAAGCGCTCCGCAAGTACGCCGGCTTCGACATAATAAAACCAAAGACAGCATGAAGATTAAATCTGTATTGTCGTCATTGCGGGAAAGACGAAGTCTTGACGAAGCAATCCGGAAAGCTAACAGAAGCGACATTCTTATTACCTAGATTGCCACGACGCTTTCAGCGTCTCGCAATGACCGCAAAATAAAAAACAGCCTTCCCGAAAGAAGGCTGTTTTTTATCATGATAAACCGGGGTTCTTATTTTTTCTTCTTTGCCGCAACTTTTTTCTTCGGTGCTGCTTTTTTTGCCGCGACTTTTTTCTTCGGTGCTGCTTTTTTGCATCCGCAAGCCATTTGGAGGCTCCTTTTTGCCTTTCGGCATTTTTTTATCCGCGCAAGAAAAGCGGATTTGATTTGCTGCACAACAGTATTATATTAATGAAAATAAAAAATTGCAACAATTTATTTTAAATCCGCGGGAATTTCTCTGGGCGGAAGTTTGATGCCGCGCATCTCAATAAGGCCGGAAATTATCGCGCCGATGAAATAAATAGCCCACACATAAGTGTAATACGAGCCGAAAACAACGGCGGCTCCGGCGGCGATAAACGAAGCCGCGAATATCATAAGACTCGCCTCAAGGTATCTCCATTTCGTCGGCATAAGATTGTAAATATGCGCGAGCTGGTAGTTGTGCCTCCTGTGCCTTACGTAAGCCGCGGCGAGCAGAAGAAAACCTACCGGCGAAACAAACTGGCATATAAGATGCACGGCCACAAGCTGTATTACCGGCGAACCCGACGAAAACCAGACAGGGTCGTACATATTTATCATTCCCCACGAGTAAAGCACTTTCGAGCCGGTCACTGCTATGCTGTTTATGAGGACGAAAATTATTCCCATGAGAAAGCCTATTGTGTAAGCCGCGAAGGCTGTCGATCTCGGCGCGCCGCTCGGGGTGGGAACCCAGTGAAAAATCGCGACAAGTATCGACGGGGCTATTACCGCCATCAGAAAAAACTGGCGTGCGGAGTTGATTATCAAAGGCCACGGGTGCGGACCGAGAATGTTTTGCAGCGGCCTCGTGATAAAATAGATTCCGAACATCACAAACGCAAACGTTATTTTTTTAAAACCGATCTCGCCGAACATTATGGATCTGTACTTGCTCGTGCGCTTTACCTCAAAGGCCATAAGAAAATACGTAAGCCCCGCGATTACCGGCAGAAAAAAAGTTATGAGAAAATCGAAATTCATCACTGCTCCGTTGATATGCGTATATCGTAAAGTTTTTTTGACAGCTTGTTGTCTTTCAGCGCCGAAGGCTCGGAAACGAAAAATACCGGATGCTGTCCTTCGGACTTATCGGTGACTTCGCAGTGCACCGTATGTTTTAGCATTGTAAAAAAGCTGAGTTTCGGATTGTTGAACTCCAGCTCGACGGCTGCCAGGTCTTTTTCGCCGAGTTTGCCGGCATTGAACTTTCTTAAAAAATCATTCTTCTTCAAAAAAGAAATTATGAGATAGAGCTTTTTAAATTTTAATCCCAGCGGATTAAGGAGAATAAAATCCTCGTTGTCGTCATGAAAGCTCAATCCTATCTCTGTCGTCCTCTTGCCCACGCTCATAAGCGTGTGGGTTCCGAACTCTTTTCGTGAAGTGTAAAACCTGCTCACCGCTCCGGTTTTTGTCTTTGTTTCTATCGTCGCCTTTGACGGCCGCAAAAGTTTTATAAGTTTTTTTTTCTCAAAACCCTCAAAGAGGGCTTCCGTCGCTTTCAACGGCTTTAAAATAATTTCTTTTTTCATTGTTAATCTATACCATGCGGACTAGCCGCGATGAAACGCTTTGCCGTCCTTCTGCGGAGCGCAGAATCTATAAATTTATAGACCCTGCGACTTCGCGCAGGGTGACAAACAGCACAGTTTACTGTGCTGTTTGTCATTTTCTGTTGTTAAAGGCCTTCAGCGTGTTTTCCAAAAGCATCGTTATGGTCATGGGTCCGACGCCTCCCGGAACCGGAGTGATTTTTATATTCATATCCTTCATGCTCTCAAAATCCGCGTCGCCGCAAAGCCCTTCGCTCGTCCTGTTTATACCCACATCTATTACCGTTGCGCCGTCTTTTATAAAATCCCTGTTTATGAATTTGGGCCTGCCTATCGCGGCAACGACTATGTCCGCGGTCTTGCAGATATCTTTAAGATTTTTTGTTTTAGAGTGCGCCATTATAACGGTCGCGTCGTTTGCAAGCAACAGCATTGACAGAGGTTTTCCCACAAGATTTGACCGGCCTATGACCACAGCTGTTTTCCCGGACATTTCTATACCGGATTTTTGCAGCATATGAATCACGCCCAGCGGCGTGCAGGAAACCAAAATATTCTTTTCGATTATTTCGTTCCAGTTTTTTGAAAGGTTTAAAAGCCCGGCGTTGTACGGGTGAAGCCCGTCAACGTCTTTTAAAGGGCTTATGGCGTTTATGCAATCCTGCGCCCGGCTGTTGTCCGGAAGCGGAAGCTGCAGCAAAATTCCGTCTGTTTCAGGATTGTCATTCAGCTCTTTTATCCGCGAAATAATCGTTTCTTTTGACGAATCCGCAGGCATGCCGATATGAAAAGATTTTATGCCCGCGGCCTCGCAAGCTTTGATTTTTGAATTTATGTAAACGCGGCTTGCAGGATCGTCTCCAACGAGTATCGTGGCAAGACCCGGGACGGCTCCCGTCCTCTTTTTTATTTCTTCGACTCTCTGCTTGATCTCAGCCCTCTTGTCGGCCGAAATTTTTTTTCCGTCAATCAAAATCATCTTGCACCTCAGTATAAATTAAAATATTTTAAAAGGTAGGCGTTAAAATCTTCAATGCGTTTCGGATTTGTCTCAACATATTTTGCGCCGTAAATCGTGCCGTAATCTCTCACGCGGGAACGGACGATTTCCATGGTAATTACCGCAAGACCGTCGTCGCCGGCAATAAAAGCCGCGACTACTTTCTCGCCGTTATTATATATTTGACGGCTCTGCATGGCGATTCCGCTCTTGCTGATGTTCATAAGGACGCATCTGTCGGCGCTCTGCGCCCCGCTTTCTCCGTAGCGCATGCACATTATATTCATTGACGCGCAGCGGCGCATATGCCTGCGGCGCCCCTGCGACGCAAAATCCGCAGAATGCGTCATATCGTAGTTAAATGAGTGAATCTGATGCTCGGTAAATATTTTCATTTGATTAATTCTTGTCGTTTTTCTCCTCGCCCCTTGCGGGAGAGGGCAGGGTGAGGGGTTGCCGTTATTCCTTTCTCTGCCTTTACTCTACTCTTATATGATTCGAAAAAATCCACGGCCTGTATCTAAAAAACTTCTTTAAATAAACTTCAACCCTGTAAACGCCGGACTCGGATATCTCCGTTTCCGCAGACAGGCCTTGCCTGGAAAAAACAGTTTTGCCGTTGCCGATTATTTTTATCAAACTCTGCGCCGAAACTTTCACCGTAATTTTAGGCTTGTTTGTGATATGTATGCTGTCGCCGCTGTAAGCCGTTCTCAAATTGTCGGTTATGTAAAACTCAAAACCTTTTGCGTTTTCCCATTTTTCCTGCGCAACGTAGAGCTGCGAAGATTTTACTGCATTTATGATCTGCCTTTTTGCCTGTTCGACGTCTTTGCTAAGCTCTTCTTTGAGCAAAATGTGCGTTGAGATGGTTTTAAAAGCGAAGTTAAACGGAAAAATCCTGAAAGGCAGCCCCATAACCCATTTTCTTGAATTATGGTTGTCTATCTCGCCGTAGCCGGCTATGAGTTTAGGCTCTCTTTTTTCAAGATTATAATTGTCCCATCTTTCAAGCGTCTCCCGTTTCGGGCCGGACAGAACCAGAGCCGGAAACAAAAACGCAAGAAACGCTTTCGGATAAGACGCAAGCTTTTCCTGCCAGTCGGTCATCAGATCCCATATGCTCACCGCATCGTATCCGGTGACAGTCCAGTCCCGCCACGCGTATGAACGCACTCCGAACAGCTTAGCGCCCGTATGGTCCGGATGAGCTATAAACCCGGCCGCATTCTCTCTGTTTACGGAGTCTATATAATTCTGCGGATTTTCGTCCGCCGCCGCTATAATGGGTTTCTTTATTCCGACCGCCAGATAGTGGTTGTAAGACGGCGTGATCTCTTCGCCGGCTATTACCAGCAGATCGCCGTGATAACCTTCAAAACCCTCGTCTTTAGTCTTGAGATTCGAATGATCCGTGATAATTATAAAATCCGCGCCGCATCTCTGCGCGGATTTTATTATATCTTTGATGTCGGTTGTGCCGTCATGGGAAAAAGCGGAATGAATATGAAAAAAACCTCGATAATCAAACTTCATATTCCACCTCGAATCCTGCGAAAAAATTATATCAACTATTAACCCAAAAAGCAATTTAATCAACGATAAAGTGAAAAGCTAAAATAAAATCAGTTTGCCGTCGCAGCCGTTGCTCCTCTCCCTTGTCAGGGAGAGGGATGGGTGAGGGCGATGCCGTAGATATGTTTTTTCATGTGTTTGTCGTGCGCTTTAACCGATTTGCAATTGCAAGAGCCGGCAGGTTTTTTGTATAATAAACTCTCGCATGAAAAGCATGGAGGGGTCGCATAGTTGGCCTAGTGCGCTGGTTTGCTAAACCGGTATACGGATGAAAATCCGTATCGAGAGTTCAAATCTCTCCCCCTCCGTCAGCCTTTTTTAATCACCGTCTGAGAAAATCAAGAATACAAATAATTGTCTCGCTATTGTCTCTCCAGCGGCAGTATATTCCTTAGATACCCCAACTTATTAGTCAAATTTAGTTGGGGTATCTTGTTTTTCAAGCTGTAACAGTTAAAATTTACTTATTTATCGGTATCTTTATCTCTAGCAACGAATTTGTCCGGCAAGTCAAATTCGTCCAATGACGAGATAATAATTTATAAAATGGAAGTTTTTGTGATAAAAATAAGAGCTTGTGACACTGGTGTATGAAAAAAATGACTGATGAAAAGCAATTTTATGGTTGAATAATAGTAAATCATCATATAACATATATTAAGCAAATTCACGTTCTAAGATACATATTTAATGTGTCACATCTGAACAATAAGTACATATTTGGTTGCCGGGCTGCGCCATCGTCGTTTGAGTTTGGCCGCCGGAACAGATGTCAGCCAAACTCAAACGACCCATTGAAGCTCTCTTTTTACAGCTTACATTAACTGTATTTGCCCAAATTTTGGACAGAATGTCCTTAATAATATTCTTATGTAAGTCATGTTTTAGCCATAAAGGGAAGGTAGCTTATTGCCGTATTTGTATAGGCTTGACTTTATAGTATTTTTATTATAATATTACTTATAAATTATTTTATTACATATAAATATACTTATAGGTGTTATTATGAACAAATTGCAGTTAGCTGCCGTCAATGCGCTTAATAAACTAGGGCAAGATATAAGCGATGCTCGTAAGCGCCGGAGAATACCTATGGCGTTGCTTGCAGAACGCGCAGGAATTTTGACTGCAACGCTTTCTAAAATAGAGAAAGGCGTTCCTACCGTATCAATGGGAGCTTATGCCTCGGTTTTATCCTCTTTGGGTTTATCAGACAGGCTTCGCGATTTAGCAGATGCAAATTATGACACCGTAGGTCGTACGCTTGAAGAAGAGAACCTGCCTAAGCGTATCTATTTAAGTAGGCGGTTTAATAAGCCTACAGCTCTTAAAGCATTAAGTTCTAAGGAAACAAAAAATGAGCAATAACGAAGTGTTTGTTTACGTATCTCTTGAAGGAAAAGATATTCTTTCCGGCAAGTTATGGTTTCATAACCGAAAAGGCAGGGAAAGCGCGTCTTTTGAATATGATAAAGATTGGCTAAGTCATCCTGAACGTTTTGCCCTTGAACCTGCTTTGCAGCTTACGGAAGGCTCGTATCATACAAACGATAAACAACTTTTGTTCGGAGCCATCGGCGATTCCGCGCCGGATCGTTGGGGAAGGCTGCTTATGCGCCGCGCCGAATCAAAGCGCGCATTGAGTGAAAAAGAAACCGCAAGAACCTTAATGGAAAAAGATTACCTGCTTGACGTTAATGATGAAACTCGGCAAGGCGCTTTAAGGTTTGCCGAAAGCATAGGCAGCGCTTTTTTAGAATCCTTTGATAAAAACTCTATACCGCCGCTTATAGAACTTCCTAAGTTATTATCTGCTTCTGAAAAATTTTTAAGTTCACAGGAAAGCGCGGCAGACTTACAACTGCTTTTGGCGCCGGGCTCATCTTTGGGCGGCGCAAGACCTAAAGCATCCGTCAGGGATAAAGACGGTTCTTTAGCCATTGCAAAGTTTCCTTGCAAAGATGACAGTTTAAACATTGTCTTATGGGAAGCAGTTGCGCTGATGCTTGCAAAAACTGCAGGTATCATAACACCGCAATGGCGAATTGAAAACGTACTTAAAAAGCCTGTACTAATAGAAAGGCGTTTTGACAGAACAGCTAATACTAGAATTCCTTTCCTTTCGGCAATGAGTATGCTTGGCGCGGCAGACAATGAGAAGACACACAGTTATCTTGAAATAGCTTACGCTATCAGCCAGCATGGCTCGCAGCCAAATAAAGATTTGGCGGAGCTCTGGAAACGCATAGTTTTTAACGTGCTGATTTCAAATACCGATGACCAACTCCGAAACCATGGCTTTCTTTATGAACATCAAAAAGGCTGGAAGCTATCGCCTGTTTATGATATTAACCCAACGCCGGCTACAATAAAACCAAGAAACCTATCAACAGCAATAGACTTCAATAACAACGAAGCAAGTTTAGATTTGGCTTTATCAGTTATAGAAGATTTTAGGCTTGCAGAAGAGCAGGCTTATGGCATTATTAAAGATGTTGTCAACGCTGTGACTAAGTGGCAAAAAGTTGCCAAACAGGTCGGTCTTAAAGAAAGCGATATTGAAAAAATGTCTTCCGCCTTTGAACATAAAGACTTAGAAAAGGCTAAAAAGCTAATGCAAGACAATTCCAATCCACCCCGCCAATAAATATCCGGTTTAGAGTAAATCGATTAGTTTTTGTATGAAAAATCAATGAAAATCTGGGATTTTTATCTCAGTTTTTTCCTATTTGTAAGTAACACATTAAAACTGAACTACGGAGAAACTATGCTGAACTATCCGACAACTTTTCCATATTTACGGATCTAATAAATTAACACCCATATATGTAAAAACATTTTCAGTTCTGGAGCGTTCTTTAGTCGCTACTCTTTTTGTATAATCAGAGTATTGAAATCCGCTGATATTTCCGGAAGCGTCATAGGTATAATTTCTGAAAATCATTGAATGTCCTGCTATCATTAAATTACTGTTATTCGGACCAAAATCCTTGGAAGGATCATGTGCCCATTCTTGTAGTAACGCCCCTGTTTGTAATTTTCCAGCCCAAACTCCTTCGTTATCAACAGCTTTTCCTAATCCATGTCTTATAAAAGGAGCCCCCGCTCCGTATCCCATTAATGAAGCATCTTCATCGGTTAACTTAATAGAGTCAGAACTATTTAGGTCATGTGATCCAGCTAATACATAGTCAACGTTTCTGTTAGAGATGGTATAGTCTATTGCCTTTGCTTTTCCTTGGTCTTTAAATGCCTGCAACGCCCTAGCCACAGTATTCGCATAACACTCACCCCCGCTGTTGATATATCTATTTGCATTTTGTACTGTACCTTTTACATCCGCCTTATCTTTTACATAATCATAAGGAGCAGAATAATCCGCTGGAGCGTTCGGCAAAGCATTAATATTTCCGATGAATTGAATCCCTACTTTTGTTGCCTCTGTTTTTTGTTCTTGCCTGATTCCTTCCGTACTCCAACCTCTGCTGCTATGATACATATGCTGTCCTAAATCATAGTAGTCCTGTCCTTTAATTCTAACTGTTTTAACTCCTAAAAATACCGTGTCTCCCAGCTTGATTGCATCTCTTGCGCCGCTATTGACTGTTACAATAGAATAGTTACGTAAATCCAAATCCTTTAAATTAACAGTTCCATCTTCGTTGATTTTAAAATGTTTGTCTGTACGTCTATCTATATCCGGATGATTTACGGATAAATATTGTAATCCGTTTAAATCCATCCCGGAGATACATCTGTTTCCTGCATACGAATACACATTCACCCCATCCCCGATTCCGATTGGATCCGCGCTAATCCACCTTCCAAGCCACGGTAAATAGTATCTGGCGCTGTGGTATTCCAACCCTGTTTCTTCATCCCGTTCCATGCCGGTATAGCGGTAGCGTTTGGCGGAGGATTTTATGTTTTTATTTTTTGCCTGATAGGCTGTTGTGCCGAAAGGATGGTATTCTTCGTAAAAAATTACTTGTGCGTTATCATCCAGATCTAGCGCGGCGGAGCCTAAGTGGTTGGGCAGCTGATAGCGTACCAGTTGTTTTTCAGTGCCGTCGTCTATTTCGTTTCTTGTTTCAGTCATTACAAAGCGGTGGCTTTCGTCCATCAGGCTCAAGGTGGTTCGCTCTAATCCCGCGTGTATTCCCGAGTGTTTTTTGTACAATTCATAACCGGATATATAAATACGCTCTTCTTTTTTCGTCGGCGTATTTCCCGCGGATGATTGGTTTTCAGTTATTTTTCTTATGCGCTGGCCGCTGCTGTCGTATTGGTAGTAAGTGGTTTCCGGGATATTGTCGCCGATGCAGCTCTGTCTTGATGTCAAGACGACTTCTTCCTTAAAATTCCAGCCAATCTTTGCAAGATGAGGCAATTCTTCCATAAAACCGTGCCGGGCATGATGGCGGTAGTTAGTATAGTTTGCAGGGATGGCGTTATCGCCGATAAATGTGCGTTTCAGGCGGTTATTAGACGTTTCGTATTCAAAGCCTCTTGTCCAGTTATTGCCGGCGGCCGTGTGTTTCATCTGCAGGATATTTCCCACGGCGTCGTACTGATAGCATTGTGTGTAATTACGAACTGACATCGGATCGCCGGGATTTAATTCGCGCATAAAAGATTTATCGTTCCAATTATCTTCGCCGTCAAAATTTAAAGAAGCATCGTTTTCCCTTCCTGTAGATTCAATTAACCGGTATAAAGCGTCATACGTATAAGCGGAAACTGCTTTTACCGTTTGATTTTTAAAAAATACTATCGGGTTAATTCTATCTTCGATGTGGGTAATGTTTCCTACGGGGTCGTAAGTGTAATGCCAATCCTGCAGCGGGTCGCCGTTTTGGCGTTTGCTTTCCAGCTGTTTCAGCCGGAATGTTTCCTTATCATAATAATATTTGGCAATTACGTCATTGCCGTAAACGATTTTTTCGCGCTGTCCTTTCTCATTGTAATCTATATCTTTGATATATGCTGTTTCCGTGTCTTTATCAAAATGCTTTACTTTTTCGCCGTTTAACAGGCCGGCTTCATTATAAGAAGGCGTAACGATACTTCCGTCCGGAGCTGTTTGGCGCGTTATCCGCCCGAGTGCATCGGTAAGCGAGGTAAAAGTAAACTTATCAGTTTCTAAATCGGCGGTTAAATTTTCATCTTTCCAATTTGTTACTTCTTTATATTTCTTGAAAAGTTTCCGCGTAGTGGAAACAGGCTTTCCTTTGAAGTCATATTCCGGCGTATCGATCAATCCGCCGGTATCATACGTCTTTATGGCCTGCCCCAAAATATTTATTGCCTGTAAAGCGGCTTCGTTTTTCCTGTCAGCTTCTGTACGCGCTCCGGTTAACAGGCTTTCGCCATAAATTACTTTTTCAAAAATATTATCCAGCGGAGTATCTCCGTCGCCGCCTAACACTCTGCTGTAAACGGGCCGCTGTGCCTGATCATAAAAATATTGAAACTCGTGGTTTCTTTCGTCCCAGGTGCGAAGCGGTTTTCCCAGAATATTGGTCAACAGCCAGCGTTGTCCGGCGTCCGTGCTTTTTTGGTATACCGTGTTGCCCAGCATGTCGTACTTGTATTGCATAACCGTATTCCCGCGGGCATCGTTTACCGAGCGAAGATTGCCTTCCGAATCAAGCGTAACTTTTGTAAAGTAAAACTCATCCTCGCCGCTTAAATTTTTATTGTGTTCAACGGATAAAACAGGCCTTCCCAGAGTATCAAAATGCAAAACATCGGGAGTGTCGGCGTGCAGCTCGGTTTTTTCGGCGGCGGTTTTTTCTTTGGCCGGGTCTTTTCCGTCGGCTGTGAGCTGCGAGTCAATGAGCCGGTTGACGCGATTGATATACCAAGACGATTCCAAAACGGTATCATTAACGTCGTATACGGCTTGTTTCCACGAATTAAACTCAACT
>Ga0123357_10005841_pt1 | contig 14844 bp, 8 predicted proteins | sample TergutEmb28metaG_FD_89873 | JGI IMG/M metagenome (GOLD analysis project Ga0123357, IMG submission 89873) | Embiratermes neotenicus P4 segment gut microbial communities from Petit-Saut dam, French Guiana - Emb289 P4 | ecosystem: Host-associated > Arthropoda: Insects > Digestive system > Gut ...
TAGTAATGGGGCCGGTGGCGCGGGTATCGGCGGTGGCGGCGCAGGTGATGGCGTAAGCGGCGGCACGTTGCAAAGCTACCAAAGCAATACAACTGGAGCTGTAACCGCAACCAAAGGAACAGGCTCCGGAACAGGAAACGATGGAGCGAATATCGGGGGCGGGGGCGGCACAGATACAGCAGGTGCTGAAGCGACATTGTACACGATTACCGCCACGGCGGGCGCGAACGGCAGTATTTCACCCTCCGGCACGATTCAGGTGAACGAAGACGGCAATGTAACTTTCACCATCACGCCGGACAGCGGGTATCATATCGCGCTTGTGACGGTGGACGGCACGGTTAATCCTGCCGCCGTGAGCGGCAGCTATACATTCAGCAATGTAAACGCCACCGGATACATCATCGCGTCGTTCGAGGAAAATTCTGTAACGATAACTTACGCGGCGACGACAGGCGGCACGGTAACATCCAGTTCCGAAACCATTTATGTTGTCAACGGCACGGCGTCAGGCTCCACGGCGGCGGCGGACAGCGGTTACAGCTTTGACGGATGGTATGCGGTGGCGGATAATACTTTCACAACCAAGCTGTCCTCCAATCTTGCGTTTACCCCCGCTAAGGTGGGCAGCCTGAACGTGGTGGGCAGCTATGTGGCGCGGTTTGTAGAAGATGCAGACATCACTGTGCTCGCGCTTGTGGCGTCGCCAACAAGCGGGCAGACCTATCCGGGCAACATCACGCTGACGGCGACGCTCTCCGGCGCGTATCCGGATAACTCCGGCAAACCTGTCCAGTTCACTGCGAACGGGTCGAATTACGGCAGCTCTGTGAACACTAATTCCTCCGGCGTGGCTAACTGCACCATTACAAACCCCGTTCCGGGTACTTACAGTTTCGGCGCGTCCTTCGCGGGCGACGCGAACAACGATGCTGCGACTGCGACGGAGATCACCGGCTATACGGTGAAAGAGACTACGCCCAAGGCAATCCCCACCGTAACCCTCACAGCCACCGGCGGCACCTATACCGACAACAGCATCACCCTGACGGCCACCGTAGGGGCAGGTGTACAAGGGCAGGCATATAAGCCTGCCCCTACGGGCACGATCACATTCAGGGAAGGTAACACGACGCTTGGCACAAAAACGCTGAACCGCAACGGCACGGCAACGTTCACCATCGCCTCGCTCTTCGATGAAGGCCGCTATACCTTCACGGCGGAATACTCCGGCGACGATAATTATCCCGATGCCGTCAGCGACCCCTGTACCGTCGATGTGACGGCCTTCCTGTCGGTATCGTCCCCATCGTTGCATTTCGATGCGCAGGGCGGGACACAGCCGCTTCTGCTCGCTTGCAACTCGGTATGGTCGCTCGACAACAGCGCTTCGTGGCTGACGATTGCAGTATCCGGTTTCAAAGCCGACAATCCCGATATTCTCCTGAACGTGACGGCTACCGCCAATCCGGAGGCTGCACAGCGCACAGCGCTGTTCACGCTTAGCATCCCCGGTGTGATGGTGAAAACCGTGCAGGTAACACAGGATGCCGGCGTTAACCCGGCTACGGGTATGGAACCGGCAGGAGCGCCTTCGGTCATCGTTTATTCGCAAGGCGGTAATGCGATGGTGAAATCGGATGCCCCCATCCAAAGCGTGGCGGTGTATGATGTTTCAGGGAAACTGCTGAAACAGGTGAATGGAGGAAATAGTCTTATTACCATTAGCGGCTTGCCTAAGCAGCAGGTGTTGATTGTGAGGGTGACTTTGAACGCAAATGACGCAAAAGACGCCAATATACGCAAATATAAATTGATTATCATCTGATGCTACCCCTAAGGCTGTCTCAAAAGTCTTTACGACGATTATGTCATTGCGGGATTGACCCACAATCCCCTGATAATGAGTAATATCTTTTCAGGAGATCCCGCGTCAAGCGCGGGATGACAGGCTTTTGACCCCTAAATCCCCTGAAGGGGACTTTGCTGCAGTGAAATGAGCAATCGTACTGCGCAAACTCCCCCTTTAGGGGGCTGGGGGGTAAAAGTGAAATCCATATTATTACCATGAGTTCGGAATAAGAGATTTTATAATCTGTAGCAATCCATTGTCGCCATTTGAGTACTAAAAATGAGGTTGAATAATTGTTAAAAATTGCATGTAGTAATTGGCGTGAGTAGATTCTTTCGTGGATAGAATCGAGAATACGTACCTTTAGACCAAAATTTCTTATCCTCTTCATTTATGGTACCGAGAAAAAGTAAAAGTTTCATTTTTTTGAAAAGACGGCCTGTCTGGTTGTTGGCTTTTTTGGTCTTTGGATTGTTGCCGGTTTATGCACAGCAGCAAGCACCGAATGCAGCAAAGGCAGTAGCGCCGACAGTGACAGGCCGGGTGGTTGACGGCAAGACCGGCGAGGCTATTTTAGGCGCGCAGATACAGGAAAAAGAAAATCCTGCCAACGGCGCCGTCAGCGATATGGACGGTAATTTCAGTTTAGCGGCTTCACCCACCGGTACTTTGATTGTCAGATACTTGGGATATGCCACGAGGGAAATTCCGGTGAATCATTCTTCCGAGCTGCTCATCCAGCTGGCTATCGACGAGAAAGTACTGAATGAAGTGGTGGTCATCGGCTATGGCTCTCAAAAAGTGAAAGATTTGACGGCTCCGATTTCCGTCGTGCAGGGCGGAGATTTATCGAAACAAATAGCGGCTAATCCCATGGCCGCTTTGCAAGGGAAAGTGGCCGGCGTACAAGTCATCAATAGCGGAGCGCCGGGAGCCGGCCCCAGCGTGAAGATCCGCGGCGTAGGCTCTATCGGCGATTATGCCAACCCGCTGTACGTGGTGGACGGCGCTTTTGTGGAAAACATAGACTTTCTGAACAGCAGCGATATCGAAACGATGAACGTGTTGAAAGATGCTTCGGCAGCCGCTATCTACGGCGTCAGAGCAGCCAACGGTGTCGTTTTGATTACAACGAAGAAAGGGTTCAAAGGCAAGCCGAGTATTACGTACGACGGCTATGTTGGTGTGCAGACTCCGGTCAATATCATGCCGTTAACGAATCGCGACCAATATGTGGAACTGTTGAATGCCGCCAATCAAAATACTACGGGCTACCAGCCCAAGGATGCGGGCAATTATCCGACGAGTACCGACTGGTATCGTCAATTGGTACGTAATGCGTTGATGCAAAGTCATGCCTTAGACGTTTCGGGCGCGACCGACCTTACCAATTATTCCTTCGGGCTGAACTACTTTTATCAGAACGGGATCATGAACAGTAAAAACGATTATGAACGCGTGAACTTTCGGGGACGCATTGATCAAATTGCTACCAACTGGTTGAAAGTGGGTCTGACAACGGTGATTTCCAATTATACGCAGTATGTTCCAAGTAGCGATTTAGTCCATACGATATTCAGCCAGGCATTTGTCAACCCTCCGGTTTATCCGGTGTATGATCCGTCGAATACGGCTGCCTATCCGGTTGACTTCGGTTCGCCGCAAAGTTACGGATTAAGCAATTCGTATGGTAATCCGATGGCCACAGCTTACTACAATCAAACGAAGGAAACAGGGATAAAAACGGTGTTTTCCGCTTATGCCGAAATCAGTTTCATTCCCGATAAGCTGAAATGGAAGACCGCTTATAATCTGAATTACAATCAGTGGAACGCCCAGAACTATCAACCCGAATATTTCGTAGGGGGATCGCAAGGTTTAACGCAATCGCAGCTATCCAAAACGTTCGGCATTCTGTCGAAGCAGATTGTGGATAATACGCTCACTTATACGGATGCTATCAAGCGGCATCAGTTTTCGGTCATGCTGGGTCAGTCCAGCCGCATTGAGAAACAAAGTACGCTGACCGGAACGGCAGTAAATGTGCCGGGCTTCGACGATCAATCTATTTATTTGGTAAACGGTTCTTCGCAAAATCAAACGGCAACCGACGGCGCTTACCGTTATAACGGCTTGTCTTTTTTCATGCGAGGGACGTATAATTATGCCGACCGGTATTTGGCTACGCTCACGTTTCGCGCCGACGGCTCGTCGAAATACAATCGGCATTGGGGCTATTTTCCTTCGGCCGGTTTAGGATGGACGCTTACCGGTGAAGATTTTATGAAAGATCAGCATTGGACGGATTATTTGAAGCTTCGAGCCAGTTGGGGCTTATTGGGGAACGATAATGTGCCTGCCAATTCCTCGTATATTTTGGGAACGCCGGGCGCAGGCAGTTCAGGCGTGTTTGGCGGCCGTTTGGTGGATGGCGTAGGGGCACAAACCGTGTACAGTAATTTTTTGAAGTGGGAAGTCGTAAATGAATTCAATATCGGCGTGGATGCCCGCTTTCTGAAAAACCGTCTGGCTGCGGAATTGGATTATTATAACCGCACCACTTCGAATGTCGTATTCAGCGCTCCGATTGCTACGGGAGGCGGAGTAGCCGAACTGCTGTCGAATAATGGCAGCGTACGCAATCAAGGGATTGAATTAACGTTGAATTGGGACGACAAAATAAATAAGGATTTCAGTTACCACATCGGATGGAATGCGACCACCATAAATAATAAGGTGATCGCTTTGAACGGGCGGGATACACCTATTCCCGGAGCTTTGGTGAGAGGTAATTATGCAACCAGCACGCAAGTAGGTTATCCGATCGGTTCCTTTTGGGGATACGAGATAGCGGGAGTGTATGCGACCGAAGGCGATGCTTTGCGCGATCCGGTGAATCAAACGATTAAGGATGCGGGATATTTCAAGTATAAAGATCAGAATGGCGACGGTGTGATTGACGACAAAGACAAGGTATATTTGGGCAGCCCTATTCCCCAGGTGATTGCCGGAATGGATTTGAGCGCAACCTGGCGGAATTTTGATCTGGGCGTGAACCTTCAGGGACAGTACGGGAATAAAATGTTGAATGCCAAACGGATGAACCGGGATGTTTTTGCCGATGGCAATTACGATCTTGATTTTTACACGCATGCGTGGCTACCCGACCGTCCGTCGAGCACGTATCCTTCGCCGGAAGCCTACAGCAGTTCGTTTATACAGCAGGCAAACAGCTTTTTCGTAGAAGACGCCTCGTATTTTCGTATTCAAAATGTACAGTTGGGCTATACATTCGCCCGGTTTATCGGGTTGCAGCATTTGCGGATTTATGTATCGGCACAGCGCCCGTATACGTATTTTACTTACCAGGGGTTTACGCCCGAAGTGGGCGGTACGCCTATCGAAAGCGGTATCGACCTGGCCGTCTATCCGATGCAGGCGGTATATGCTTTCGGTTTAAAAGCAACTTTCTAAAAAAGAAATTATTATGAAACAGTTACGATTAATAATAACAGCAATTATCTGCATATCGGCAGTAACGGGGTGCACTCATTTTTTAGATATCCGCCAAGAGGCTACGGTTCCTTCGACGGGCTTGGATTATACGAAAGCCGAAAATATTTTCTTGCCGGTGAGTAATGCCTACGCAAAAATGCGAACCAACACCACCCATTCTTTTTCCTATATCGGCGCTTTTGAAATTACATCGGACAATGCCGATAAGGGGAGTACGCCGGAAGATAATCCACCGATGGCTCAATTCAATAATTTCACTTACGACGCATCGAATACGTTAATCAGCGAATTGTGGCAAGGCTATTTCGATATCGTGAGCGCCGCTAATAATGCTTTGTATCAAATGCCTTTGTTTGAAGCTGCCCAGCAGAGCGACGCCAACAAAGAGCAGACCTACGCATGTGCAGCCGAAGCGAAAGTGATACGGGCGTATGCCTATTTCAACCTGACCCGGATGTTCGGACGGGTACCTGTCGTAGACCGGCAGATGACCGCCGAAGAACTGGCAGGGTTGCCACAGGCAAGTACGGACGACTTATACCATTTTATTCTGAACGACCTGGAAGAAGCCATACCTGTGTTGCCCGAATCGTATACCAGCGATTGGGCAGGACGTATTACCAAGTATGCGGCAATGGCTATTAAAGCCAAAGTACATTTATACCGGAACGAATTGGATTCGGTGGCTTCGCTGACCGACCGGATTATCGCTTCGGGGAAATACAACTTATTGAGCAACTTCAGGGATGAATTTTCTATGGACGGCGAAAACAGTAAAGAATCGCTGTTTGAAATTCAGAGCTCCACGCTGGGAAAAACGACGGGCGATGCCACCTATTTAGAATATGCATACGTGCAAGGGCCTCGAGGCAATTCGCCGGGCAACATGCAAGGCTGGGGGTTTTGTACGCCCAGCAACGATTTGATTCAGTTCTTCGCAAAACGGGGAGAAACCGTGAGGGCTGCGACTACTTTTCTGTACCGGGGTACGGTGACTCCCGAAGGCGACAGTATCAAAGTGAGTTGTACCAACCCCGTATATAATGGTAAGGTATATACGCCATCGGCATACAATCAATGGAGCTACAATGGCTACGGGTTTGACTATAATGTGCGCGTCTTGCGTTATTCGGACGTTCTGTTGATGTTTGCCGAATCAAAAGTACGGGGAGCCTCGACAGGAAATACTTCGGGATATACGGCGCTGACAGCCCTCAATGAAGTGCGGGAACGGGTAAAACTGGAGCCATTATCTGCACTTACGCTACAGGATGTGCTGGATGAACGCCGCGCCGAACTGGCTTTGGAAGAAGACCGTTTCTTCGATTTGATACGTACCGGCCAGGCGGCGACCGTACTGAAAAGTTTGGGTTATGTGGAAGGAAAAAACAATGTGTTTCCTATTCCGACTACACAGATGCAGTTGAATCTTAATCTGGTGCAAAATCCGGGATATTGAAATAGAGAAAAAATAGAATGTTTTATTAAAAATTAATTTAAGATGAAAAAGAGTTATTTATTTACCGCGTTTATCGCGTTCGTAATCGGGTTATCATTCAGCTCATGCAGCAAAAATGACAATAACCCGTCAACCCCACCGGTTGTTGATGATGGAAGGATTAATCCGAGTTCGATCGCCACTGCCGATTTGATTGCTTATTGGGGATTTGAAGGTACGCCGAAAGATTCGATCGGACAACGTGGCGTAGCTACGTCCGCCGTTACCTATCCGACAGGAAGGAGAGGAAGCGCTTTTCAGGGAGGGGATGGCGCTTATATCAGCTTTGACTTGCCCACTTCCGATAAATTAGCTACACTGAAAACGTTTACCATTGCCATGTGGCTGAAGACGCCGAATCTTGCAAATGCTTCAGGAATCCCGTGTTTCTTCCAATTATCGGGCGAAGGCTGGCAAGGATCATTCGCTGTTTATCAGGATAATCTGGGCGATAATACGGCAGATTCGCTGATGATGAAGGCCTATTTCGGCAAACAGGGAGTCAACTGGGCCGGACAATGGGTGGCTCAATCCGATCCGAGCATAACGGCCGATAAGTGGTTTCATTTTGTTTTGAACTACGACAATACGACTTCGACCGCAACGATGTATATCAATGGCGGCGCGTATAAAGTTGTAACTACGAGCGCTTATGGTCTGACCACACGGTATCAGGACGATCCGGGCGACGTGGATAATCCCAACGGAGCTGCGACGCTTGGCGATCTTAATCTGGAGTTGAGGGCTAAAGACCCGACCAATCCTACGAGCGACGACAAGGGAATTATCGGATATTGGGCAAACAGAGCCTTCTATGGCGATATGTCGAATGACTGGCAGGGTACTTTCAACGGCATGATCGATGAACTCCGGGTTTATGACAGGGCCTTGACGGATTCGGAAGTGAAAGCTCTTTATGATGCTGAAGTAACACAGATAAATTAGGTTATCGAGTGGGAGAAGCTGTCTGAGGACTTTTCTGGGGCTGTCTCAAATGTCTTTACGGCGATTATGTCATTGCGGGCTTGACCCGCAATCCCCTGATAATGAGTAATGTTTTTTCAGGAGATCCCGCGTCAAGCGCGGGATGACAGGCTTCTGAGACAGCCTCCTGAGGGGTGGGATTGCGGGGCAAGCCCGCAATGACAGGACAGCTTCTTTTTTAAAGAACAAACGTTGAATGTTGAGAATCAGGGTCTGTGTGTTCTTTGTTGTGCTGCCGGTGATGTTATTTTCTTGTAAAAAAAGTGAAACATTGGAAGAAGAAAGTTCAAAAGCCGCTTCCGTTGAATCGCTTGCAATTAATGGACAACCGGTAGCAAACGGGGGAAAAGTGAGTGGCGTGTCGATGGATAAACCGGTGGAGGTTGATATTCTGTTTTCAAATCCAATCGACCTGACACAATTGGATGCGGGAAAGCTGTTTATTGCCGGTATCAGCGGAGATAATTATGCCCTGTCGCGGGGAGATAGCGATAAACAACTTATTCTGAAGATCAACCATAAAGCATTGAAATCGTATTCGTCTTACCAATTCACGATCGCTTCGGGCGATAATCTGGGCATTCATCTCGATACGTATTTTGTATGTTATTTGCAAACGGGCTTGGATTCAACGGCCAAGTTTCCGGTTATCAGTGATGAAGCGCTTTTGACTCTGGTACAACAGCAGACGTTCAAGTATTTTTGGGATTTCGGGCATCCGGTTTCGGGTATGGCGCGCGAACGTTCGTCATCGGGCGATATCGTTACTACGGGAGGGACGGGCTTCGGTATCCTGGCGATGATTGTGGCCGTCGAACGCGGTTTTATTACCCGCGAACAGGCACGGGAACGCATACAAACGATCGTGAACTTTTTAGATACGTACTGCACAAACTATCACGGGGCATTTTCGCACTGGATCAATGGCCGGACAGGGGAAACGCAGCCATTCAGCACGTACGACGATGGCGGCGATCTGGTGGAAACAGCCTTTCTGATGCAGGGATTGCTCGCAGCCCGCGAATATTTTCATTCGACGGATAGCGCCGAAATCAAGCTGACTACGGATATTACCAAGCTATGGGAAGGAGTAGAATGGGATTGGTATCAACAAAATAACGCGAATGTTTTGTATTGGCACTGGAGTCCGGATTACGACTGGAAGATGAATATGAAAATCACAGGGTGGAACGAAGCCTTGATTGTGTATGTGCTGGCAGCCGCATCGCCCACGCATCCTGTATCAAAAGAGGTGTATGAACAGGGCTGGGCACAAAACGGCGCGATGAAGAACGGGAAGACTTTTTATGGTTATCCTCTACCTTTAGGTCCTGATTACGGAGGCCCTCTGTTTTTTTCCCATTACTCGTTCTTAGGATTAAATCCTACCGGCTTAAAAGATGCGTATGCCGATTATTGGGAACAAAACCGGAATCATGCGTTGATAAATTATACGTATTGCGTGACCAATCCCAAACAGTATGCAGGCTATAGCGCCGATTGCTGGGGATTGACCGCTTCGGACTGTGACAAGGATTACAACGCTTTTTCTCCAACCAACGATCAAGGGGTGATTGCGCCTACGGCAGCTTTATCGTCGATGCCCTATACTCCGGAAGAATCGATGCGAGCATTAAAATTCTTTTATTATACGCTGGGTGACCGGTTGTGGAACTCCTACGGTTTCCTTGATGCATTTAATTTATCGACCTGCTGGGTAGATAGCGAGTATTTAGCTATCGACCAAGGTCCTATCATAGTGATGATCGAAAATTACAGAACGCAACTGCTCTGGAATTTATTCATGCAAAGCGATGAAATAAAGTCAGGGCTCACAAAAACAGGCATGGTCTATACTACGAAATGAATAAAAAAGTGAATATTCTTTGCATCCTGCTTGCCGGAGCGCTTTCGGCCGGTTTTTTTGCTACCGGATGCAAGCAGAAAAGTAAACAGGCAATCACTCTATCCAACGAAGCATTGTTGGATTTGGTGGAACGACATACCTTTCAGTATTTTTGGGATGGTGCGGAACCTTTCAGCGGAATGGCTCGCGAACGCTATCATGTGGACGGCGATTATCCCGATAACGACCGGGATGTAGTGGCGACGGGCGGTAGCGGCTTTGGGATTATGGCGATTCTTTCGGGTATAGAACGCGGGTATGTTAGCCGGGAAGAAGGCTTGGAACGGATGAACCGGATTGTTGGTTTTCTGGAAAAGGCCGATTCTTTTCATGGCGCTTTCCCGCACTGGCTGTATGGCCCTACCGGCAAAGTGAAACCCTTCGGGCAAAAAGATGATGGCGGCGATTTGGTAGAAACGGCTTATTTATTCCAGGGATTATTGGCGGTTCATCAGTATTACATTCACGGTTCGGAAGAAGAGCAGCGCTTGGCATCGCGTATCGACCGGTTGTGGCGACGGGTGGAATGGGATTGGTATTGCAACGGACAGCATGTGCTGTATTGGCATTGGAGTCCGGACTATGGATGGATCATGAATTTTCCGGTGAGAGGCTATAACGAGTGCCTGATTATGTACGTTTTGGCAGCGTCGTCGCCTACCTACGCCATTCCGGCGGAAGTGTATCACCGGGGATGGGCGGAAGATGGAGCGATCGTAGCTCCGCATTCGGTAGAGGGATTTGATTTGAATATGCGGTATCAGGGAACGATGGCCGGGCCTTTGTTTTGGGCGCATTATTCTTTTCTCGGGTTGGATCCGAGAGGATTGAAAGACCGGTATGCCGATTATTTCCGGGAAATGAAAAACTATACCTTGATTAACAGAGCTTACTGTATTCGGAATCCGAAAAATTACACGGGTTATGGCGCAAATTGCTGGGGATTGACGGCCGGTTATTCCGTCAAAGGGTATGCCGCTCATGCGCCTAATGAACAGGACGATTGCGGTGTCATTTCGCCGACCGCCGCCCTGTCGTCCATCGTTTACACGCCGGAAGAATCGATGGCCGTCGTGCAGCATCTTTACACAATGGGCGATAAAGTGTTTGGGAAGTACGGGTTTTACGATGCTTTCAGCGAAACAGACCAGTGGTATCCCCAACGTTATCTGGCAATCGATCAAGGCCCGATTGCGGTGATGATTGAGAATTACCGTTCGCAATTGCTATGGAAACTGTTCATGAGCCATCCCGATGTACGGGCTGGGCTGAAGAAATTGGGTTTTGAGACGGCGGATTTTTGAAAATAAATAATAATCAAACATTTGTGTTGTTTGTGAACCCTGTGTTAAAAAATAATTGGGTACTCATTTTGTATCCTTATTCCCTCATTCGGAAGAAATCACTTCCGCCGGATTCTGGCGGGTTGTAAAAAACACCTGTACAGCAATTAACGCAGCCGTAATAAGGGCTACAGCTAAAGGAACGCCCGCAAAAATCCATCCGCTCAAGGAAGTCCTGAAAACGTAGGCCTGAATCCAGCGATGAAGGATAGCAAAACTGACCGGAATGGCTATACAACAAGCAACCCCTATTATTTTAAGGAAATTGAAAAGAAACAAGACAATAATATCCTTCGTTTCAGCTCCATTGATTCTGCGGATGGCTATTTCCTTTCGCCTTTTTTCAATCATAAACGAAACCATGCTAAAGATGCCCATGACCGAAAGAAACAGGGACAGGATCGAAAATACCGTTAACATCTTTATTGTGCGCAACTCGGATTTGTACATAGCGTTGAAATCATCTTCCGCCGTGTGGTACATGACCGGCCTTTGAGTAATTTGTGTCGGATACCCCATTTCCCTGTATTTTTTCAGAATATAATCTAACGTTTCCTTTTTGTTTTTACCGGTAGTTTTGATATACACCTTAGTGCTTCCTTCCGGATTGAAAGAAATAATCAATGGCGTAACCGGTTCTTTCAATGGTTTGAAATTAAAATCTTTCACAACGCCTATAATCTTCCCTAACGCTCCATAGTTTACAGTGATTCCAATCGGATTGTCCACCCCCATCAACTTTTGAAAAGATTGATTAATCACTATACTAAAAGATTTTTCGTCGGAATCTTGCCACCAACTCCAACCGGGCTGAATAAATTCTCCGGCAATTACTTTTAATCCGAAAGTACCGGCATAATGGTAATCACAATAAACGATCCCAAATTCGGTTTCTTTTACGGCATCCGAACTCCCTTCCCATGAAACGCCTCCAAAACTGTACTTTGCATCGTACGGGGGTACATTGGCTATGGTGGCATCCAGAATATTGGGATTTTCCCGTTTGATGACCTGGATAAAATCTTCTACCTGATACCAAGAGCCCGTATCCAGGATGATAATATTTTTACGATCCACTCCCGTATCGGTAGTAAACATGTACCATATCTGTTTGTAAATCATTAGTGTAGAAATAAGCATTCCGATGGAAAGAACAAATTGAAATCCAATGAGAATTTTTCGCAGATTTTCTTTGGAAGCGGGATTGACGCCTCCCCGAAATACGGTCACCGGACCGAACGAGGAGAGATAAAACGCAGCGTATCCCCCGGAAAGAATAGTAATAATCAGGCAAACAGCCAAAGCGATCAGCAGAGTATTGAAATCGATAAAGAATACGGTTTGATTGCCCATGATCGCGCTAAAATCCGAAAACAGAAATTTGGATGCGATGATGGCGAGCGCAACAGATGCTGCCGAAATAATAAAGGCATCGGACAGGAATCGCACCATCAGTTGTCCTTGAGTCGATCCGGTTACTTTCCGGATGCCCACTTCTTTCATCCGGCTCACTGCCCGCGCTGTCGATGTATTCACATAGTTGATGATGGCAATAATCAGTATCAACAAAGCGACCGCCGAAAACAGATAAATCTGCTTCAAATCGCCGTAAGTTTGCGAAGAGGTACTGATGGCAACTTCGCTGGGAGAATGCAGATGAACCTCCTTCAATGGTTGAAAAGTAAGTTGGAGGTCGGTATCGCCGGTTGCATTTAGAAGATTTGCCATACGTCGCGGCGTTTCGTTTGAAATGCGGGCGTTTTCTTTTACTAAAACGTAATGAACACCCATTTGATCCATACCGTAAGGATCCAGAACATCAAATCTTAACTGGGTGTTTGGAGGAATTCTTACCACTGCTTGAACATTCAATAAAAGCAAATCCTTCGCAAAGCTGAGTGTTTTTCCTATGGCGGATTCATTACCGAAAAACTTCCGGGCCGTTTCTTCCGATAGGATTACGCCTCTGTTTTTCAGTACATTTTCTTTACTCCCTTCGAGGTATTCATACGAAAAAATATCCAAATAGTCAGGCGTTATCGTCGTATAATCCACCATGATTCCTTCCGCATCCTGATAATGAAAAGGCTCTTGTGCGTGACTAACAGAAGTAGCCGCTTCAAATTCCGGAAAGGTTTTTTTTAATCGCGAAGCAATTCCGGGACGAATGAAATCTTTTTTATGGATTCCATCCGATCTTTTTTCCACTTCCAAAACTTTATAGATACGTCCGGCATTCGGAAAGCAATCTTCAAAACTTAACTCATATCTAATCCAAAAAATCAAGAGGAAACAGCAAGTAATGGCAATAGAAAGCCCTATCAAATTAATCAGGGAATAAATTCTGTCTTTAAATATATTCCGCAGGGCTATTTTAAGATAATGCGTTATCATTTAAATTATGAATTATGAATTCAAAAGAAAATGGAAGAATTTCTTATTAGCCACTTTTTATTGGTTACTTCGGCGGAAATACTACACGAATACTCCATCTCGATCGGATATTATCACCACTACTATTTTTTGCCGGTTCAATTTTAGCCTCTTTAATTAACCGGAGCGCTTCTTTATTCAATAATTCTTCATTGCATTTTCTTACAATGGTCAAATCCGTAAGCGTTCCGTCTGTTTCTACAATGGTACTAATGGATACTCCCTGCGGATTCTTAGGGTCCCAATCTTTATATTTGTTGTTTGTGCGAAAATATTCAATGGCATTCACAAGCGTCGCAGTTGCGTAAGGCGGCAGATCAAGGCTGTCAATTGTTGCCGCCTGTGATGCAGCCGGTTTATCGACTTGGGCTACATTTAAAGTATCCTTGCTAACCGAATCGTTCGTAGCGATTCCACTTGCTTGTTGCTGTACCGCAACCGGATTTTCATCCGAAGAAGCCTTTACTTTTTCCCCTCTACTGCTGCATGCAGATAAAATCATCATACCTATTCCCATAAGGAATATATTTAAAACCATTTTTTTCATTTTTTTTATTTATTTAAGTAACACATATTATATTCATTCATTGATGACATCTATTTTCTATTCGTTGCAAATTTAGTCTATATATTTTATTTTTCCTAATTTTTTCAGGCAATTTATTTTCATCTTATTGTTTTTTTTCCCTCTTTGCAACTCCCCTATCAGTCATTACATTTGCATCCGAAAAAACGTAAATAGATTTCCTGTTATAATAGTTGAATTATGTTGACTGCAGCTGTTTCTGCCGGATACCGTCATGCAGCAAGTGAAGCAATTAATTTTTGAGATGTGCGATAGTTCCGGCTACGAATCGGTCGAAACCACTTTCACGATTTGTTTAAACGGTACACGGGGAGGACGCAGGGGGAATTGAGAATTGAGAATTGAGAATGGAAACACAGTTAATATACCTAATCCTATAAAGCATTCACGGTATATGTCCTACAAAAAAGCTGTTGGATTGGGAATCGTATTCTATTGGTATGAAAGCCCTACCCTATCTCTTATCCCGAACTCAGGTTATTATTTCACCCTTATCGAAGCCTTTCCGCAGTGATGAACCAACTTGCCCTCGTCGCTCACCCCTTCGATAACGACGGAATAGGTGGCTGCATCGTCGGAAGTATAAAAATCCACGTTGGCATGGCCGGCATCATCGGTCAGCACGTTGGGTTTCCAATAGATAGTCGTTCGCAAATCCGGCTTTGGATTATTGACTTTTTCAGGTGTATTGTACTTGGGTGAATAAAATTCAACCGGCAACTGATA
>Ga0123357_10005842_pt1 | contig 14842 bp, 12 predicted proteins | sample TergutEmb28metaG_FD_89873 | JGI IMG/M metagenome (GOLD analysis project Ga0123357, IMG submission 89873) | Embiratermes neotenicus P4 segment gut microbial communities from Petit-Saut dam, French Guiana - Emb289 P4 | ecosystem: Host-associated > Arthropoda: Insects > Digestive system > Gut ...
CATGGACAACTTCCGTGAACGGCTTCAACAGTGTGTCATCAATAACGGCCGCCACTTGAGCGATGTTATCTTTAAAAGTGTTTTAAAAAAACTGCATTATATGTGCTTTTTATAAATAAAAGAATTTTTTGTGTACCTTGTTTCGTTTGATTTTTATTGCCCTTCAAAATGTGGGAGTTATTTCTGCCGCACCCTGTACAAAACAGGTAAAAGCCCAGGATATTCTGGGGCTGATCTAGTTGCTGCTAAGAAAAGGATCCTCCAGATCTAACATCATACATGCCAACATTATTTCAGAACTTACAGAAGAACTAGAAGGATAACCATGGTGTTAGCATTAAGAAAGATCAGTGACTGTTTGAAAACTACTACTCAGTGCACAACAACAACAGTGGTGGCGGAAGCAGCAGCAGCAGCAGCAGAGTATGGAATAAATTGTATGAGCAGAAAACAAATATGGGGCCTATGTCACACTTAATTCTTATTTTTCAACATTAAATATATCCTGTGCATGACAAACAACCCAACCCTAGTGTTCACTCTAATCATAAGAATGGACACATTTTTTGATGGACATGTAACCATGTAATCCTCATTTTTCTATAGGCAGGTATTAATCTGTGATTTTAACAGTAGTGGGATTCGCTAAGCCATGTGGTGGGAAATCTGTCTCGTAATAAACTTTAACCTTGTCTAGAACAAAGTGAAATGCCATGTGTTTGGTTGAATGCACCCCAAGTTTCCATAACCACAACAGAAAGCAACATTCTATACAACATTTTGATCTGTGCTGTGGACAAGGAACACCAATGTGTAAGAACTAAATCCTTTACTAAACTATGCACTACTGCTGGGTTTTCATCCTTGTACTAAGCTGAAACTCAACCCATTGAGACAATGTTCCCAACAGCAAGCCATGGTTCTACCAGGTTGAAAGTTTTATGAAACACACACAAACTGTAAACAACGGCCAACATTTTACTAATAATTTACACATACATTGTACATTAATAACAAATATGAAATATTGCTTTCTTTGTAACAATTTGTAAATGTTCACTTATGAATGTGAAAAAATATAATAAGACAGATTTTATTACCGCATTACAAGAAATGTGACTTCTGTGTCTCACAGATTAGTAGACATTAAAAAGGATTGTTTAGAAATGTCAGTGCAATTCAACATCACGACATATGTTCATGGTAGCCTTCACGTTACAAATGTCACATCACAGAAGAGGTACAGAGAACTGATAGGACATGTCAGCCAGACTTAACTACTCTACATAGGAAGCTGGCATCCTTAAGGTAATACGTATATATACAAATATTTGACAAGAGTGTACGCTAACTTTTGTTCAGAATTCTTGAGGGACAGGAAGGGCTTAGAACATCAATGAATAATTAAAAACTACCACTACAAAATTAAATCGTTTGGCTCACAAAATGTCACGAAGTCTAGAACAAAGTCTTTCCGTCATCAGATACAATCTTGCCCCTGTAAATGACCATGATAAGTATACTCACATAAAGCTCACTTACTGTATATTTTGGTATTGAAGCAAATGTACCAAGAGATTATTACTGAAAGGTGCTCAAACATTAACAGACAAACATCACAAAAAAAAAAAAAAAATTGTGAACATGAACTTACAAGTGTCATGTATACATGCGGGACTGTCACTTATTGAATGGCTTGCCCCACTGTCCCACAAGATGTGCTGTAAGGACACATAATTATCCTCCATTTGAATGGCCCTGATGTACCACCTTGACAAAATTAAATGTTCAAGTGATTTTTGTATCCAGCACAATGAATATCAAGGCAATGACATAGATCACATAATAATAAAGTTCATGATCTATAAACACCATCTCATATGACAAGGGCCATTACATGAAACAGGACTGAACTTAACATTCAACTATGGACACAAAAACAAGAAATACAGTCTTACAGCACTGCATATTACCACATACTTTCTTATCCAGTGATACAAACTAGAAACCAACAAATACACTGTTTATACAGAGGGAGACACTCCAGCTTGTGTTCAGTCATTCATCTACAAGTTTTGGCCCAGCAAGGCCATTATCATGGAGTTCTGAAGTACATAATGAGAAATGTACAAGAAGTTAACAGTACATATACCAACACAGCAGTTTCACATATAAATGTAAACTAACTTGTGATTTGATTTAAATATCATTAACCTATGACCTTTTTGAATAACTATTTTACTACTAATAGTTATATAGATGTCACATAGATGATAATATTGCTTTTTCCTGATATTACTATTTCGACATCTGTTAGGTATGTCTCCCTGTAAAACAGCACATTTTTTTGGTTTCTAACTTGTATAAGAAACAGAGATTCGTTGAGAAACCTACTGGAAAACAATCACACCACAACCCGAGTACAGAAGGTGCGTAGGATTAGTTCCAGTGGCGGGATTTTCTGTACATGGCTTGTACCTACAGATTACATTACCAGTTAAAACTAGTATGTACTGTATTATGCAATTTAGACATTGAAATGATGCATTAATTATAGTTTTACACACTATGAAATTGTCACTTTTCTGCAATATGCACCAATCTGGCACTTGCTGTATGGTGCAGACATGACGTTTACTGTTATTCCACAACAGCTGGCAGCTTTTACATTTTACAGCACACATCATGTTATGTTACATTTTTGCTATACTTATAAAAAAGTTGACAATATAGTTCTGCAATGTCCTATCTTTAATAACTAGATATTCAGTTCTTGTTGTGTCCACTTAGCATGTTCATGCCAGGAGAATCCAAGTGTGGATCACTCTATGTATATACAGAGACCCACAGGTTGTAAGTCACATGGACTGAACTCTTATAAAAAACTATACATGAAATGGAATCTTATCACATTAATTCTCAACAGTGCCTATATCAGTCCTATTCTCAACCACAAACATACATTTATCTCTTTCTGTCACCCTGTCAAACCCTTTCCTGGCCTTCCCTCTGTTATGAGTCTGGGTCACATACACAGCACATCTCTTTGTGCCGATTTCACAGGGCACAAATAATGGGATTAAGTATCCTCTTATTTATGTCTGTAGGAAAATTTCAAGACATAATTAGGAGGACTCTGCTCTATGGAGTTTGTTAACAGAATTAGGATGCACAACAAACCATCTTACAGTAACGTACACACTCCAAACACAGGTGATCAAATGGTACAAGCATAATGTTGCCTGCTTTCTAAATCATATACTTTTATGCCTGAAGATGTTCATATAGACCGAAACATGTACCACTGTTGAATACAATCACCTGTTACCTTCGACGGTACATACATATTACCACCAATTTATTATAAGTGCAATGGAATGAACTCCATCAAAACATGTAATGTTTCGTCTGTAGACATTCCAACTGTGTGCCACCAGACCAATCAAGAAAACTGCAGTCAACATGCTGCAGCTAAACTCAATTTTAGACAGTCTATAGTAATAATAAAATGAAGAAATGGCTCTAAACTAACAGTCAACATGCTTCCTGTTACCTTTGTGAAAAAGTGAGTGAAAACTTTATTTTAAATACTGTACTTACTCAAAAGCAGGACAACATTTTTCCCTTAAATTTGGCACTTAAATATGTAAGTTCGTCTTAAATTCGCATACGAATCGCTGAAATGGACAATGCCAAACTGGATCTCTCTGAACCAAACCGTCTGGAGCCAAACCAAGGCCTGCATCACAATATCATGTTAGGTCTACACTACAGTGAGATATTACGCAGTGTAGGGTGGTAATTCCGCACCAATGTTTCAGGACAACCTATCAGTTCCACCTTCAAGGGTAAAGAAAATCATAAGAGAGAACAAAGCATGAGGGAAGTTTACTGACACAATGTTTTTTCAGTGGGGGAACTTTGTCTAACATCTAATTTTTTAAAGAAGCACAACGTTTCAGACGCAAGTTGTGTTTCTGTTTTCAGGCAAAGAAGCACCTAACTTGGTGGACCCCTTAGAATGAGTTATTCTCAATCACTGGGTACCACAGAAACAGTAATTTGTTAAGAAATGTACCTGCAGACACATGCAGTCCAAGGGTAGTAACAGGAAAATTGCTATTGAAAAATTAAAAATTAACTACGAGATTCAAAAATAAAACCTGGAACAATCCACAAATTAAAAAATCATAAAAGGAGCCAGGTACTCAGACTGATCAGACCACAGACACGATACAAAAATCCAGAACACGTTACAACAGATAAAGCATATGAAGTCGACTGTGTCAAGTTGTGTAATAAATACATTTCACATGCCCCATTTGGATGAGATCCCTTTGGGATCACATAACTCAAATGGTGCAGACAAAATATAAATTGCTGTGAGCTTGTACTTTAAGATGCTCACTGTCACAAAGATTTAACAGCACATCACTGTAAATTGTGATGCTTCTCAACTTTGTGTATTCCAGAATTTTAATGTTGTAATTACACCAGTGAGGGCAGTCAGTACTTTGATTAGCATGTTGGACTTGTATGTCTTTGTTCTGTCAGATCCACTGAGAATGACACTCCAGTGCCCAAACACATACGAGTTTCTTTATCGTTGCACCGTGCATTTCGTAGAGTCATTTAATTAGCATACCAACTAATGCACATACACAAAATTTCGTATTAACCCCCTCTACAAACTAGTAAACATAACATGAATCCTTCGATGAAATCCACAGCCAGTCTCAAGCAACATAACACACAACGCACACCCATAATCAGGCGCATTCTCAGCAATGTACTCTTACACAATACGGTAAGTATAAATCTTGCTTCAATCCAGATAGCCTAATTATTTCGGTACAGAATTCAATTAATACTATTTTATTTTGACAATATACTTCATAAGTATATTTTATATTACAGACATGCTGCCACAGCACCCTGTTAATATATGGAAATTAATATGTGAGTGTTTTTAAAATGTGACTTTAGCAAGGAACAGTGTAGCTCCCTGAAGATGGTCTTAGGATCAAAACATGTTTGAGCGATTTTAAGTGTTTTAATACGAAATGTTATGTATGTGCATTAGTTGGTATGCTAATTAAATGACATATGAGTTTGATACCTGTCATGAATTATATTCTATGACTTATATTTTACTGTATTTTATTGAGTGAATTTGTCAGTTGATATAGTGAAGACAGTGTGCACTGACAGACTCATCCACTGCCCTTAAGGTAAAAGAAGAACCAGTAAATACATTGCTAGTGCAAGTGTATATGCCAACATATAAATTGTCAGAACTGTAGGACAGAGTTGCAAGAAATTCTTCAAGAAGATGGAAGAGGTGGCACAAATTAAATCATAATATGGCACTGGAACAGTTTGGTCAGTGGTAAATTGGACTGAAACACTGTTAGACCACAAGGACTGGGAAACAGAAACCAGACACATCAAATGTTCATCTACTTCCTGAAATTGTGTGAATTGCGCATTTATATAGATTCTTCTTTTATTAACCAACCACTGCCACCGGGTACAATAACCAGTGCCACCGGGTAACAACCCAATTGCAGTAAATAAATATTATTATTACATGCACAATATTTATGTTAATACTTTCTCAGAGTAAGATATTGGGATCAAACAAGATGCATCAAAACAACCTAAAATTCTGCACATGCATTAGGTATCCTGAACAAGACAAATGAGTATGGAGCAAGGAGGACACTATGGAATTCTGAAAATATGTAGAAAGAGACCAAAAATGAATTGCTGGGAATCACTTTTTATACAAACCTACCAGCAACAGGGCTTATTGATAAAACAGCAGATCAATAACTTCAATCCCATTTATGCACAGGGCAGTAGCAAGATGATGTCACATAAACACACATTCAACCTCTGCTCAGTTCCCTGCAAGCCTTCAAGTAAGAAGCTTCACAGCCACGGAAAGCCTATCACCTTGCTCCACATTTTCACTATTACAATATTATACATGTACTGTGATTCATTTACAGGATTGGGTACTCAGGGCACATAAAACCAGACACTGATGATTGTACATAAAGCCACTACATGTGACTGGCATTTATTGTGCACCGAATGTAATTAACACAAACTTTAAGAACTGTAACCAACTTGCTGTACAATACCATGTGAGGTTTTAATCTTTCAATCATATGGTGACATCTGTAAATAAGCAAATTTTACTGTAATAGACTTAGTAACTTTAGTATACAGAGAGACTCCCTGATGATGATGCTCATACATCAAAACATGTAGGAGTGTAAAAAGGACGAGAAAAGTGTTAACAAAAAATATTGTGCATTTATTGGTTAATAAAAGAAGAGCTCATCTACTTCTTTGACAGAAATGGACTTGCTATCACCAACACAAGGTTTAAAAAGCCAAAGAAAAGACGGTACTTCTGGAAAGCACCAGGAAACTGAAACTGACATAAGTTGGACTATATACTTGTAGAACGGTGGTTCAGCAGCAGTGTGAAGGCCTGCAGCAGATACTGACCCTGACCACAACCGAATGGTTGTAGAGATCTGCACCGGAATGAAAAAAATCATATGGTTCCAAAAGAGGAAACCAAGATGGGATCTGGAGATGTTACAGGCTCATGAAAAATACTTGGTGAAGCTGAATGTAAAAATAAGAATTTGGAACTGCAATGGAACAATATCAAAATGTGTGTGAGATACTGTGAGAGGGTCAGTGGGGACGTTTATAGGAGTGCAAGAAAACCATGTATTACACATCAGTAATATGGATGAATGAAGTGGAAAATGTCAACTATGAAGAAGAATGAACAACTACATAAGACTGATGAACAAACTGAAAAGAGTCACAGACAAGGCCAAAAAGGACAGCCACATGCATTGAGATCAAGGTACTTCAAAGAACAGAACATTAAGATCTAATGTTCTTCAAGGAGAGGAACTAGGGTGGAAAGAAAACCATGAGATTCAGAACAATGCTATTGAAGAGCCTGAAGGGAATGTAATAGCAGATAATAGACAAGTTCTGAAAATTTGGGAGAATTATGTAACAGAGCTATAAGGTTGAACTAATCAACCAAAAACCTAGAAGTCAAACCTGAAGTGAAGTAGATAAAGATCAGAAAGGCCCTTATGTTTTGCAGAGTGAAGTGGAAAAAGCAATTAAGGAGATGAGGGATAAGAAGGCTACAGGAGATGATGATGTCCCTGTGGCTGTGCTGAAGTTACAATGATTACTTCAAAAAGGCCGAAAACTACAAAATGCAGCAACCATCACACAATCAGCCTAACTGCACATGCAGCAAAGATAGGAGCAAGGATAATTAGAAAAAGGCTTGAAAAGAAGAGTAAGGATGCTTGCAGAAGATCAATTTGGATTCAGAAGAGGAAAATAAACTAGTAGCGCAATAGGGATGCTGAGAGTGTCGGAATGTACTTTGAACATAGATGTAAGTTACTAAACTTGCAAAAATTTTCAGCCGTGTTAGTATAACTGAATTGTCAACAAGAGACTTTTATTCACCAAGCATGGACTGCATCTAAATGAATCAGGTAAACAATTATTATCAAACCAATTAGTACTACATATATTTTCAATATTGGAAGAAGTCAGTATTAATCCCATAACTCTTGGATGGTATGACAAGAACCCTAAAGTCAATGCTTCTTCAATAACAAGACCCTCCCATACACTGACCCATATCAACTGCTAGTTGCCAACTGCACAAGCACCTAAATGCACTAAGAAATTCCCTGTAACTAGGAAAGATGATTTTTTATGGGGAATTTAACCAAGGAATCAGAATTTGGCAGAATAATTAATTGCAATGAGTTAAAACATAATAAGAACCAAAATCATGTAAGAAATCTCTTCATTCCTAATTTCTCTAAAAAATATTTTGTTATTTTTTACCAAAACATTAGAGGTCTCAACAGTAATAAAGTTGATGAATTATCTGTTTCTTTATCTGCCACACACTATGTGCTTCACAGAACATCATTTCGATATTAATGAAATAGATACAATTTTACTAGCAAATTACAGAATTGGAGCTAAATTTTGTAGGAATACACTTAAAAATGGAGGAGTATGTATTTTTACTCACAAATCTATTCAGTCTACTAACATAAACTTAAATGAATTTTGTAAAGAAAAAGACTTGGAGATACGTGCAGTTAAATTGCACCTTCCGTCTTATGAAATATGTATTATAACTATTTATAAATGCCCCTCCCAAAAACTTTCAATACTTCTTAAATAATCTTGAAAAAATTCTAAGCATGATTTATAGTAACACTATTGAAATAATAATATGTGGAGACATTAACATAAACTATCTCACTGATTCCACATACAAACAATTACTGGATTCATTATTGGCATCTTATGGTCTATGCAGCACACTTTAATTTCCCACTAGAATCCAGAACAACTCTCACTCTGCAATTGACAATATTTTTATTAATACATTTAAATTTAGTAACTTTTCATTGCACCCCATTATAAACAGGCTGTCTGATCACAATGCTCAAAGTATAATAATGCGTAATACTCTTGAACAGAACTGCAATACTTACTTCTACTTTAATTGAAAAATTGACAAATTTTCAATCGTTGACTTTAATACCAAATTAAGCTATGAATCATGGGAAGATATGTTTACTGAGAATAATGTAACACTATCTTTAACAACTTTCTGAATGTGTATCTAAGAATATTTTACCCCAGCTTTCCTCTCAAGAGTCCATCATAAATCCTATAACAAGGCATGGCTAAGACCAGGAATTAAGATTTCATGTGCGGAAGCTTTTTTTAATTCAAAGAAACAGTAATGACCCCAAATTGACAAATTATTACAAGAGATACTGTAGGATTCTAACAAGTGTCATTAAACTAGCTAAAAAAAGATACTATAACAGCATTCTAAACTACTCTAATAATAAAACTAAAACTACTTGGAATATTATAAAGAATACCTCAAATATAAAACCAAATACATAAAATATAACCTCAATTAATGTAAATTGTAACTTATCCTTTAATGGTCAAATTATTGCTGAGACATTTATTTTGTATCAGTTGCACAAAATATACATGTGAATAATCACAATGCTAATGCTCCATCTAATCATGAAAATCCTATATCTTACCTATCCAGGGCATTTAATCAACCATTCCCTACTATCAATCTTAAATGTGTATCATCTAAAGAAATAAAAGATAAAACAATGTCACTCAAAATTAAAAATTCACATGGATACAATGGGATATCAACAAAAATTTTAAAATTGCGTATTCATTACATTTCTTCTCCTCTAACTTACATATGTAACAGAATGTTATCTTCTGGCATTTTCCCAACAAGATTAAAATTCTCTGAAGTTAAACCTATATTTAAAAGAGGAGATAAAAATGATACATCTAATTATAGACCTGTTTCTCTGCTCACATCATTTTCAAAGATTTTTGAACAGGCTATCTTTAATAGAGTATACCATCATATTAATAATTATCACATTCTCATTAACGAACAATTTGGTTTCAGGCATGCATCATCAAGAGACACTGTGTCCTGTAAGTTGACCAAGAATATACTGACAGCATTAAACAATAAACTGCTAATTTCATTACAATAAACTGCTAGTTGGTGGTATTTTTTTGTGACCTTCATAAGGCATTTGACTGTGTCAACCATGACATCCTGCTGTCTAAAATGGAATTTTATGGTATTTCTGGAAAAACTAATAACCTAATCAAATCCTACTTACAAGATAGATATCAGAGAGTACTGGTAGGGCTTGATTCAAAAAAATATTACTCCAAATGAGAATCTGTTACAGATGGAGTTCCCCAGGGATCTGTACTTGGTCCCCTGCATTTTCTTTTATATATTAATGACGTACCAAATGTAATATCTGATATACCTAACCCAGTGCTGTATGCAGATGATACTAGCTTGATAATTACTAATTCTGATAGCCAAATGTTGAAAAAAACATAAATACTGCTACATTACAATTAAACAGATGGTTTAATAGTAATAAGTTATTATTAAATCTGGAAAAAACTTACTTTCTTCAATTCTTAACCAAAAACACTAATGCAATAGACCTACACATATCATACGAAAATAGACAAATCTCCAGTATACATACCACAAAATTTTTGGGATTGGTGATTGATAATAATTTATCATGGCATTGCCATATTGATCAAATTATACCTAAACTAAACAAAGCAGCTTACATAATCAGATCTTTGAAACCATTGTTGTCTTTTGAGTCATTAAAGATGGTTTATTTCTCAACAGTGCATTCAATCATATCGTATGGTATCATATTCTGGGGTGTACCAACTCACAGTAAAATTATATTTAAAATCCAAAAAACAATAATAAGGATTATTATGAACTCAGGTAACAAAGATTCTGGTCGCGATTTATTTAAAAAGTTATATATTCTCCCTCTTCAGTCTTAATACATATTTTCTCTACTCATGTTCGTTGTTAAGAATAATGACTTTTTCAAAACGAATTCGGATATTCACAGTTTTAATACAAGATCTCACTATGATTTACATATTCCTGCAGCAAATTTGGCAGTATTTCAAAAGGAGTGTGGTATGCTGGTATCAAAATCTATAACCATCTTCCACCAACCCTCAAACAACTATCATATGATATTTCTAAATTTAAAGCAGCCTTAAAGAGATTTCTTTTTACAAACTCTTTTTACACATTGGAGGAGTATTATAGCTGGAAATAAGGATCTTGGTTCTTATTATTACTTTTTAACAAAACTATAAATTATTGTATTGCTGTTGAATTACTGTTCAATTCAAATCACTTATGATTATACATATGAGTTATCATATACGTTGTGTTTGTAGACTAGTTACAATTTGCAGCATTGGTCCCCTAGGCCATGTAAGGATCAATGAATTGTGGTTTGACTGATAAGTAACCTGAACAGCATGCTTTGCTATTAAAACTGTTACACCTCTGTTGTCAAGAGAAGATGGTAAAGTGACTGACTACGGGCTGGATGGTCCGGGATCAATTCCCGGTGGGGACGAGATTTTCCGCCCATCCAGAGCGGCCCTGGTGCCCACCCAGCCTCCTGTACAATGGGTATCAGGTCTTTCCCGGGGGTAAAGTGCGGCCGGGGCATGCTGCTGACCACTTACCCCCTACTAGTGCCGCAGTCATGGAAGAGTAGAGCTATACCTCTACCCACCCTCTGGGCCACACCAGGCCTGTAACGGGATCACTTTACCTTTACCTATTCTTATAGATTGGTTGACCTTGTATGGATTGACAGAATGCATAATAAATGAATGAATGAATGGATGAAGTGTGTGCTTGCTTCAAAGATTGGCAGAAGGCATCCGACTGCCTGAACTGGGCCAAATTAATGCAGATCCTAAAGAACACCGGTAGTGACTGGTGCGAAAGATGAACCTCAGCAAACTGTATGTGGATTAGAGTATTAATTAAAGACTGGGCCAAGAACACACAAGGAATATGGATATTGGAAAAGGAGTTAGTCAAGCATGCTGTCTGTCACCAATTTATTTAACTTACACAATGAGTACCTTACCAAGAAGGCTCTTGAAGGGTTTGGAGACTTCAAAATAGGACATGTAATTTGCACTGTGAAATATGCAGATTACCTTGTGCTACTAGGTAAGGAAGAAACAATACAACAGGGCATGACTGATGGACTAGGTCAAGATGGAAGACACTACAAAATGGAAATGAATGTGGAAAATACTAAGGTAATGAGAATCTCAAGAGAACCATGCCCAGTACAGATTATGACAGATCAAAAACAACTGGGAAATGTGTAATTTTTCTATCTAGGTAGCCTTAGAGCAAGTAATGCAAGATGTACACATGAAATTAATTAAATCCTTGAGTGCCATGGAAAAAGCAACATTCAACAAGAAGTAATTGCTTTTCACCAGCAAAATGGACTTGCATTTAAAGAAAACAACTAGTGAAATGCTACATTCACAGCACAACTTTGCAGAGTGCTGGAACTGGGATATTTTGGAAAATCAATCAGAAATACCTTGACAGTTTTGAAAACTAGTGCTGGAGAAGGCTGAAAGAGATCAGTTGACCAACTGTGTGAAAAACGAAGAAGTATTATATGTAGTCAAGGAGGAACAGAACATCCTACATACACTGCAATGAGAGAATACCTGAATTAGTCACATCTTGCCTAGGGACTGCCTTCTGAAACACATTATCGAAGGAACGATAGAAGCGATATGAAGATGAAGACGTAAGAAGCTACTGGATGCCCTCAAGGAAAAGAGAGATGCTGGAGTGTGAAAGAGGCATTCGGATGACAGGCTATGAGGAACTTACTTCGGAAGAAGTTACGGACCTGTTGCAAGACAGATTACATAATGAATTACATTAAAACCACAGTGTCTCATTAGTCACGATGCAAAATTTTTGGTATATGGGATGGTTTATACTGGAGCTTTTACTGCTACTGCATTATACTGGCAATGTAATGCAAATAGCAGAAAGGGGCATACTTAATGGGAATCCATGTGGTTACTTTACATACAATATACTTTGATGTAATCAAGACACAACACTAATTTACATACAGTGATAAAAGGTACACTAGTAACATAACCTTTTGCACTATGTACGACATACTATGGAGCAAGTTACAAAATAAAAACCCCTACACAACAAAAATGGATATCCCAATCAGAACATCCACATATGTCCAATTTGGTCAATGTTTTTATAGTTACAATATAAGCCATTCCTTCTACCACATATTTTACGTCATGACTGGTGAGACGAAGTGGTTTTAATGCATCATGACTTAACTGAGATCTCATACTTGACTTTTACTTTGTATATGTCCTATACTGAATCTTTAAATTACTGTACAGCCTGATGATGGATTATATGAAAAGCCAAAACAAATATAAGAGGTTCCTTAAAATACACATGTTGTGTACGACTGTTACTGTTACTGTGCAAGTATACAGGCACAGTGCGATGAACAACATAAAGACAGTCCTAGGTGATGGAGCTGGTCATGGACTGAACTGCTAAAGATCTTGAAAACTTCATTCTTGACCATCATATCATCCAGAATTGCTATGGAGTCCACTCTATCAGATGGGTACCAAAAGCACGTTTGCCAGGGTACAAGCTGTTAATAAAAAACCAGACTAAAACAATGACATCTTCTATACCTTACAAGGTGTAGGAAAATACAAAATGTTAACTCACATCACTACAAGCCCTGATGGACCATGTACAGGTTTCTTTGTAGTCATATATGTTAAAAATTATTTCAGTACATAAACATAACAAGACTATCTCTAAAAGTTAACAATTTACAGAAGAAAAACAAGGCAGTTTCTATAGCTCTTGTAGGGGGGGGGGGGGGGGTATTTAATTAATACACTATTCACTAATTTCAATGGGTTATTGAGCATGAAAACAAGTTGTAATGTTTCTGGCCTGTATGTGGAGGTGGCAATTTTGAATACTGGTCAGACACCAGTCATCCTGACTGAAGGTTTCTGTGGCCTTCCTCAGTCTCTCTGGGCAAATGCCAGTTTAGTGCCTCAAATTAGGCCATTACCACTTCCCTCCAGTTACTGACTTTATCATTGTACAAATGAATGCTATACAGAATGAGCTATTTGCAACACTGTTACATAAATCACAAATAGACAAAAAATATGTAATATTGCTCACTTCGTAACAGACAATAAGTTCACACAATTTCAAACATAAGCCATGAGCATGATTTTGTATAACAAATAATCAAGTTTTGTCCATTTTTTATTTGAACATATTAATTTTGTTCCTTGACATGCTCTGGTGTACAACCCACTTCTATTCAACCCCACAAATTAGTATGTTCAAAGAAAATGAGTATTAGATGTCTCACAATTATTTCTGGACACTGGTGTGTGCAGTTCTGTTTGTAAGCTACACTAGTAACAGGCTGAATTCAATCAAAGTAGGTCACCATAGTATTTATGAATATTACCATATTGTGTTCCAACCTTCAAGTAAAGAATACTAACTTGCTTTGAATATAAGCACAACTTCTGATTATGAAGAAACAACAAACTACTCAACTGGTGAGGAACTGCTGGAAATTCTTGTCCAGTATTAGAGGCAACCAAAACACACTTTCCTAATTAGTCAGACAGTAAACATACCCACTTCAAATTTAATATTTTATGGACCGTGCATACAAATACAAATATTGCGCAAATACCCACATCTCTATTCTGACAACTTTTTGCAGAAAAGCAGTGATCTCTTTCACAGGGCACAGAAAAACTCGGTTGATTTTAATTCCACAATTCTGTAACTAGCTTTTCATAACATAATGTCATTATTACACACACAACAATAAATGCACTCTTCCAAAATTAGGGTGCTACCAAAAACCAGCAGAATTACTTCTACATAAACATGCTCATGTGCATTATTATTAATTTCATATTACAAATGGAAAACACCAGGATCATAACAGTTTGCAATGAAGAATATTCATTATCCTCTTGTTCAGACATTTTAGCACCTTTACCATGTTATATGAATCTTTGCACAAGTGGAAACAAACATATCCAAGCAATGCAGTTTTCTCTTGTTATGAACTGCACATGAAGGAATGGCTGTTTGGTGTTATGAAAATTATTTATTTAACCCAAAAGTTCATTACCAGGTTACATACACAGAACCTATTCATGAGAAATCATTATCAGAATACACTACAACACTGGACAAGAGTGATTGCCCGGAAAATAAGAATTCAGATGATGCAGACATTATACA
>Ga0123357_10005845_pt1 | contig 14839 bp, 9 predicted proteins | sample TergutEmb28metaG_FD_89873 | JGI IMG/M metagenome (GOLD analysis project Ga0123357, IMG submission 89873) | Embiratermes neotenicus P4 segment gut microbial communities from Petit-Saut dam, French Guiana - Emb289 P4 | ecosystem: Host-associated > Arthropoda: Insects > Digestive system > Gut ...
AGACTGATCAAACTTTGTTGAGTGCTGTTCCAGTCTACTGACTTGCGCTATCATTTCCAGTATATCTTTCATGAGGAGGAATCAAGAGTCTCTACATCATATTTTCTTACTCTGTCAAGGAAAGAGTAACTAAAACAAAGATATTTCAGCGCTTGTCTAAAAATGTATAAAATTCTATTGCCTAAATAAATGATGCAGTTGCTCGATGCCCCTGCTTCCTCTCTCTCGCTGTCCCAAACCAGTTCAGATATCCGGTTTGGGGACATGAACCCGGCTCTCTTACGCACAGACATCGCAGAGTGCTGCCTCAGAAAGGAATATTCAGTCCAGCTTATTATTATGAAGTTGGAACAAGTGGTAAAGCATTGAAATGCCATATTATTTCAGCTGGTTTATCGCTATAATATTTACAGATCAGTCTATTTCAGTACATCACACTGCAGTTGGAATTGTGAGCACAGTGGAGTTTGTGAATGAAGCTTTTCACTTGCAGTAAGTTATGGGAAAATCATGACCTCATATGGCTGTGAGTAATTACCTATATTTATTTGTACGGGCAAATTTATGCATCCTGTTTATCTTAGATCTCAAACCATCCTTCTCGAATAGGGCAGAAACTGAACTGAAATGTAACACCGGCATTAGAGAAAATTTAGCATCGGCATTTTATCATATACAGACAGGTGGTACGTAGTCCCTTTTAGCAGTAATATATCCTGCGACCTTCGAAATAAAGTGTGTCTGTGTTTTGACTTTAGGATCACGAACAGTAAATTATGTCGCCAAGTGACGTAGAACGGGATACACTTCAAGAAAATTCTTATACGACGCATGCCTTCAGGAAGAGACTTCTTGTGATAGCAACGCTTGGCAGAGTGCATGAGGTTTCACAGTGGGATGTGTGGTCAAAGTGCTGGGTGAACGAAATGCGATCCACTGCTAAACATTTCTTGAGAAGGAAATGAGTCAGTTGCTTAGCATAAAAACATACAGATGAGGTTTCGAAGATTACAGGGTGGCTAGAAACTGCTATTCTTGACATGCATATGTACATAATAGGGTAAAGTGGCCGGAGCGTGAATCTGACCACAAAACATTATATAATGTGGAGAAAACGAGTGGGACTATAATTCTAAGCCTGTACATGATTGTACAGAGAATTTAAATGGCCGCAGTGCACCGATATGGAGCCTTCGTAGGATGCCAATTTAAAAGGATCTGGTGCGTTGGTCGGAAAAAGGTTAAAAGCAGGGAATTTAATTAGCACTGGTGCTATTAGTTTCTGAACAGGAACTCTGCTCCACAGAGTTGGTTGGTTTGTTAGTTTGTTCATCAGTTAGTTGATTAGTTTGAACTTAACATAATAATGTGTTACCATTCTCTGGCCAGCTTTGATGTATTCAGGATGTTTTATGAAACGGAAGTGAACAAGCGCTTTGTCCCCTGTGCGCAGACATTCTTGTGACATGGACAGAATTGATGCTGTTTGACGAATACTCCCACAATGTACTGGAAGAGACAAGGTCTCTGTTACCATAATTTACAGATTCAGTATGATGTGTGGTAATTGTCAGGCTACTAAGTGTCAAAGATACTCCGGATGGATGACAGGAGGGAACAAAAATGTAGGTTATGGAGGAACAATAAGCTACACAAAAGCATGAAAATGACAGTTATGGATTTTAGTACTTATCATCCCATGGCACTAAAGAGCAAAGTGAAACAACAGTAAAATCCAAGCAATGGATTATGACATTTTTAAAGAAGATATTGGAATCTGTAATTCATTAACAAACCACCAAGAAAACAAAGAACTACTATGGTTTGGCCCTGTTCTTCAAGGAAAGAGATCTGTGGGATGTCATGATGCAGAGGAATATAGTTTTGCCAGGTAGTACAAGATATCAAAGGAGAGAATCTGGTAAAGAACAAAAAGTAAAGATTGTGGGAGGACAGAACAGATGGGAGACTTTGTGTCAATCAATCAATCAATCAATCAATCAATCAATCAGTCAACTTAAAGTGAAAATGATGCAACAAGAATGAGGAGGAGATGAAGAGGGGAGAACATATGACTATAAAGTATTAGAATAAATGAATTTTGATATTTAATGCAGTAATTAGAATGATAATCAACAATATGAATTTCAAGGCTTAGAAATGTCAATATAATTCAGAATTCTTAACTGTGCTCCAAGTTTAACAAGACCCTTCAGAACCCTTAAGAATCCCAGTTGCACTCTCAGAAAAGTAATTCAGGAACAATTCAGCTTACCCATGGCTTGATATCGAGAACTGATTGTCGTCGGATGATGAAGAACCAGAATCTCACCTTCAAACTCCCAACATGCACTAGGATTTACTGCTGGTGATACCATCACCATTCCCTTTCTAATTTGTGATCTCTTTATCTGAAAGAAAGCATCAGAAGTCATATACAGAAGCATTCAAGGTTATACAGCTGGCGATCATTACTGAATGTGACACCATGCAATCTGGAGTTATGTAACATTTCAGAGGCACCTGTTACTTTCATATTCAGAGTAGAAGAGTGACGATCAGTGAAAAATGGTATGTGGTATAAGCTATCAGGATAGTGACTGGCTGTGAATGGATCAATGGCTAAAAATGTCAGCAGTACTACAATACTAATGAACAGAATTAGGAATTTCAGCATTTTTTTTATGACAATGGAAGGGACGAATGATGAAGAAGTAATTACCTTCTTCAAAGCAAAGGATGCAGTCTGTCCTCCTCTCACTTCTCTCACAACCATGCGTTTCCTATGGATGCTCTTCACTGCAATAGGTGTGAAGTGCCCTAGTGCATCAGGTCCAAGGAGGAGAGTGTCATTCAGGCGGATCACACCCTTCAGGGTTGTTCCTGATACTACTGTCCCTACACCCTGTGTAACACAAATTTCACAGTTCTGTTAGGCGACACATCTGCAGGGTCAAAGTGGAGTAAGGAAAGGATGAAAGGGAAGACATATAGAAGGTGGCACTATCTTTGATTGAGGTTCGACCCACCTGAAGAACTCTTGTGCAGTGAGTCTTCCATCTAAACCTTAAGGATAAGGGGCAGGATTCTTATCCATTAATCAGCAGGTTTGTCTCTTTTCATGTATTTTCTGTGCTCTACGTTGCAAAAATTCGCATCAGTGATTTCCAAGTCTTTGCCGACACACACACACACACACAAACATTCTCCTTCCCTTCTACTTCTTCCTCCTCTGTCCTCCAAAGATAAGGCTCAAACATTCTCCAAATTCTTATCCACACCCAAATGATATCCCTGTGGTTTTCAACAAAATTCATACATGCTTTTGCAGTCAGGCATTGTTCATTCCATTAAAGTGTGTTACCCATTTTCCTCTGTAGTTACCTATTCTTCCATTTATTAAAGACAAATGTATTTTTTTGGCACTTTATATACCCAGAACTCAATACTACTTTCACGGCCTGGAACCACACTTTCTCTACAGTATTATCAATTATTTCTTGGCTGGCGGCTGTATTCAGTATGTAAAATTTGAAATTTTCACAGCAGAGAGTCATCATGGTTTGGTTTTCTGGGTTATAACACTGTATAATCTGATACATGGACACCAACATTTCAGTGGAACATACTGCATCAATACCACCCTGAACCTCAAGGCCAGTATGGTTCTCAGAACATCAACAGCCACCTAACAGACAACACGGTGGCATATCCTACAAAACCACAGTGAGTATACTCCACATACTTAGGTACTGCATTTCCTCTTTTCCTATAATGGAATTTTATGCAAAGAAAAAACCAGTTACAAAAGAAATGTCAGCTCATTGTGGGGCTGGAATGCAGATAATGTATTCATGGATATTTCACTGCAGTTCTGACAAGTTAACCTTGACATTATTAATCAAATCTCACTTACAGGTACCGAGTAGGTGTCATCTATTTGAAACTCTGCTGGCTCATCATCTCGGCTTGTCATTCTTGTTGTCAGCAGGTTCAAGAACATCTTGAGAAGATTCAGATTTTCTCCAGTAACATTGGAAACTTGAAATATTGGACACAACCTATATTACACAAAAATATAGAAGATGTTGGTGTACAATGGAATATCTTCAAGCACAAGAGATATCTGTACTGTAAAAAAGAACAAAGCACTGGAGAAATTAGGTATGTGTACAAATGGGCCAACAACATACCAACTGAAGAGGGTGCGGCTGCCTAATTTGTGAACACTTGCTGGCTTTCTGGGAGGAAGCTGTGTCACATTTGTCAGAACTACAGAAGAATCTAAGATTCTTGCTTTTCTCTTACCAGTAAACAGAATTTCAGTGGCCCATACGAAATATCGGTCAGCAGACTTTAAAGGAAGAGACAGTTTGGAAGACCTAGGTAAGAATAATAATAAAATGGATCTTAAGATGTGGAATGGATTGTATGATCCATGGTAGGATCCCACGGCAGGCACTTGTGAACAGTCCAATTGTAGTGTTCACGGAGTATAGGTGGTTGAGAGCGGACCGAAACCGACCGCTCCGTTAGTACTACGGAAAGGGGGAAAGGATTCCTACTGTCACCGATGGTCCGTTCAGGTCAAGGAGGTAGCGTGCCACCAGAATCAGGAGACCTGATGCAAATAGGGTTAGGATCTAGAACTGTATGACCCAAGTCAAACAACAACAGTTATGGCTAAAAGCTAATTTCTATTTTACTATGGTTATATACAAATTTACACATACAGGGGTCAAAATGTCTTTCTTAGCAAAATTACACTCGCAAGTCAAAGTTCTGGAATTTGGCACAACTAGCTTTCTCGCCTTTATATAACCAATTTGTCCTGTAAGTTTCCAAAGTAAAATTTTGAATTTACTTTAAAATTTAGTTCAACCAAAGCGACTCACCTTCAATAATCAAGAGGTACGCTATGTTGACCTGCATGTCAGCCTTTGTTCCTTTGGAAAGTCTTCACGACTGGCAGTCTTCTTCAAGACAGCGATATAGCGTCAGTATTGTGTTCCAAACTTCGTTGATCGAAAGTTACGCCGAAAGTAAGTTAAGTTGTCAAATATTCGTGAAAATATATAAAGGCGATTTGCTCATGTCATGCATTTTTGTGTGTGTTAACACAACCTTACATCACCTTAGCTTAGTTTCATACATCCCATACTGATGCAGCTATTTGCCGCACGTTGACATAACTTTCTGTAACTTGGCTGGTTTACAAAACAGTTTACAGTGTGATAATTGCTAAGCTTCTGACAAAGTGTGTCGTTTCCTCGTTTTACACAATGTCCCATTTTCAAAGTTACCAAATCATAAAATTACAAAAGTTTCTAAGCTATCGAAATTACATATTTACATTTCAAATGTGCATTACACAATGAATTTTATGTTACTCATATCATGCCTATTCTTACATACACAACATTAACGAACAAATGCACTCAATAAAATACGATAAATACAGATCACAAAAAATAATTCACGAGAAGTATCAAGGTATGTGAAGCATGTGAAGTACACCACTTGACATGATATACTTCACACGCCCCACCTGGACGAGATCCCCTCGGGATCACTTAAATCAAGACATGTTTGTATACATACTTGAGACAAAATATGAACTGCCAGAGCTTGAACTTGAAGAGGATCACTGTCATGCAATATGTATATTTTAATATCACAACACTGTAAATTTATACTTGTCAGCTCTGTGTATTCTAGAATTTTAATATTTTAATGATACCAGTGAGGGTGATCAGTACCTAGATCGGCGTGTTGGACTTTCACTCCTTCATTCTAGGAGACTCCCTGAGGATGGCACTCCAGTGTCAAAACATGTAGCAATTTGGTACTTGTCATGAACTATATTTTATGATTTATATTTTATTGTATTTTACTGAGTGCATTCGTTGGTTTATACAGTGAGGGTAATGAATCTTTGAGTGCCATACAAGGCAGGGAATTCCTTGACCGGCCACATCATGAATGACTTCTGAAGGACTCTGCTGTACACTTAGCTAGAAAACTACATAGTTAGGTATGTTTGAATGAAAGTCACTGAAAAATCATATTTTGGCAAATCACAATGTTTCACATTTATCACACAAATTAAGAGTCACTGATGTACTGAAGAATGCCTTCATGCATCAATAATTAAATCATCTATATATATTCACTAACTAGGAACTTACTAGTTTACACATACCTGTGCATGCGCACACACTGCCTACACAGAGAAGCAGTGAAACAAGAATTCTTTCAAGAGATGGAGAAAATTAAGGGGCAATTTTTATCCTATGGTTTGAAATGCTGACACAAGTTTATTATCAAATAGAAGTCAAGATTAAGATTGAACATTCTTCAAGTTAGACTTTCAAATTTTAAAATGGGTGCATAATCTGTACCTTTATTTAATCTCACCTTTCAGACACAAAATTTGTAGCACTGACGACCACATCATCAGCGTACTTAACCATAACAGGTACCTTCCTACAGCCAGGTGACTTCAGTATTCGTACCAGAAGTCTGAGTGTATCCTGCAGTACATTTGGTGGGCACATGTCAATTTTTGTTACCACAACAAACACAGGCACACTCAGCGCAAGAGCTAGTCCCAGGTGTTCCTTCGTCATGCCTACTATGCCTGCATTTGCACCCACCTGTAACATTATATAATAAACAAGGTGCAAAATGTACACGTAATAATTCATGTACAGTTATTCCTTCTGTTTAATGACCATAAGAGCTGTAAGACTAATAGAAAAAGGGTACTGAGGGTAAAGAGTGGGTTTATTTGTTTGGCATTCCTTATTAAGTAAAAATAATAGAAATAAAAATCTTATGTGGAGACCAAATTCATGCATCTGTCCATCCACGACCTAGCATCAGTGACCAATCATGGTTATTTTCATGGTATTTGGTATAGTAGTTCTTTACAAAACACTGTTCAACACAAATGTGAGTTACATGAAAATTGGCTATACAACAGCCACATTTACTTACGGACATAAAAGAACTTGTACTCCTACCCTACATATTTCTTGAACCAAATGGGTGAAATTTCATATAACTTCATCCAATGCTATAATGGACACTGTATGACATCCTGACAGAAAAGTGCCTCAGTGAACTCTGTGTACTGTCGTGCAGTGGACACCAGTTGCAATCTCGCAGCTCTTTGTTGTGTATTAGTGTTAGTACTTTTTATAAAATAAGAACTGTACTGAAGAGAATATAAATCATATAGTCTTCAAATGGTCGGTCTGTGGTTCAGACAGGGTCTTCTGCTTAGAAATTCAAACCTGGTACAAAAAAGAAGTTGTTACCACTGCTTGAGAGGTTAAAAAAAATGTTACAAATTATCTTACCATAAGCATCCCAAAATCAGGAGCATGACCAGTCATTCCAAAGACTGTGGTCTTTAGGTAACGTTCATGGCCTGCCAAGTCGATGAATGTTATCACTTTAGATGATTTCTCACAGATTTTCACCCAGTCTAGAGACCCATGCTCTGGCTTGTTAACCACATTCCCTACACAAAAGGTAATGAAACATCAGATGATTTTCTGCTCAATGAAAATACAACTGACCATCACACTTACTTACAATAATACCTACCAAGGCTGTCAAATCCCAAAATGTCATTCCCAACAGAACTAGTACGTCCAGATTCCATTTCGTGTTTGTGGCGAAACAGCCTTTGCCGAGCATGCCCTCTTCCGTTGTCCAACTCTCCATGTGTCAACACCCCTAACAAAGTAGATTTCCCAGCATCAACATTTCCCACAACAGCCACCCTATAAACATAGAGTCACTTCCATGGTTAGTTCAATAGTTCAGTATCTCTGTTTATTGCAGGACAAACATTCATGTCTTAATGTTCATATTTTTCTTTCCATGCCTTGTGAAATTAATTACAAACAGCACCAAACATGCACTATTCTATATATTGTACATCTTACTATTAATTTGGTCCTATATGTTTCAGCACATTCACTATCTTCAGGGGATGTACACCGATGTTGTTAAAATGTACAGCAATAAAATAGTTTTACAATAATCATATACATAAAATTTGCAAGTTTTAGTTAAAATATACAGCATTTAAAATATTATTATAAAATGATAGTACAGTCTGTTATTGTTTACAGTTGTTCTAGAAAAATCTACTTCTTTCTGGTCCAAGTTGGATCCTGACCCATATGTTGTGTCTTGCTAGTTTGGAGTGTACGATAATCATAAAACTATTTTACTACTGTATGTTTTAACAGCATTGGTATAAGCTCCCTGAAGATGGTGACTGTGCTGAAACATGTAGAGCCAAATTAATAATAAAATACACAATATATACAATAGTACATTTGCTGGTGCTGATAAGAATTTGTAATTCATTCACATCTTACATGACATAAACCTAAAGCCAATGCACATGATCACTGTAAAATGACAGCTACTTCCTGAACCAAGAAGGCCACTTCTGCTTGTAACTTAAAAATACAAGCTTCCTAACTTCACTGCACTTCACATTGTGTGGCATAACTCATTCGTTAATAACATTACAAGTGTGTTACTACCACTTTTATTATTACCTGATTTCCAGGAAATCTTGCTGCTCTACCCTGCGCCTCACTAAATACTGCCCTGTAACACCTTCTGCCACTTTTCTCTGCCTTAGCAACACACAGTCTGCATCCAGCGTAGCAGCCAAAGACTGTAAAGTGGCCACTGATGCATCATATTCATCTTGCTTCAAGCCACTTTCACTGCCATCTGAAAATTCAAAAAATTCTAGACATGCTTACACATGAGAAGATAACACCCGATAATATAAAGTTGTCCCTGGCTACACCATGAACACATATGGGGGAGTGGAGGTACAGCTCCACTCATTAACATCAGCAGTAGCTGGAGGTGAGCCGTCAGTTTCACAACCCAGCCGCTCAACCTCCGGGAACACAGTCCGCAGTACCTACTCAACAGGAAGTTGGATGGGCCCCAGGACTGGTCTGGACACTGGAGAAATTAAAAATTTCTATCGCCTGCTGGGAATCAAACCAGAATTCCTTGGAGGTCCAGGCCATAGCCTGGTCACTATACCAACTACACTATCCTGCTGCAGTTCATTAACTTACCACAAATGTACCTATATTTCAGGAAACTTTTCAAGTTGCAGGAATTAGGTATTTTATTTAAAAAAAAAATTAAATTTCATAGGCAAGAAACTTTGCAAGTATTCAGAAATTTTCTCAAATGGTTTTATATTGCAAACTCCATAATCCTATTGGCAGCCACAGCAGTATCATACTATAATTTCAGTGAACTTTGTGCCAGGAGGGGGAGGGGGGGGGGAGAGGAAATAAATATAAAGAACACACTGTTACCAGCTATCAGTACACATACCTTCACCAACACCAACATCAAAGATGGTTTCTCCCCTCCCATCTTCTAGTCGCTCCTTTAGTCGTCGTTGCAGTAGATCGAACTGCTTTTCATTTGGACTTACCAGTGCTGTCTGTGAAAGAAAGACAGTATAACTGAATGTTAACACAGCAGAATTTTCTTACAACAGGATCCCCTGACACATAAAACATGAGGATATGGGCAGGAAATCTGAAGAGATAAAAAATGCACACAGAGTTTCAGTCAGAAAACCTGACGGAAAGAAACCACTTGGGAGACTGCAAGTAACCAATTCCATGAAGCTGAGTCCTTTCCTGAGAAGCTACCAGGTCCTCAGCTGGTCAAGAAATTCCCCACAATTTATGGAACCCATAGGTTCATTACTGCATGCACAAAAGCCAACCACTGTCCCTATCCTGAGCCAGATCAATCTCATCAAATCCCCCATCCCACTTCTTAAAGATTCATTTTAATATTACCCTCCCACCTACACCTAGGTCTTCCAAGTGGTCCTTTTCCCTTAAATCTCCCCACCAAAACCCTGTAGGCACCTTGCCTATCTCCCATATGTGCCACATACCCTTGATTTGATCACCTGAATAATTGGAAGACCATAAGTTTAGCCATAAAGGTAATAAACTGGTTCATTACAACTATCAGTGTGATCGTGTGATCTGAAGTGTCTTTGTTCAGACAGCAGTTCAGTGGTGGACTCTTCTGAACATGGTAACAAAACTTCAGTTCCATGAAAGGCAGGAATTTACTGCATCAGGTAAACAGCTACTGGCTTCTTAAAATAGGCCCTCCTGTGTGGAAGTAGTCAAATGTAAGACAATGAGGGCAAACAAAAAATACCCATTACACACTAATCCTTTGGAAATATAAAGTGTATTAGTTATTCAATGCTGTCCTTCTTGTTTATGTAATTATTTTGTGAACATACATAAATACTGCACATACTTGAAAGTGTTTGCTGAAAAACGGATCACGTCCAACGGTTAAATAGAACATGTTTCCTTTTCCAGCCAAACAAATTACAGTGTACAACATTCGTGAAAAAGTCACTGTATATGAGGTTCTCACTGTAATGAACATTATTACAACTGCAGTTTTGTGGGATGTGACTACATGCAACCTGCAACTAGATATCCACAGACTCAAGAAAACTGCTGTTTTTCCAGTCTAACCTGCTTCTGGAGGCAGTGGGTTCCTTAAACATTGGTACCCATCTACCAGATACCAAATTACATGACATCACATTCCAGAAGATCACAGCATTAATAATTCACTGTGTATTTTAAAAGAACAAGGCTAAAAATAAAATATCCGGTTTCACCTTATATGTGATGAATGATATACAAATGTAATTTGTAGGGGTACTTGCATTACCTTCATTCTTACAGAAGAGTAGTCAACTGCTGGAGGCACTGGTGGGTCTTGTGCTGCAGAAAACATACTCGAAGTTTCCTCTGCCTTTGTTGGTGTCTGATCCACCACTGCTGCCATGATCTATTTTCCTTTTATACCAAGAACAACCGTACAACCACCTTATCTGTAGACCATTCAGCCGTGTATTCGATATCCCGTATAAAAATCCAAAATAACTCCTATTCTGCAAATTCTAGACATTCCTATCATGTGCAGAAGTCTTAAAATTTGGATGCTGCTTCAGTACTTGAGATCGTGTATGGTGGAATTATTATGCATTTAACGCTTGTAAGTTCTGACACTAACGGTCACTCTGAAAGTTAAAAGAAAATACCTGTTAGCTGAAACAGGAACTTTGTAAATGAAATTGTGCCAGTAACTAACACTTTACAGCACAGTGGTCACTATATGTACCACCTGCAACAACATTAAACAACACTCTGCATTCTGTCCACATAGTGTATCTATGTAGTAGTATCAAGAAGTTCCCAGAATTGTGGCCTTGTAGTTAAACGAGTTATGATACAGCAGAGATGCTGCAGTGTGTGTTGCCTGCAGCCTTAAAGTGGCTGCACATTGGAACCTGTTACGTGCCACAGTTGCTTGAGTGGAGGTATGTCCAAGCTGTGTGGTGGAATGTCTTACTTTGAGCCAAAAGCCAACATCATGTTCATGTGACACCTAGGGAGGAGTGCTTCAGGGAAACTTTAGACCTTGTGAACTCTTTATGGAGACAATGCTCTTAAAGCACAGCTGCGTATGACTGGTACAAGCTCTTCAAGAGTAGACGGGAACTGCTCAAAGCCAAGTCTTGCAGTGGGAGACCTTCCATTTCTGTGAATATTGAAATAATTTCAAAGGTGAAGGGGCTGGTGCATGCCAACTGGCAGATAACCATCAATGAGGCTGTGAATGAATTGGGTATCTCATATGGAACAGCACAGGCAAGGGTGACAGAAGAACTACAGATGATTTGAATGAGGTGAGATGGATTCTGCACCACAACAACAACCCAAGTCACACGGCTATGGCAGTGCAGCAGATCTATCAAGCTGCACTCACACTGCAGTCACTGTATTCACCAGACCTCACACCCTGTGACTTTTGGCTCTCCTTGGACTAAAAATGGGACTTCAGGGTCAATGTTTTGCAACACTCAAAGACACAAAGTGCATTGCAACAGGTGGACTGTGTGCCATTCTAAAGGAGGCTTTCTACGAGTGCTTCCAAATATGCCAAGGTGTGTGTGAGTGTGCATGCACACATGTGCATGTGTGCATGCAGGATGTACTTCAAAGGCGATTAGACTGGGCAGCATTGTGTTTCAAAGTATGACAACTGAATTCCAGGAACTTTTTGAGACTCCCATGTATGATTCTCAGGAAAAACAGTGATTATTTCCTCTAAGAGCATTAAGAAACTGCTGCCTGTGACTGAGATGCAGTGTTTTCATGATATATATGAACTAATTCTTAACTATTACGTACATAAATTTCAGGCTTCAAAGGGGTTACCCACACAGTAACTGCTGCTCACTCTCAGGGTCACTACTCTATTCCTGGATATGAATAGAGGGCAATCACACAAAAACGGGTAATAAACTTGGGTCATTCCATGCTCTGTCATTAAACAGATGAAGACAGCTGATTTTTTTTTTTTTTTTTTACTGCAATGGAACTTTGTCTATTCAGAGGCTCCCAATACCTACATAAAATCATGAGATACTATATTAACCCAGCCATTTTTTAGAGCCAGCATGCTGAATATGGGACATGGATCATTCCTCACTTGGTAGTTATATCAATGTATTCAACCATGATATTTGTATCTCCAAAACTAATTTAGGTATTCCTATGCCACTTGATTCATAAGTAACTGAATTGAATTGAACTGAAGTGAATTTTACATTCAATAAATCTAAAAAAGTTACAAAACCACTGGCTATGAAACATGTCAAAAAGGAATATTACTATAAAGTAGAAATATACAAGGGACAATAGAGGATTACAGGTGAGCATAATATGACAAAGCTATAAAAAAGATAAATATATATAATTGTCAACGATTCATGACCATGTTACATAGCAGTTGTCAAACTGACAACTGCTATGTAACATATAGCACACTGCTCTTTAATCTAATGTTTACATCTTGACACATATTTTGCTGACCCTGCTTACACAATATATCAGTACTCCCTGAGGACGACCCCTTCAGGGCTGAAACACGTAAGAGTGTAACAGTGTGAATAAAGTGGCGTAAACACACACAGTGCATAAGCCAGACTTTTATATAAAATAGTGTCATCAGTGCACAGATATGGACAAGATAAAGTTGAATAAAATAAGTTTTTTTTTTTTTTTTAAATGTAATGATACATAATTGTGTTTAAACCAAGTGTTCATAATTTCAAAGACTGTATGAGTATTGGCATTAAATTTGGTAGTGAGTGAAGAGTATACTTGTATCATCAGCAAACAAATACAAATACAAACAAATTAGCTGTAGATTTATTGTTTGTACACTTAGATAAATCCTTCATATATAGAAGAAACAGCAGAAGACCCAGGATGGAATGTTGTGGGACACTGTGTTTGATCTTTGCCCACTTAGACAGGGTGCTATCATGATGCGCCGTATTATATATTAAAACTTCTTGATATCTGCCTTTAAGGTAAGACTGGTAGAGTGCTTTATCTTTATCAGTTATTCTTAAGTTCCCAGCTTAGACAGCAGTATATGTCATGATTTACACAATCAAAGGTTTGTTTGAGATCAAAGAAGATACCTGCCACTATTAATTTATTGTTCAAGGTATTTAAGACTTTGCTAGTTTATAAGTGGAATTTCTTGTTGTTAACTTCATATGAAATCCACTTATGTAAATATTCCAATAGTCTTGTTTGCATTACTTCTTCAAAAATGTTTGAAAATAATGTTCAGAGATATTGGACTATAGTTACATATGTCTTTTTAATTTTCTTTTTTGTATAAGGGATATACACAAGTACAAAATTATGCAGTAAAATTTGCTGTAACCTAACTATACTATGTACTGGATTTCCAGGCAGGGGAAGGATTTTTATCTTCTCCAAAATGCCCATATTAGCTCTGGGACTGAAGGTATGAGGGGTTCTTCACCTTACGGGTAAAGTGACATGTCCAAGATTTGCCCACTCACCTCCATCTAATGCCCAAGTTAATGAGTGGAGCTATCCATTTTCTGCCCCTGCATACCTTCAGAGCATGCCTGATTCAATAAATGACAAGACAGGAAATGTATGCATAATGTAACATCGAGGTGTGTTCCTGCAACACTGTTGCTGTGGAAAACCAGTAAGTTTGGAGTGTGTGTCTGTAGCCTTAGTTATTTAGCATGTACAGCGCATGTACCATATTGTCATCTGTTGCCCATATGGCTCTACAATATTTTTCATTGTTATCTCACATATATTGGAGAAGGGGGAGGGGAAAGTGTCTTGTGATTTTTTTTTTAAACTAGTGTCTAAAGCATTTCTCAACCTCAGAAGAACTGAGCGAGATACGATCAAAAATGTATGTGGTCTTCAAGTAAAGTACCCATTATGCTTGTCAGATTTAAATGAAACTTGAACTTTCTCGCCAGATTTTCGAAAAATACTCAAATATAAAATTTAATAAAAATCCGTCCAGTTGGAGCCCAGTTGTTCCATGCGGACGGGCAGACGCATAGACAGACATGACGCAGCTAATAGTCGCTTTTCACAATTTTTCGAATGTGCCTAAGAAAAGAAGGTAACTTTTACATTTTGCATGAAAAGGAAATACACTTTCAGTTATGTACAACTTGTTGGGTAAATATTAACTAAAAACTGGAGGAGGTAACAGTCATCGTTTTTATGCGCTATTTAAATTTAAGCTCCCCCCCCCCCCCCCCCCCCCCCTTTATTTTTTTTTCTCACACAAAAAAAAATATTTTTCTTTTAATTTAGGACAGTATAGTATTTACAAAAAAAAAAAAAAAAAAAAGTCCCTG
>Ga0123357_10005846_pt1 | contig 14838 bp, 9 predicted proteins | sample TergutEmb28metaG_FD_89873 | JGI IMG/M metagenome (GOLD analysis project Ga0123357, IMG submission 89873) | Embiratermes neotenicus P4 segment gut microbial communities from Petit-Saut dam, French Guiana - Emb289 P4 | ecosystem: Host-associated > Arthropoda: Insects > Digestive system > Gut ...
CTATCCAGCATTACTACCGCTGATGCGCACACCTCGGCTGCCAGTAGCCGACTGAACTGACACCCCCGCCGATATAAATGGACTCGTCCGTTTCGCTGGAAGACCAAATCTGGTTTCTGCGCGTGTGCCATCACATTCCGTTTTCACTCTACAGCAGGGACACGCACAGTAAAATCCCTGTCCACGCCATTAGAGCACACAGGATGAGTAGAGCTACAGTTCCATTCATTCTTAACCCCGGCACTGATGAACCTGAGTCGTAAATTTCATGCCCCGGCCGACTTACCCCCGAGAAAGATCCCCGGTAACCAACGAAAGGAGATTGGGTGAACCTCAGAGCCGGTCTGAACGTTTACGATAAGGGAAAAAAAAACTCTCCCCCTGCTGGGGTTTAAGCCCCGAATGTTCCACACCATAACACAGTCACTACACTAACTACGCTATACCGGCTCCAAACGTGTCCCTGCACACACTATTAAGGCGAATGTGGATTCGAATAAACTGGCAATCCATCCCACAACACGGATCTAAGGGTGATGAAGTCACCGACTCTTCCTTATGCATGTACAATACGAATGGCGGACATAGACCAAAACAAAATATCTGGTTAATATAGCTGAAAACCAGCGGAAAACCGCGAATACCGGAATTCAGACACTCGTAAAACCGCGGCGTACTAAGAAATGTCATATTCACATTCACACAGGGTATCGACGGAAACAATTCCCTTGGATGCATAGAAGTGCTTCATCATTTCCACATCACCCGAGATTTAAACAGTTCCGATTCTTCCCAAAGAGTAAGCTATGTACATCACTGAAACAGAAGACCAGAAAACTAAGCACTAACGGAAACATCACGAAACCACTAGCAAGACGAAACTTATGGAGTGAAATTCGAGACCTGCACTTGTACATGGGCCACGCAGACCTTCCCATAGTGTTAATTTATTTTTCGTACATGGACGGCGTAACGCATGCAAGGAGAGTCAACACACACTGAGTACTCTTCTAGAAACCTAAGTCCGAAATTTCATTAGGCCTAAATAACATTCTATTACAGTCGAAGGAAGTATGAACACATCACGTCAACATCTTTTCTACAACTGTGTTTCGAATTAAGAATACGTCTCTTCCTATTTAAAAATGAAAATAATGAGGTTTTGTTTTGTGCGGCAGAAATCTGGAGAAGATCCGCGTCCATATACAGATCAGCAACTGCAATTCAAGAACAATAACATCGCAAGTTCTCCTTGATGATTTTTTACTACAATAAAATAACAAGTTGGGAAACATAAGCGTCGCAAAAATTCTAGAGGGTTCGATCTGTCTGTTCTCCTAGACAGCCCCAAATCACTTTTGTTTCACTTATACCGAATAAAGCACGACTTACAAAGAAAGTGTATCTGGCACCGCATACGCTTCATTATTCTCTACAACTCTGGTCTCAGATACTTTTCGTTCCGACACATTTCCAGCCAATTGCTTGATTGATACTACCACTTAGCACTTCAGCATCCCGGACGTGGTCGTTTCTTGTGAATTCCGGAAACACAGTGCGGGGGATTCGCTAAGTGCTATTTAAATATCAGCCTCACATTTAATTACTTCCAGCTGTCACAAACAACCACACTCACTGCTTATATCATGTTTAAAGTACACGGACAATAACTCCTGTTAGCCAATTACAGACATAACACCTTTTCTGGGATGAAATAAAGTGAAATGCCAACTAGATGCGACAACGTAATTTATTGAAGTTTCTTTAGCTCGACATGTTTCGGGCGCATACGCCCATCATCAGGAGCACTAGATGTTAAGTTGCATCATATGGTGCACGGCACCATCCAAACCGTACACACGACCTACACAGCGGCTCCCAGGACCACCACCCATCCACAAACTGGGTGCAGAAAACCATATGCTGCAACTTAACATCTAGTGCTCCTGATGAAGGACGTATGCGCCCGAAACATGGCGAGCTAAAGAAACTTCAATAAATTACACTGTTGCATCAAGTTGGCATTTCACTTTATTTCATGATGAAGATGCACGGTCAAACAACCCTCACCTTTATGATTGACCCCTTTTTTGTACACAACCACCACCTAGCAGGAATATTTATTACGTAGACGAAACTTCCACTCATTAAACGAAACAAATAATATGAATTAACAGATGACAGGCAAGAGCCGATTTGCAATTACGCTGTTAAGTTCTGCGCGAAAAATGTACGTCGCGAGGAAAGGATTAAAGAAATTCAGAACCTCGTAATACCCAAGTTTAAACAACACTCTTAGGGCAGCAGACAAATTTTTGTTAATCTCAAGTGTTAAGATTTTAACACGTTCGTCGTTAAGTGTTTTAGTGGGCATAATGATACACCGAATATGCTAATTTAATTCGCAGTGGCTTCTCGATTTTGAATCTACCAACACACTGTTCCTGGGCGTCAATTTTTGGAACATGGGAAGTGTTCGGTTAACAGCAATAACAAGGGGTACTAGTGCACAAAACATTAAATATATAATGCGGTTGATACATCTGAGCACCTACACAATAAACGCATTATTACCTACGTAAGCCGTATAACATTTCACGTAACACAGTTCGTTATGCCAACAAATACTACACGAAACACACACACTATACAAAACAGCCCGACCTTCCTCACAAACTGCGGCTGTCACTCGCTAAACCACGACCACAGCGCCTGCGCTTCTGCGCAGCCTGGGCGACGAATCAAGAACTACACAGTCACTCGTCAAGTATCATAACGATCGCAACGCCCCAACAATTAAAAGCATACCCTTAACAACTATCTCAGAAAACATCCGCAGTACGTAGCAAAACGGCAAACCTTGTTACGTCATGACATTTAAAAAAAATGGAACAGAAACACAATTAATATGTGAAAACACGCTGCCAACCTGAAACCATACACAGTAAAAGCTCTTTTGGCACCTCCATGACCAAAGGGTTGCTGGATATCATAATTTTCTGGAAACTGGAAAAGTCACGAGTTTTTACTCTCACACACAGTGTCTTTGAACAACTTGCAATTAACACCTGCTATAGGCAGCCACTCGAGTTCAATAAAATCAAGTACATGCAAAATCCAGGAAATGAAAATTGTCACAACCCCCCCCCCCCCCAAAAAAAAAATTTTTTTTGGCTTAAAAAAAAAATTCCTAAAACAACAAAAAAATAAGATTTTTTAAAATTAAAAAAAATACAACAGTAAAGTAACACACCAAAAAAAAAAGTTGTATGGTGCCTTACAAGAAAATTTCAGCAAGCCACACAATATATGGACTTTTGAACATTAACAATATAATCACGGTAAGGTACACACATGAAGAAAATTTCCTCAAGGTAGGCCTACATAAGAGTGCTATAGTGTCACAAATGGGACACCATAACAGGTGTGATGCTTTAGTCACTAGATACTCGCCTAAAAATTCTTCCATATATTTTAAATTATAAACCCATACGATGGCGTGCTGATAAGTCCTTAGCCCGACATACTTCCCGATGTCGTTGGACGGAATCGATAGTGTCGTTGGAGAGAGGAGTCTGTTCATGTGTCGAATTGCAAGTCTTTTATTGTTACAGATGCTGAAAGGAAGCATGTCAGGCGACGCGCGTGACTTCAACAACATGGAGACGCGAGCTGTCATCAACTATTTTTTCTTGCAAGGCAAGGCGCCAAAGGAAATGCACGCCATTCTGACACAAACATTAGGAGCCCATGTACCATCGTATGCCACCGTCAAAAAGTGGGTGGCCCAGTTTAAACGTGGTCATTTTCCCAGCTGTGATGCGCCTCGTCCTGGACGACCCAAAACAGTCACCACCCCGGAGATTATTGGTCAAATTCACGAGCTAATCTTGGCAAACCGCCGGATTTCGGCTAAATCAATAGCTGAGCAAATGGGCACCTCACGTGAGCGGGTTGGGTCCAACATTCATGAAGATTTAGACATGCGGAAGCTCTCCGCGAAGTGGGTCCCAAAATGCCTGAAATCGGAGCAAAACGTCAACGGTGCCAGTCGTCTGAGCAACTTTTGGAATTTCTTCGGGGCGATCCAAATGATTTCCTATTGCGACTGGTGGCCATGGACGAAACCTGGTTATATTGCTATTACTGGAGACAAAGCAACAATCAATGGAGAGGCGGCATAGCGGCTCACCCCGCCCGCCCCCAAAAATTACGAGTATAAAAATCCGCTCGAAAAGCTCGATTTTTTGGGATCAAGATGGCATCCTCCTCATTGATTATCTTCCAAAGGGCCAAACTATCAACGCGGAGTATTACTCATCTCTGCTGGTGCAGCTGAAGGACATTTTGAAGTAAAAACGCCGCGGGAAGTTCACCAAGGGGGTCTTGTTCTTGCACGACGACAATGTCCCGGCTCACCGGGCACTTGCAACCCAGAAGAAACTGGCCTGCCTGGGCTCCCAATGTCTTGATCACCCACCCTATTCTCCGGATCAGACCCCGTCGGACCTGTTCCCTGGACTAAAAAAAAATTGTAAGGTTGCCCTTTTTCGTCCGACGCGGAGGTCACTGCTGCCGCGGAGACCTGGTTGGACGTACAAATTTCTGAATCTTTTTTATGGCTTGCAAAAGTCAGAGCAACGGGCTAAGAAGTGTATTTAGCTTCGTGGAGAGTATGTTGAATAAATCCCGAGTTTGGTCACTGTAGCTTGTTTCCTTCCTGGTCGGGCTAAGGACTTATCAGCACTCCTTCGTAAAGAGGAGTGAAGGGGTGCTAGAAACAAAATAAGGATTCCAACTTAGTGATGTATAATGATAATTAAGCAAGAAGTTAAGCAATCTACAGTAATTGTAAAATACGTGGTAAACTTTTATATATGCCAATTACAAATGGTGACAGTTTATCACTACCATCGGTACTGCATGCAATTAGCAATGTAACCTGCTGTTTTGACTTTGTTTCAGAGAAACACTATGTCCGTGTGCTTCCTTGAACGAAGCAGCAAGAGTAAATTCCAGGTCCTTCAGTGTTGAATGTTTAAGGGATCTGCACTGATTGCAGGAATTTCTACACTACAAGTGAAGCCTTTCACCTGTTTCATTGTTTTCAAAATTGCATTTAATGTGTGCACTGCAAGTCATTTGTGCTGCCAAGTCATCATGTAATCCATTATATCATACTTAATATACAGTAAATGATTTCTGCTTCCTTTCACACATACTTCACCCCTTGCTGTAAAGTTAAGCTTAGTCCACAATACAATTTGGCTTTCAAAACTGATTATGTGCTCCCCGCTGATGGCTGACATGCAGAATGCAATCCACGGCAATAAATCAGAAATCAACACAATAGATCACAATCGATTATAGTCGATCTGCAGTCCCATGGCCTCAGGCCCCTGCCATCTAAGTAAGTACGTAAGTAAATAAGTAACTAAGTACGACGTTTATTCAGAAAGTAAGTACCGTTTCGTTGTAAAAAAATTGAGTAAGGTTTCCTATAAAATTTTATTGTTATCAGATTCTACATTCTTCAAACTATTTTTCCACATAATCGCCTCCATTATTGAGGCACTTATCGTAGCGGGGCACAAGTTTTTGTATACCCTCCTCATAGAATGCGGCTGCCGATAACCCAAATGACTACTGACAATGTCATAAAGTAGAGTCCTTGAAATCTGAGGAAAGTGCAGGGACAGATCAGAAACTGTGAAACGTCTGTCGTCAAGCACTCTTTCGTTGACCTTTCGCACCAAATCATCATTTACCAAAGATGGACGCCCACTTCGCGCCTCATCGTGCACGTTCTCTCATCTTTCATTGAACATCCGAAACCATTTCCTAACCATGCCATCACTCATCGCATTGTCACCATACGCTTGACAGATTTGGTGATGAATCTCACTTGGTAGCACATTCCTAGCGTTCAAAAAACGAATTACAGACCGTATTTCACAGTCGTCGGCCCCTTCAATTGTCTTAAACAGGTTTAACGCAAGGAACAAACATAAACATAACACGAATTTCACGAAATGGCGTCTGTGGCTTCTCGATTGATAGAGGAAGTCACTGTACATGCGCAAAGTGACAGTCTCGAGGATGCGCGAGAGATATGCGCAGATGGTACTTACTTTCCGAATAACCTACGTAATTAAGTAAGTGGGTAAATTAAAGTAAAGTAAAACAGGGGAAGTAAGTAACTACATGGAGCAGAGTCCTCACTGAGAAGCTTACAGACCATCAACTGTTACAAAATTCCCTGCATTTTATAGAACCTTAAGGTTCATTGCTGCATCCACAAGAGCCTGAAACCTGTCCCTGTCCTGAGGCACAGTCATCCATTCCATGCCTCTCCATCCCACTTCTTGAAGATCCATATTAATATTACCCTGCCATTTATGCCTAGGTCTTCCAAATGTTCTCTTATCCCGTTGTTCCCACCAGAACGCTACATGCACCTCTCCTGTCTCTCATACATGCCACATATCCCATCCAGCTTATTCTTCTTCATTTGAACACCCAAATATTATTTGGTGAGGAGCACACACCATGAAGCTTCTCATTATGTAGAGTGGAAACGGAATCTGGTGGCACACGGCGACGCACGGGAGGAGAAGTGAAGGGGAAAGAGGCGAATGGAGTGGGTAGCCAGCAGTCTTCAGCTTGACTCGGAACACAGTCCATCCAGTACTCGACTGAACTGACACCCCCGCCGATATAAATGGACTCGTCCGTTTCGCTGGAAAACCAAATCTGGTTTCTGCGCTTGTGCCTTCACATTCCGTTTTCACTATACTCTTCTTCATGCCCCTGTTATGTCATCCCTCATTGGTCCATATATCTTCCTCAGCACTCTGCTCTTGAACACACTCAGTCTACATTCCTCCCTCAGTGTGAGTGGCCATCTCCTATCTATCAAAAAATTATCACTTTGATTGTAGGTCTTCCCATCAGTAGAGATCCAGGTGTACTTATGAAGGTTTCAGTGCAGGAACAATGTGCTCTTAACAACTACATATTTGATGTGGCAAAACTTCACTACTCTACTCTAAAACACCAATACCATTACTATCTTCATGTAAAGTCTCATTCCAAATTGTCCATTTGAAAAATTCCTCTCTCCCTACTTCTGCATTAAAATCTCTTACCAAACTGTTTTATATGGTACTTGGGAAAATGATCAAGCACATGTTTGAATTCCACATAAAAACTGCCCTTTCAGTCATCACTTTTTTCCTCAGTTTGTGCATGCACATTCAAAACAATAATATAACAAGAGCAACCTCTCAGCACTATATGACATCCTATCACTAACAAGCCCTACTCTCTTAACTGCTGAAACTACTCTTAAAAAAAAAGGCCTATTGCTAATTGATGATTTCAAATGTCTCTTGTATGCTAAGAGTTTAAACCCTCTGCTCTTACAGTACCTCCTTTGTCCCATCTACCCACCTGCACACCCACTCAATCGAATCTACACCTTGCCAATTCCCTGGCCACCGTCGTGACCCTGATCTACACAGCCTCGTCATGTTACACGTGCCGAACATCAAGATCCATTTGAATTGTTTACGTCGTCCCAAACGAACAGTTCCAAGTCCGAGGTCTTGTGAAATGTTTCGTAATATGGCAAGTTTTTACGGTGGGTTGTTAGCACCTCGCCCAACCCCAAGCTGGAGGACCATCGCTTGAAGGCTCTCCGCGACTAATTATTCAATATATTTGCGGCGAACCTCAACATCTGAGGGTTTTCTCCAACCGCAACATCAGGATACGCCATGCCGTGATGACAGACACCCATTTATTGCGGCCTTCTGCCATCTATACTAAAATTTTCTAACAACTCTTTCAACATGTGGTTCTGAAAACGCGCCAGCAGATAGCGCGCGGTCATTACACCATTTTTTTTTAAGCACACACACAATCGTCCGCCATTTGCGCTGAAGGGCGGGGCAAAGCATTCGTAGCTAAATTTGTCAAATTACCCATAACATTTAGCAGTGTCTCGTAATTCTGAGAGAAAAGTGTAAACATAAAATGGGCTGTATTGTCGTGGTCAGGTTTAGGAAAATGAAGTGCAAGTTCTAGAACGTCAAGTCAGGAAATGTAAAACCCATTGAAATTTAACATTGTTCCTCCGAAACTTAAGTCTGTAAAAATCACCCAAAACGTAAAAAAAGCACACCGTGTTTCATACCGTTTTAAAAAGCGGTTTCAGTTTGTAACGAAAAGTTTCAGCAGTCTTTTATCTGTTACATCGTGATCGTAACGATCGTCGCTGCTTGTGAACTTTGTACACCGAACAGGGTACACGGGAGAGTTATCCGTTCACAGTATTACGCAGCTATGTATAAAAAAGAGTCTACTGAACCTGCAAAGAAGAGAGTGAAGTTGCTGAAACGAAGTCCGGTGTCTGAACTGATTACAGACACCGACAGTGATGAGTCGGAGACTGATGGTGAGAGTGCAGAAGAGCAGAGAGGTTGTGCAGAAGCTGAAACTGAGCAGCTGTTAAACGATCCCGAACCCTCGCATGGTCATTATACAGCAGCATATGCCGCTGCTCTAGTGCCATACAGCTCCAGTTCACCCAGTGCCTCTGAAGAAGAGGATGATGAACAGAGTTGGCCAGATCAACAGACATTGCAACAGGCAACCACTTCACGGTGGACACTGCCCCCCTGGCCCCGAAAGAGTGTAGTACACACCTATACAGGTGGCCCAAGGGGAATGAAGAACAGTGAAGCGCCACACATAAATGATGGTTCCAGTCCCCTGAGTGTTTTCTTGTTGTACTTCACCGAAATTATTTCACTCCTGTTGGTGGAGACTAACCGATATTATCACAATTATACAGACAGCCTTAAGGATGGACCTTCTCCTTTACCTGACATTACTGAAGCTGAAATGTTTGTGTTCCTAGCACTCACAATACAAATGGGCCACTGCTTACGAGACAAATTAACAGACTATTGGTCAAGAAATGAACAGCTTCACACACCCTTCTATGGCAACATGATGCAACGAGACAGATACTTTCACATCCTTCGGTTTTTACACTTCACAGACAACAGGAATGCAGGTGATTGGGCTGAAAAAAAATTTGACAGACTATGGAAAATGCGAAACCTATTTGAAATTCTAAACGCAACATTCTCAAAATTTTACAACCCTTCCGAATATCTGGCAATAGATGATGTCATTGTTCGCTTTAAAGGAAGGGTCGTTTTCAAACAGTACATTCCCAGGAAACACAAACGTTACGGCATAAAATTATACAAATTATGTGACTCCACTGGATATATTTATGACATGAAAGTGTACTTGGGAAAAAATGAACAGCTCACATCACAACACTTAACAGCACCACATGCCATAGTGAGAGAACTGACCAGGAAAGTAGAAGGATGTGGTCACAAATTGTACATGGATAATTTCTTCTCCTCCCCTGACCTATTTGATGATCTGACAAAGAAAAAAATTAATTGCTGTGGGACTGTCAGACCATGCACAAAGGGCATGCCACAGGACCTAAGACCCAAGAACATGAACTTGAAACGTGGTGACCTTAAAGTAAGAACCAGGGATGACTTGACAGCCATATTGTGGAGGGACAAAAGAGACATTTTGATGTTGACAAACATGCATAATGCACCAGCAGAAGGTAATTTCTGTGATGAACAAGGGTATGCTTTGAAACCACTCATTGTAGAGGACTATAACCGTCATATGGGTTATGTGGATAAGGGTGACAGGATGGCCAACAGCTATTCCATCAGCCGTCGCACATATAAGTGGACAAAGAAACTGTTCTTCCATCTGTTAAACCTGGCCATTCTGAACAGTTACATTCTTTTTTCTTCATTTGGTGGGAAGAAATTTTCACACGGTGATTTTCGACTCGCCCTTGTGAGGAATATGCTGGCACATGCTATGCAAGAAGGGAAAATACGAAGGCCAATAGGGAGACCATGTGAAACTGCCACCAACATTGGTAGACTGGAATGTAGGGGCAGTAAACACTGGCCTACTCCATCTGATACACGGGTGCGATGTCGTGTATGTTCAAAAAGAGGCGTGACACGCAATGTAAGTGTGAAGTGCCGTAAATGTGGTGTGGGCTTGTGTGCTTCCAGAAGCTGCTTCGAGGAGTATCACACCAAGGCACACTTCTGAAACTTCAAGTACTACCTCTCTACACAAATTTGAGGCCTTAAAATGAAATGTAAATAAAACACTACAAATTTTATCAACCTCTATAAATTTGTGTATTTAGGCAATAAGGATACTTACTATATTCTTAACACATGCTGCACAATTTGTATTCTTTCCCCTAAAATTCCATTAACTTCATAATTTTATCTTTTTCAATTCAAAGAATATTCATGTTTTTTTTTTTTAAGAAGCAGGGACTAAAATTTAAATACCCAACCAAGAAAACTCCAGTATAGTGATAAATTATTTTCATTTAAAGCCTGGCTCATCATTTAAAGGTGAAGGAAAAACACAGGCTGAGGGATGTGGCAGAACAGGGTGCTGAGGAAGTTACTCGGATGTCAACATAAATAACAGGTGAGAAAACTGCATAATGAGGAGCTTCATGACCTGTACTCCTCACCTAATATTAGGACAATGAAATAAAAAAGGATTAGAGGTGTAGGACATGCATCATGTATGGTGGTAAAGTCATACAAGCATTTTGTTTAAAAATATGCAACTTTATTCATAGATATGTTTTGCAGAATGCAAAACAATGTGTTAATATTGCTTTCAGTTTGACAGTGACACGTAACTGACCACTGAAGATACGCTTTGGCAGTGTTGTGGTATGGAAATCATCAACCTACAAAGTTTTATCCCCCAGTTTTCCAAAGATGTGAACTTCCAAGACAGCCACAATGAGGGCTTTGTTGTGGGTGTGGAATACATTCCCAGCACCACATGTCCAGCAGGGTGTAGGTGGTGTAAGCAGTATGTGCTCTAGCATTATCACGCAACAGCAGTATATTTCAGGTAAGCAAGCCAGGCCTTTGATGATGAAATACTTCCTTAAGGCACTGTAACACTACTTGGTCAGCAACTGTGACACCACGCAGCATGCAATTAACAAGAATGAGCCTGTGACTGTCCCAAAACATATCTGCTTCATGCCCTCAGTTCTCATGAATTCCATCTTCATCTGTGATGCACCCATGTGTTATAATGCATGACAAACAATCCGTACATTCAGCTCTGTAACACTGGAGGCTGGTCAATGAGGTAGCCATTCTGTTGACCTTCTGTTGGTCAGACTTGTTGTGACACCCATCTGCTGCACACTCTGCGATAGCATTCATGGACATCATCCCAGACAATGGGATGTGAGAGGATGAGTGCCAGCTCTCAAGTGCTTCAACGATACACGTCTGCCAGCACCATTTCGTCATCATTGATATACATGTTTGATGTTGATGGAGAGCCACTTCTGACCTCATCCATGACACCTGACCATTTGCAAAGTCACAACACCAACTGGACACTTGTTGGACAGATATAACATCTGCACCACACACAGCCACAGTGTATACTGATGTGCATGGCTCTTGTGTTTTGATACCCACATGAACCTCATAACACTGCGCACCTCTTCCCTTGTCCACTCGTTCAACAGGATCACCAGTTTCCAACTGACACTGCACTGTCACTAAATTCATGCGCTGGTGAAGATACCTGTCACCTAACAGTGGGACCATTTTAGCATTGTACATCAAAATAACAGCTTGCTGCTATGATTTTTTTTTCACAGGAATGAAATGAGGAAACTTACCTTCTGACTGATCCTTGTATTAAGCCACTGTGAGGGAATGTCAAGCAAGGCCCGTGACAAGTAATGTGTTCCTTATACTAGACAGTAATGTGCTTCACTTGCATGTTTTCAATTGTCTCTGGCATTTTACTTTCAATTGACTGCAGGGAGGTTGACTCCCTGTATAATTTACTGAGGTTGAGGCACCCACTAGCTAGCAATATATCAGTTCTTTGTCTTTATATTCTCTGATTTCTAAAAGATGGCCACATCACCTTGGAAGCAAGCCATTTTAATGCCAACACAACATAGTTAACAAAATACAAGACCCAAATGCCTAGAATACTGGCAGTGGGAAGATGGGCTTAATGAACTCTGCCCACAAGGCCCTGCTGTAATGTAAATAAACACATTCAGTCATCAAAAATCAGTAAAACACCTTCTTTTCAAGGGTGTATTTCACTGATTACTGTTTCAAGACTATAAATAATGAATACATTAAAAAATGATCAGACCTATTCATAATAGATTGTGAACTATTATTTGTACTGTACATGAGAGAAAGCCAAGGTCATATTGCAGATCCATGAATCACAGGAGGTTAAAGAGGGTCTGCTTCATGCAATAATTACTGGGTTTTCAATTCAGAACCTCTTGTGCCTTCAATACCAAACACATTTAATACTACAGTCCTAAATAAAATAGAATACTTTCACTTTACCTTCCACCATGTTTATGTGTACGTGCAGATCTGGCTCGGTGATCCCTGGCACAATGATATGCATGGCCTCCTGCTGACACAAGAGTGGCGCATGAGGATGCAGGTGATGGAAAACTGACCAGAGTGTCACTGTCTGAGGTTGGAGACACTGCGGTCACCAGCGTGTCACTGTCAGAGTCTGCAACCACAAGGGTTTATAGAATACTGTTTCATTAACTTTTAAAAAGCAGAAATGAAGAGGTCTGAATCTGTCAAACCAAGAGAAGACTGGGATTATGCATGAGTACATCCACCATAAAAAAATAATCATCTTCTTTCCATCTGAAGATCTGTTCACGGAATTTGTGGCTCAGTAATAACGACACTGCATTTCTTGAGCTTTCCATGAACATTCTGTACTGATAGCATATTTCACCACATAATTCTTAAAATTGTACCATCTATACTACCTTCATATTTCCCATTGTAAAATTGATAAAAGATTAATTCACAGTAAAACGGTAAAGTGATCCCGTTACAGGCCCAGTGTGGCCCAGAGGGTGGGTAGAGGTATAGCTCTAATCTTCCATGACCGTGGCCCTAGAAGGGGGTGAGTGGTCAGCAGCACACCCCAGCTGCACTTTACCCCCGGGAAAGACCCATTACCCATTTTACAGGAGGCTGGGTGGGACCCAGGGCTGGTCTGGATGGGTGGAAAATCTTGTCCCCGCCAGTATTCGATCCCGGACCGTCCAGCCCGTAGTCAGTAGCTATACTAACTGAGCTACCCAGCCCACATTAATTCACAGGACAGTGCATAAATTTCCCTACATATTTATGAAATAGGATAGAAAGATTTGTTCACCTTGTCGATATATATACACCACAGCATTTGAAGGAAAGTATAGACCATAACTCCTTACCAGAGCCTCTTTCATTGCATACTTGCAATTGAAGTGTAATAATCAGTGAAGTAATGAACATACCTGCTTCAAAAGCATCATAAAACTCATCATCAGACGTATCATAGAAGCGTGGACTGTGGGGACTACTTATTGCGCTGTAGTGCTGCTCGTGGTGGGATGGACTGGCGGACAGATGTGAAGCCATTGACTGTTCCAGTTCATGGTGTTCCTTCGCAAGTACATTGAGTGCTTCTTCAAGCACTCTGCACTTTTCTTGTTCCTGTTTCAGTTGCAGAACTCGCACCTGTATAACACACATTATGTCCTTGATGAATATGTGACTACACAAATGCTGGTCACTCTTTGGTTGCAACACATAAGACCTTTATAGCCTGCTGAATATGCTTATCTGCTGATGGTATTACTATATGTGTTCCCCCATAAAATAACTCTTAGAACCAACATGCAAAGTTTCATGAAAGTAATCACGGATATCAGACCACTCCAACTCTGTAATTTTTACCTTCCGATCATCAGGAATATAAATATGGAGATACCATAATTTGAGGTTATATTCATCTAACATATTATTAATTTATTATTATTATTGTTGTATTTTACACATTTCTGCTGCTCTTTATGTGTTTTATAGCTAAATACAAGATTCTGAGGGACAACAAAAATTTGTACGACACTAATGTAGGAATAGGAAAGTTCCCACTAGGTGTCATAATCATGAAGGATCCCCGTCATGCCCTGGATGAAAAAGCAGTGGCACCCCAGGCTCAGTCTAACACCAGGTACAAAATATCACACATGAAATCTAATTTAGCCAAACAAAGTGCTGTTACTGCCACTGCAAACAAGAACCAGACATGACAGAGCAACTTGTGAAGATGATGGTGCCTGTTTCAAGTATATTTGCAGCAAATTCCTAGCTCCCATACATGAAAATTTAGGCTGCGGTTCTTGTTGGGTCTCAGATGAGGAACTAGACATGTGTTGAACACTCTGAAGGAACATGCACACAAGTTGAAAGAGAGGCAATGATTGGCTTAAAAGTGTTATTCACAAATTCTTAGATAACCATAAAGGCCCATAATACAAATTTATTTTTTTAAAACATAATATAGCAATTTAAGTTTAGATACATAATCAGGGTCAAATACACTGACAGTCCATACATTTCAACACAAAGTAAGACAGATTTTAATCACAAGTAATTTGCTCAATTTTGATAAACAGCCATTTGCATATCAGTATTTTGTATTATTACCATTTTATTTGTATATCTGCACATTTTAGGATAAGAAAAGTGATATGTTCAATGGGACATAATAAATACATATAAACAGATAACAGACTGCTTTAATTTTCCTAATTTGTCGGGGGGGGGGGGGACTTTATTTGTCGTAACAAAGAAACTTTTTTGATCTCCTCCTTAGCTA
>Ga0123357_10005847_pt1 | contig 14836 bp, 15 predicted proteins | sample TergutEmb28metaG_FD_89873 | JGI IMG/M metagenome (GOLD analysis project Ga0123357, IMG submission 89873) | Embiratermes neotenicus P4 segment gut microbial communities from Petit-Saut dam, French Guiana - Emb289 P4 | ecosystem: Host-associated > Arthropoda: Insects > Digestive system > Gut ...
AAGACATTCAGGTGGTTATAGCGTCGGGGTTCCACCTCTTCCCATTCCGAACAGAGAAGTTAAGCCCGATAGCGCCGATGGTACTGCACATTGTGGGAGAGTAGGTAGCTGCCAATTTTTTGAAAACCGGCTGTAGTTGTATATAATACGATTACAGCCGGTTTTTTGTTGTAGAAATTACCGTCTTCTGACTGTCATTGGAGGATAAAAAGCGTCTTCTATGTGATCAATCTCAAAATTCGGAGGACTACTTATAACAGAAATTATGTCGAATCGTGCCGGTAGATCGACGTTAAAATATTTGATGTAAAAATCGGTAGCGGCAATAATGTGCTTAATTTTTTGATTGGTAACCGCATCTTCCGGGTCGGTAATACTTCCGGCGGAACGGGTTTTTACCTCAACAATCACTAACTCGTCGGCAGTTTGAGCTACAATATCCAATTCGTAACTTCCTATACGCCAATTTGTTTGTAAAATGCGATATCCTTTTTCTTCCAAATAGGCAACTGCGGCAACTTCGCCGTCTTTTCCCAACACATTATGTTCGGCCATGGTTAAATATTTTTTGTGTTAATTTATTATTGAAAATTAAATGACGATGTTAATTATTTTATTCGGGACAACGATTACTTTCTTCGGCGTTTTCCCTTCCATCCATTTCTTGGCGTTCTCATTTGCCAACACAGTCAGCTCCACTTCCGACGATGAGGTATTGACTTTAAAATCGATGGTGAAACGGGCTTTCCCGTTAAAGGATACCGTATATTTTACCATGTTTTCTTTCAGATATTCCTCGTTGTAATCAGGGAAATGGGCGTCGAAAACAGTAGCCTGATTACCTAAGCGATGCCATAATTCTTCGGCAATAAAAGGTGCGAAAGGCGCTAATACAACTACCAAATCGCTTAAAATGGTGTGTTTGTTGCATTTTAATACCGTTAGTTCGTTTACACAAATCATAAAAGCAGCAACCGATGTATTGAAAGAGAAGTTTTCAATATCCCAACTGATTTTTTTGATTAATTTGTGAATTGATTTCAATTCATCGGCAGTTGGCTGTCCGTCAGAAACTGTAAATACATCGCCTTGAAAGAACAAATTCCAAAGTTTGCGCAAGAAACGTGAAACGCCGTCGATGCCGTTGGTATCCCAAGGTTTAGACTGTTCCAGAGGACCTAAGAACATTTCGTACAACCGCAAGGTGTCGGCGCCGTATTTTTCTACCACATCATCGGGATTAACAACGTTGTACATCGACTTCGACATTTTTTCGACCGCCCAACCGCAGTGGTATTTTCCGTCTTCGAGGATAAATTCGGCGCTCTTATATTCGGGATTCCAATTCCTGAATGCTTCAATATCCAAAATGTCATTGGAAACGATATTTACGTCCGCATGAATAGGCGTTACATCGTATTGGTCTTTCAAACCGTGAGAAACGAAAGTGTTGGTGTTTTTAATACGGTACACAAAATTGCTTCGCCCTTGAATCATTCCCTGATTAATCAGCTTTTTGAAAGGTTCATCCTCGCAAACAACACCTGAATCAAAAAGGAATTTATTCCAGAAACGGCTGTAAATCAAATGTCCTGTTGCATGCTCCGTCCCGCCGATGTATAAATCGACATTCTGCCAATAGCTGTTGGCTCCTTTGGAAACCAGCGTTTCGTTGTTATGCGGGTCTTCGTAACGGAGATAGTATGCGCTGCTGCCAGCAAAACCGGGCATTGTATTGAGTTCGAGGGGGTATTTTTTGTATTTCCAATCCTTTGCTCTTCCCAACGGCGGCTCCCCTGTTTCAGTCGGCAAAAACTTATCCACTTCGGGCAACTCTATCGGTAAATCTTTTTCATCAACAGGGTAGGGCATGCCGTCTTTGTAATAAATCGGGAAAGGTTCGCCCCAATAGCGCTGCCGGCTGAAAATAGCATCGCGCAGACGGAAATTAACTTTGACTTTTCCCAATCCTTTTTCTGCAATATATTCTTTTGCTTTCTTGATAGCTTCTTTCACAGTTAAACCGTTCAAAAAGCCGGAGTTCATCATGATTCCTTCTTTGGCGTCGAAACTTTCCTCGCTCACGTCGCAACCTTCAATCAATGGGATAATCGGCAGATTAAAATGTTTGGCGAAAGCATAGTCGCGACTGTCGTGTCCGGGTACAGCCATGATAGCGCCTGTTCCATAACCGGCTAATACGTAATCGGCAATCCAAACGGGGATTGTTTCTCCGCTTACGGGATTGACGGCATACGAACCTGAGAAAACGCCGGTTATTTTACGGTCGGCAATACGTTCGCGTTCCGTTCTGTTTTTTGTTAAATGGATATATTCATTGACGGCGGCTTCCTGATCCGGCGTAGTCAATAGTTGCGCCAATTCGCTTTCGGGAGCTAATACCATGAAAGTGACGCCAAAAATAGTATCGGGGCGGGTGGTGAAGACGGTGAACTCTCTCTCGCCTTTGGTGGAATTTTGGGAGAGGTAAAATTTTATTTCCGCACCCTCGCTTCTCCCTATCCAGTTACGTTGCGTTTCTTTCAGCGATTCCGTCCATTCAATTTTATCTAAGCCGTCGAGTAGTCGTTGAGCATAAGCTGAAATGCGCAGACTCCATTGTTTCATTTTACGTTGTTCCACAGGGTGACCGCCGCGAATAGAAAATCCCTCGCTCACTTCATCATTGGCTAAAACCGTTCCCAAAGCCGGACACCAATTCACCATTGTATCGGCAAGATAAGCAATACGGTAATTCATCAGCGTCTCCTGCTTTTCCTTTTCCGAAAAAGTTTTCCATTCTTCGGCGAAAAAAGACAGTTCTTCGGTACAGGCTATATTCAAATCTTTCGTTCCTTGCAGTTCAAATACATCGATTAATTCGGAAATGGGACGCGCCTGTTGTTCGTCGTTACAATAATACGAATTAAACATTTGAATAAACGCCCATTGCGTCCATTTATAATATTCTGGTTCGCAAGTGCGGAGTTCCCGCGACCAGTCGAAACTGAAGCCGATTTTATCCAATTGTTCACGGTATCGCCGGATATTTTGTTCGGTCGTAATTGCCGGGTGCTGTCCGGTTTGAATAGCATATTGCTCGGCGGGAAGTCCGTAGGCGTCATACCCCATGGGGTGAAGGACGTTGAATCCTTTCAGGCGTTTGTAACGCGAATAAATATCGGAAGCGATATATCCCAGCGGGTGTCCGACATGCAACCCTGCTCCCGAAGGATACGGAAACATATCTAACACATAAAATTTGGGTTTAGCCGGATCTTCCGTAACTTGGTACGTTTTATTATTTTTCCAGTAATCCTGCCATTTTTTTTCAATTTCGCGGAAATTATACTCCATAAATTTATATAGTTCTGTTATTGTAAAACGAATTTGGTATACAAAAGCATATTAAACAATTAAAGAAGAATTGATGGATGCCCTTGCCTTTTTAAACAATAATAGGCCTATCCTTTACCAGTTGCTTCATCTGTTGCAGCTTGTAAAGAACAAACCTAAAAAGAGTAATTTTTTACTCAAAGATTACTTATTCGCATCTGCTTGAGGAGCAGCTACAGAATCAGGAGTAGCAGCATCAGCAGGAGCAGCAACGGTAGAGTCACTTGTTGCTGTTACAGCCGGAACTGCGTCTTCATTCGTTTGTGCATTTTCAGCTTTTTGTCCGCCGCCACAAGCTGTTAGAGAAAGCCCACAGGCAACAATTGCAATCAATAAATACTTTTTCATCTTAATAATTTTTAAAAATGTTGGTAATAATAAACAATTTGAGGTGCAAAATTAGTAAAATAATTCCAAAAGAAATAAAAAAGATGATTATTTTTAATTACTTTTAAATATTTTTTTTTCAGATGGAAATAAAGAAAAAGAAAATTGGAAGTAAAAATCACTATAACTATCTCTTTTTGTGGAGCATACGAGACTCGAACTCGTCACCTTTAGACTGCCAGTCTAACGCTCTAGCCAGATGAGCTAATGCCCCTTGTTTTTCCTTACTGCGGTGCAAAGATAAAACATTTCTTGTAATGACTGTATAATTTTGGCAATATATTTGCTGTTTATAAATGGAAAGTTAAGGTTAAATTATAGTCAAGATTCTGTAAATCGTTGAATATAGGATACAATAATAAATTTTATAAAGTCATGGATAAGAGAAAGAAGGAAAGAAACTTCGAAGACAAGATGCAATCGGCTGACAATTTAGCAGATGCTGCGACAAAAGAACAGAACATTGAAGATATGGAAATAGATAATTCTGATGAAAATCCGGAAGGCGCTGACAATGTGTCGGAAGAATTATCAAAGCTCAATGATTCTTATCTTCGTTTAATGGCTGAGTATGATAACTATCGCAAACGTACAATTAAGGAAAAAGCTGATTTAATCAAGACCGGAGGTGAAAAAGCATATACAGGGCTTCTGCCTGTTATTGATGATTTTGAACGGGCAATAAAAACCATTGAATCATCGACGGACTTATCGGCGGTTAAAGAAGGTATCTTATTAATATATAATAAATTCATGACCTATCTCAAGCAAAATGGCGTGAATCCGATTGAATCGCTGGGGCAAGTTTTCGACCCTGAATTTAACGAAGCGGTGGCTATGTTTCCGGCTACTGACGAGGAACAAAAAGGAAAAATAATTGACAGTATCCAAACGGGCTACACTTTGTATGACAAGGTCATTCGTCATGCCAAAGTCGTCGTGGCGAATTAACGAAACAGCATACAATGGCAGCAAAAAGAGATTATTATGAAGTCTTGGAAGTTACCAAGACAGCGTCTAACGAAGAAATAAAAAAAGCATACAGGAAAAAAGCGATTCAATTTCATCCGGATAAAAATCCGGGCAATAAAGCGGCTGAAGAAAAATTCAAGGAAGCGGCTGAAGCTTATGAAATTTTAAGTAATGAAGACAAACGGAGAAGATATGATCAGTTTGGACACGCCGGCGTGAGCGGATCAGCGGGCGGTTATGGCGATGGAATGACGATGGACGATATTTTCTCGCATTTCGGCGATATTTTCGGAGGTCATTTCGATTTCGGAGGTTTCAGCAGTGGAAGGGGCTCTCAGCAACGGGTCAATCGTGGAGCGGATTTGCGCGTCAAAGTAAAACTTACCTTGAAAGAAATTGCAACCGGCGTAGAAAAGAAAATCAAAGTCAAAAAATACGTAACCTGCACGCACTGTCACGGAACAGGAGCGGAAGACTCAAAGGCTTATTCCACTTGTAGTTCGTGTAGAGGCGCCGGATATGTTACGCGGACAATGAGCACGATATTGGGTCAAATGCAAACAACGGTGGTTTGTAATGCCTGCGGAGGCGAAGGAAAAATAATTACAAAAAAATGTCCGCATTGCAACGGCGAAGGAATTGTCAGGGACGACGACGTAATCACGTTGAACATTCCGGCTGGCGTAGCTGAAGGAATGCAGCTTGCAATGGGAGGAAAAGGAAATGCTGCCCGTCGTGGAGGCGTCAACGGCGATTTGCTGGTGGTTGTTGAAGAAGAGCCACACCCCGAATTGATTCGTGACCAGAATGATATTATTTACAATTTGTTGTTGAGTTTTCCGATAGCTGCATTGGGTGGAACTATTGAAATTCCCACACTTGAGGGAAAGGCAAAAATCAAGATAGAACCGGGTACACAGCCGGGTAAAGTATTGCGGCTGAGAAATAAAGGCTTACCTTCGCTTAGCTCTTACGGAACCGGCGATTTACTGATCAATATAGCTATTTATGTTCCCGAATCGTTGACTAAAGAGCAAAAAGAAGCATTGGAAAATATGGAAAATTCGACTAATTTTCATCCGACCCAATCGGTTAAAGAAAAGATTTTCAGCCGGTTCAGAAATGTCTTTGAGTAGTTGGTTGGTTACTTAATACCATAAAATCAGTTGTTTTTTATACGTTCGTGCAACTTTTCTCTTCTTTAACCGTCTTTATAAATAGTAATGAGGCAAAACAAATTTAAAATGATCCTGTTGCCGATCAGGGATAAGCTATTCCGTTTAGCCTTAAGTATTACAGGAAGCAGAGAGGACGCGGAAGACGTTGTCCAAGATGTTCTTTTACATATTTTGAAAAAAGACGATTGGGAAGAAATCGAAAATATCGAAGCCTATTGTTTCCGTTCAGCGAGAAATCGCGCGTTGGATATGATTGCTTTGAAAGGGAATCAGGTAGTGGCATTTCCGGATAAATTCGATTATCCTTTGAACGACGATATTGAACGACGGATTGAAGCGCAGGAGCAAATTGATTTAGTAGAAAAATGGCTGGCGCAGTTGCCCGAAAAGCAACAAACCATTTTTCGACTGAGAGAAGTAGAGGAATTGAGTTATAAAGAGATAGCATCAATTCTGAATATTACGGAGGAACAAGTAAAAACAATATTATTCCGGTTACGCCGGAAATTAAAAGAATATTTTGATAAAGATTAAAATGACAGCCGAACAGATAAAACAACTTCTGGAAAAATACTGGGCAGGCGATACTTCCTTAGAAGAGGAACTCACGCTGAAAACATGCTTTTCCGAAGATGTTCTCACTGAAGAATTGAAGAAATATCAACCTTTGTTTTTGTGGAAAGAAAAACAAATGCAGCTGAAAGGAAGCCGGAACTTAGCCGCCGGTACTGAAAAGCAGGCAAGCTTTCAATGGTATTCTTTCCTTAAAATAGCAGCTTCCATTTTATTGGTTCTTACGTTAGGGGTTGGGTTTTACACGCATTATCAGCAGGAAAAACAGATGGATAAAATTTTCTCCGAGACTTATTCCAATCCAGAAGACGCCTTGCAGGAAACTCAAAATGTAATAGGAAAAGTTTCGTCCGCTCTCAATCTGGCAAAACAAGTTGAATCGCAAAAGGTTGATTCATTGGAACAAACTCCTAAAGGTAATACGGTAGAATGATGAATAAATACAAATTGATGGGTTTTTTGCTTTGGATTAGTCTTTCCGCTTCGGCTCAGGACATCATTACGTCTTTTGTAAATATGCATGAAAAAGACGATAATTTAGAAGTTGTCTTGATTGGAAAGAAAATGATACAAACGTTGGATTCCCTGACTTCAAACAATCCGAATTTAAAAGAAGCGATAAAGGGTCTGGAAACGATTCGTATTGTTTCGTCAAAAGACAGGGGCTTAGACAGGGAATATTATGATTCTGCGCGGGATTTGCTGTCGAAAAGCAAGGGGTTAAAAGAGTATTTTTCTATAAGTGAGAAGGATAAAGAATTAATCGTAATGATTCGAGAAGTGAAAAACTCGGTTAAAGAATTAATTTTGCTATCGGAACAGCCAGATGAATTTAATCTGATTTCAATCAGCGGAACGATTAATTTAGATGTGCTGCTCAACTATTCCGAAGGCTTGCATATAAAAGAATTGAATCAATTAAAATCAATTAGACACAATCAATAAATTTTCAAACTAACTTTTTTATCAAAGTGTAGAAAACGGTGGGACGCGAGTTTCGCCGTTTTTGTTATTTATCTGTTTGATAAGCGCCGCATATTGCTCCCTGACATCTGCCCAATCAAAATAAGCGGTATGAACAAAATTCAAGTACTTCAAAATTTTGAATGCATTAAAATAAGAAAAGAAACGTTTGCGGAAGTTCGAAAGAGAAGCCGTATGCCGGTTAATTTCTTCTATTTTGGAAAGAAATTCGTCCCCTTTAAGAAATAAAAGCAAATACTCCGGTAAATCCTTGATATGATTTTCAATTTCTTTCGCCGGTTTCTTAAAAAATGAATCAACTTTACTGAAAAATGCTTTCAATGTCCTGAATGCTTCCACCTGATAGGTGAATTTTGATAATTGATTTTCGGTTAGCATTTTTTGTAAAGTTGGACCGGTTCCGAAAGGCACCCGGTCGGAAGTTCGGGCTGCCGGATAAACGCAAGTTGTATCAATAAAGCGCGTCCTGCCGAGCGGAAACACTTTTTGCAGAAAATAAAAATCTTCGCCCGACTGCTGTTTTCCCATACCGCCCGCTTTGAGATAAGTTTCGGCAGTCACCGCAAAAGCAGAGCCGATAGTGAAATACGGATACGGATAGCCGCAAAATTCCAACGCGCAGCGATAATAACGCAAATACGCTTCATAATTGGCGGCTGCAATTCGCAACGGATCAGAATCAGCCAACTGTTCAACCGAATGATGAAACTCAATGGTTGCCGAATTAAGCCGGTACGTTTTGAAATTCCGGTAAATTTCCGTCAGGTAATTGGGAGCTACCAAGCAATCGGCGTCCAGACTTACAATAATTCCTGTTTTATCACCATTCAAATGACGGAGCGCTTCTTCCATTCCCAATTTGCGCGGAAGTCCAGCTCCGGTCTGGTGACCCGGAAGATTTTCAATTAAAATCGGCGTTAAGAAAAAAGTAGGAGTATTATGCCCTGAAGCAAAATTTATCATCCGGCGATAAGAATCTCTGTTTATCGCCAAAACCTCATCTTTATCAATTTGGTATGAATTAATTAACAGAATAATTTCGACCGGAAAATCGCCCCGCTCGCAATTAAAAAGGCTCTCAATGGTTCGATCAATCTCCGGCTCCTTGTAACAAGGAATAACGATTATCATTTGGACGGTACATACCGTGCATTTAAGAATTCTATAAATTCGTTGGTGATGTCATAAGAATCGTCTGCATAAAGAATATTATCGGTACCAGCGCTGCTTAAAATTAACTGGTATTTCTTCGGCGTATTAAACAGTTTTAAAGATGAAATGATAGTATCCGTAATCTGTTGACCCACTTGCATTTGTTCATTTGCCAATTCTTTTTCAACCTGACTGGCAAAATTATCCAAATCCTGTTTTTGCCGAAGCAGTTGGTCTTGTACCTGGGATTGTCTTTCCTGACTGATAAAGGCATTCATTTGCGCTTTTTGTTGAAAATCAGCAACGGCTCTGTTCCATTGATCTGCTTTCTGATTGATAGCTAATTTCTTATCTTCCACTTTCTTTAATAGCGCATTATTCAAATCAGTAGAAAATTTGTATTTTAATAAAAGAGAATCAGTCCGGATATAGGCTATCGGCAAATGAAGACTCGCCGAATCCGTGACTAAATCGGTCGTTTCAGGATGATTTACATTCGTTCTTTTCCCTGTAAAATAAAGGATAAACAATACAATAACAGCTACTATTAAAACTCCATTAACTATATAATTCCAATTTTTCATATTAAAAAATTTACATAAAATTTATTTTTACATTCAATTTGCGGGTGCAAATATAATTAAAATATGAATACTCCACTATTTTATTTGAATTTTCTATTTTTCTTTTACATTTATTGTGTTTTTCACAAGGGTATTATTTAAAAAATATTTATCTCTTTTAATAAAAAATCGCTTGTTTCTCATTGAATAAAATGTTAATTTTGCACCAAAAATAAACCCTGTTTAATTATGGCAAAAGATATAAAATTTAGTTTGGTGTATCGTGATATGTGGCAATCGTCCGGTAAATACCAACCTCGTGCTGACCAACTGAAACAGATTGCCCCGGTGATTGTGGATATGGGCTGTTTTGCAAGGGTCGAAACCAACGGAGGAGCTTTTGAACAAGTCAATTTACTTTTTGGAGAAAATCCCAACAAGGCTGTCCGCGAGTTTACGGCGACTTTTAATAAAGTAGGTATCCAGACACACATGCTCGATAGGGGATTGAACGGACTCAGAATGAATCCGGTTCCTTCCGATGTAAGAAAATTAATGTATAAAGTGAAACATGCACAAGGCGTGGACATTACGCGCATTTTTTGCGGATTGAACGATGTCCGGAACATTATTCCGTCTATTCAATACGCCAAAGAGGGCGGAATGATTTCGCAATCAGCCTTATGTATTACGTATTCACCGATTCACACAGTTGATTATTATGTGAATATGGCGGAACAGCTGATTGAAGCCGGAACGGAAGAAATCTGCCTGAAAGATATGGCAGGTATCGGTCGTCCATACAGTATTGGTCAGATTATCAAAGGAATAAAGAAAAGGCATCCGAATGTTCCTATTCAATATCATGGACACACAGGTCCCGGATTTTCCGTAGCGTCCATGCTTGAAGCTGCCAGAAATGGCGTTGATTATTTGGATACAGCCATTGAACCGCTGGCATGGGGAATGGTTCACCCTGATGTAATTACAATTCAGGCGATGCTGAAAGACGCCGGATTTTCGGTTCCCGACATCAACATGGAAGCCTATATGGAAGCGCGGCGTTTGACTCAGGAGTTTATGGACGATTTTCTGGGATTTTTCATCGATCCGAGTAATAAAATCATGACTTCTTTGTTGGTTGGCTGCGGACTTCCGGGCGGTATGATGGGTTCCATGATGGCAGACCTGAAGGGAATGCATAATGCTATCAATATGGCGCTTAAGCAGAAAGGCAAAAAAGAAGTTACATTGAATTATTTAGTTGTTCAATTGTTCAAAGAAGTGGAAACGATTTGGCCCATGTTGGGTTATCCTCCTCTGGTAACGCCTTTCAGCCAGTACGTAAAAAATATTGCGCTGATGAATATTCTGGCTAATGCAAAAGACGAACCTCGCTTTTCGATGATTGATAAAGACAGTTGGAATATGATTCTCGGAAAAATGGGAAGGCTCCCCGGTGCATTAGCGCCCGAAATCATCGAATTAGCAAAAGCCAATCAGTTGGAGTTTTATGAAGGCGACCCGCAATTGCCTTTCCCCGACGAATTGGAACGTTTTCGCAAAGAAATGCAGGATAACAAATGGGACGTGGGTCGGGACGAAGAAGAATTATTTGAATTCGCCATGCACGAACGTCAATACCGCGATATGAGGTCGGGAGCGGCTAAAAACCGCTTTAATCAGGAACTGGAACAGGCAAAAGAAAAAGCGGGAACACCTATTGTTATCAAGCGTCCCGTAGTAGAAATTCCCATGTTCAGCTTTGAAGAAATAACGAAAGAATATCCGTCTGCCAAACCGGTACATGCGCCTTGTAAAGGACAGGTTATATGGCAATATGATTTGATGGACGAGTCAACGGCTCCTTTTGAAGGCGCTACCATAAAAAAAGGCGATAACCTCTGTTATATTCAGAATTTTTATGGGATTGAACCGGTAGTAGTCGGTTACGATGGAACAATCGTTGGAACATATATCGGTCAAGGAAAGCAAGTTAAAAAAGGAGAAATTCTGGCGTTTATTAATTAAAAATTTGTCCTTTAATTAATGGCAAAATGTAAAATCGCCAAACCGGAGTTGTTTATGTTCCGGTTTGGCGATTTTATATACACAAAGTAGTGATTAGTCGTCGCTGCCTTCGCGTTCGCCAAGCCGCTTGTCCACAGCATATAAGCCGGCAGGAATATTTTCGAGCCGTTTTAGCTTTTCCAAGACCTTACGGACATTATCTTCTTCTTCTACCTGCTCGTCAACAAACCATTTCAACATGTTTTGCACTGCATAGTCTTTCGATTCGACAGCTAAATCCATCAACGCGTAAATCTTTTCGGTGATGAGTTTTTCGTGCATCAACGTATCTTCAAATGCATCTTTGGGTGAGTTCCATTCTTGCCTGACCTCTCCAATCGGCGTCAACTTAACTTTTCCGTCCATTTCACCGATAAATTTCATAAAACGAGTAGCATGACTGAATTCTTCTTTTGCCTGCTTGGAAAACCATGAAGCAAAACCTTCATATCCTTTGTGTTCCATATCATAAGACATGGATAAATACAAATAACTTGATTCTAACTCGACATTCACTTGCCGGTTTAATTCCGCTTCCATTTTAGCTTTTAACATAATTCCTTAATTTTAAAGTGAAACATTTATGTGAGATAATACTAAAGCACAAAATTAATAAAAAAAATTGTCTTTTTTAATATCAATACCTTAGCCATTTGACGATTTCTCCATACGACGGTTTTTTCCCATACATCAATATGCCGACACGGTAAATCTTTGCCGCTAATTTGACGATGAGAATAACGGTGACAACAAGTAATGCAATTGATGAAAGCATCTGCCACCACGGAACGCCGAACGGAACGCGAACCATCATCACTATCGGCGAAGTGAATGGAACTAAAGATGACCAAAAAGCCAAAGGTCCGTCAGGGTTTTGAGCGCTGAAAAAACCGGCATAAAATGCAAATAAGACAAGTATAGTAATAGGCATCATGTATTGTTGTGTATCTTCCTGACTGTTGACCATCGCCCCGATGGCTGCAAACAGGGAGGCATACATCATGTAGCCGCCAATAAAGAATAATACGAAGAAGACACAGATTTCCAATAGATTGACTGACCCGAATACAGCGCTTAATGATTCAAACAGTTTTACGCTACCTGAAAGAAATATTCCGGAAAGCCCAACTCCCAGACCAACCATTGCCCAAATGCCAAGTTGCGTCAAGCCAACCAACCCGATGCCGACTATCTTTCCCATCATCAAGTCGAACGGTTTGACGGAAGATACGATTATTTCCACAATGCGGTTGGTTTTTTCTTCCATAACGCCTTGCATGACCATAGCGCCATATACAAAAATGAACATATAAATCAGAAATGTAAAAATCATGCCTATTGCCGAAGCTACATTAGCCGAAGTTCGCGTCTCTTTTCCGTTTTCATCGGTTTTGATGGTTTTAATTTTCAGATTTACTTTGCTGTCTTTGATAATATCCTTCAGATTGGGAATTTGGTATGAATCTAATTTTTTATCGCTTAAATAAGCATTCAATTGGGAAGTGATAGTACTTTCAACGCTATTAACCAATTGTTTGTGCGAATAAAGCGTAATGGCATTCGGATTTTTCAACAGGTCGTCCGTAATAACCAGCGTAGCATAAACCGCTTCATCGGATTTTTTCCGGAAATCTGCAAATCCGTGTTTTGCCTCGATAAACGAATATTGATCGGTGTTTTTTAGAAGCGGAAGATATTCGCCGGTTTCATCAGAAACGACAATCACTTTTGCTTCCTTGTCTTTAATCGATGACAGGAAAACAATTCCGCCAACCATTCCGACGATAAGCGCCGGCATCAAAAGCGTAAGAATGATAAACGATTTTTTCCGGACGCGGGTCATGTATTCCCGCTTTATAACAATTCCTATTTTGCTCATATAGTGCTATTTTTTGTAACTGTTTGAATAAAAACATCATTCATAGAAGGAATTTCTTCTTCAAAGGAAAGGATTTCGTTTTTTTGCAACAGAAGGGACAGAAATTCCGAATTGGACAAATGCTGTAAATTCTTCACTCTGAACCAATGGGTGTGGAAATATTTTCCTGTTTCCAGAATTTCGCAAAAAGCAGGGTCGATATTCAAATGTTCATTTTCGGTTTGCAACTTGAAAACATGCTTCTTGTGACGTGCGCGAATTTCGGCTACATCGCCGCTCAGGACAACCTCCGAATTATTAATCAGCGCAATCTCATCACAAATTTCTTCGACGGAAGCCATGTTGTGCGTAGAAAAAATAATGGTTTTTCCTTTTTCTTTCAACTCTAATATTTCGTTTTTCAGCAGCTCGGTATTCAACGGGTCGAAGCCGCTGAACGGCTCGTCGAAAATCAACAGCTCCGGTTCGTGAACGACCGTTATGATAAATTGTATTTTTTGCTGCATTCCTTTCGAAAGTTCTTCCAATTTTTTGTTCCACCACGAAAGGATGTCAAACTTCTCGAACCAGACTTTCAGGCGTTTTTTTGCTTCGTCAGCCGTCAGTCCTTTCAAGCGAGCCAAGTAAATCGCCTGCTCGCCTACTTTCATCTTTTTGTACAATCCGCGTTCTTCAGGCAGATAACCGATATTGTAAATATCGTCGGGCGCCAGCGGACGGTTTTTAAACAGCACTTCTCCCGAATCGGGGGCAGTAATCCGGTTGATAATCCGGATTAAAGTTGTCTTTCCTGCGCCGTTAGGACCTAACAGTCCGAAAATTTTTTGTTCGGGAACTTGTATGCTGACACGATTTAACGCCAAATGAGCGTCATATTGCTTAACAACTTCTTTTGTCTCAAGAAAAATCATAGATTTGAAATTTTCCGTATAAGTATATAATTTGTGCAAAGTTAATTATTTTTTCAATGAATTTCAGCCTTTTGCATCGTTTCAATGAGCGATGAGGCAAAAGTAAGATATTTTTGAACAAAAACTTGTTTTTGCCCAAACAAAAAATATTAATGGTTAACTCGCTTATTGTTTTATTAATTTACCCATAAATACATCCGCATCTCTTTGGATAAACACGATGTAGGTTCCCGAAGCCAATTTGTCAAGACCGGCTGATTGAGCAGGGGTAGTTTGCTCAAAGACAACATGCCCGCTCAAGTCAATGACTTTCACTTTATCAACGGTTTGTGTGAAGTTCAAAACATTAACGACCGGATTCGGATAGAAAATCATATCATCTTTCTGTTGTGCATCGGGAATATTTATATGTGTGAAAATATCATCTGCGCGATTATCCTTTACCATATTGATTTGTTCTTCATTCAATGCGCCTTCAAAAAGGTATAATTCATCTATTGTACCGCTCCAGAATGATCTGTTCCCTGTTTTATGAGCGCCTACCCTGAATCCGCCTGTTACGCTTTCAAAAGCGTTGGCATTGTTGATTGTACCTACATTTACTCCGTCCACATAAAAAGTATGAGTTCTGTTCTTTGAACTGCTAACTATGGCTATATGTTGCCACTTATTTTGGGAAAATACATTTCCTTCGGCTGCATTTAATACGCCTCCCTGAAAGTTTCCTATAGTAGAAGCATTTTTGCCCAATAAAGCATTCAACAAAATCCT
>Ga0123357_10005848_pt1 | contig 14835 bp, 9 predicted proteins | sample TergutEmb28metaG_FD_89873 | JGI IMG/M metagenome (GOLD analysis project Ga0123357, IMG submission 89873) | Embiratermes neotenicus P4 segment gut microbial communities from Petit-Saut dam, French Guiana - Emb289 P4 | ecosystem: Host-associated > Arthropoda: Insects > Digestive system > Gut ...
GAAGAAGAAGAAGAAGAAGAAGAAGAAGAAGAAATGTTTAAAACGTTCTTTAACTTACCGTTGAGAGCTAATATGCCTTCGTGAGAATTTACTCCCACTATTATAGGCACGGTGTTGAGGTTTCCAGACTTCAGCAGCTGGCGTGGAGACGCCGGTAGGAATATTTCTCCGGCGGACTCACTGTCGATGGTGGGCAGGAACGGGAATCCGAAACCCATCGGCTTCTCCTTTGTATATTAGGCACTTTTAATATAGCAACAGAAACTGACATGTATCCACAAACATAGGGAAGGAAAATCCATATAATGCCTGGTCTTAAAAGCGAAAGTATGACCAACAACTGTACAAATATATATATAAAAAAAGACAAATTACGTATAACGTAATATTGAGGCACATTCGCGTAAAAATACTGGCCTGGAAAGCAGTAAGTACTGCGTATTCTGAGTTTTTCTGTAACCTTAGTTATCTGGCATGCACAGCGCATGCGTCATATATTGTCATATGTATTGTGCCTGGCTATACCATATTTTTCCGCATTATCTCGTAAACGGCAACGATTTTCGGAAAACGTTTATTGAATATAAAATTTTGTTTTGATTTTCTCTACAACGTTTTTTTAATTATTTCTCAATCTAGGAAGAATTCAACGAGATACTATTAGACTATATTTTGACGTGTCCGATGTCATATTTGTAACTGGATGGACTGAATGGAAGAATAAAGTATAAAGAATAAAAATACTCAAATATCAAATTTCATGCAAATCGTCCAGTGGATGCGAAGGGCAGAGAGATTTGGCCAACAGTCGCTTTTCGTAATTTTTCAAACGCACCTAACAAGACGACAAGTTTTTCTATATGTACGTGTGTGTTAAATTTCGCTATATTTGTAATTAACGAAAATAATTTTATATAATTAGTAAAATATTTCGGTGGAATAGTTTTAGGAAGGCAGCAAACGAAAGAAAAATGATGTAATAATAAGTTATTTATAATCGCTAAGCACAAAGCAACCCTTCACATAGTAGTGTCTAAAACATGTCGGTTTACTGAGACAACACAAAGAACAAAAGAAGGAGAACAGAATTGTTCATTGAATGAAAACACACGTTAAACATTAATTAATTACACACACTAACACATGCACACACACATATGTTATTTAAGAAGTCTAAAATTTACGTTATAACATTTAAAACACTCCTACATGTTTCGATCACATGATCATCCTCAGGGAGCATATATTGTTCCTTGCTAAAGTTATAATTTAAAACATTCAGTGAAATACTTCGTTATGTAAACTTACATAACGAAGTTTTAATGTAAATTTTAGACTTCTTAAATAATATATATATATATATGTGTGTGTGTTTGTGCATGTGTTGGTGTGTGTAATTAAATAATCTACAGAATGCACGGTGAAACGATAAAAATACACGTTAAACATGTGATGTAGAAGTAAAACTGTGTACTTGCAGTTCGTTAAGAATTGTGCATAATGTCGTAAATGCAGCAACGATTGGGTGGGGCAGTGGGTGGTAGTTATATGAACACTTGCCTCTGGCGTGAGGACTTCGTGGGATGCCTTCGTTAAAGCCTTCGTGTCAAGACTCCTCAGATGATTCAAAAGCTCCTGCGGGTTTTCAGTTTTGATACCAAGTTTTTCACCCAGCCTGAATGCCATGCGTTTAGATGAATTTGTGAATGCCCATGAATTGAGACATGAGCCACTCTGTGCAATTGCTCGATGAAACAGTCCTGAAATAATTAAACGCACCATAAGAATGTAAGCCCTTCGATAATCTGAGTATAATTGGAAATTCATTCATTCATTAGTATTCAGCCTTGAAGGCCGGGCTTGGCAGGAACCAGAGCCCAGTCATGTGACCGGTATGGCTCTGGCACACTGCATCCTGGGCAAGTACTTGGGGGTGGTTTGCCATTGCTTTCCCCCGCCTTTAGACGTTCCCACTTTAGCCGCCAGGTGCCTCCGTACGCAACGACGCGAGAGATCCCAGCAACGAAAGGTGGAACTGTGGGCGAGAAAGATGTCCGGTAGTAATTTTGCCTAAATTCCGACTTCCACTTAAATTTAGGGATCTTTTACATGCCGCAAATCTACTACATGGGACCGACGGCTTTACTTCCCCTCCGAAGGAAGGCGTGCTTAGGATTTTTTCACCGGCTTCGGCCGGGTTTGAACCCGCAAACTTGGGTACTAAAGGCCAGCACGCTACCCCTAGACCACTGAAGCCGTTAGAATTGGAAATATTAAATTAATTTGAGGATTTTTTTCTTATTTGGTAAACGCGAATGTAGGAGGCCTTTCAGATGCGTGTGTAACGCATTTGTTATGTTTCACTTATGTAATGCCTTATTTCACAGAATACTTGGATCTTACGTACAAAAGTAGATAATTTTATATCAAGTATGTAGGTTAACGAAAACAAAATTCACCATGTACCTACTTACTGTATACAGTACAATCGTATTCTACGGAATATCTATTGGGAAATGGTATGCATCAAATTATTAACCTCAATTTCTCTTTTTCATGGCACGACAGCCCCTATTGGGCTAGGGCCTCCTGATTGTCGAGAAGGCTTCACCGTCGCATTCAGACACACTACACTCGTTATGACTCCTCTGAACGACTGGTCAGCCAGACGCAGAGACCTTACCTGACAACACAAAACACTCACAGGAGACAGACATTCATGAGAGCGGCGGGATTCGAACCCACAATCCCAGCAATCGATCGGCCGCAGACCCACGCCATAGACCGCGCGGCCACTCGGATCGGCGATTTGCCTCGCTTAGAATACGTGTATTTAATTACGTATTTTCATGTAATCCTCACATTCCAATAATACGCCTCATTTGACAAACGCGACCCAAGCTATCGAAACATCCTAGCTTGAATTATCAGCATTATATCGACTATGGAGTAAATGACGCTTGCAGGCTTGTATGTTCAACTGGCTGGTAATTTGCTTTTGGTTTGTTACAAATTCATACAAAGAGTGTAACTAAAGATTGAAATCGTCTGGGTTGTTACGCCGTGTCGACTGGTAAGTAGTTGCCACGGTTTCTAAGGATCGCCATTTCTCCTTCTTCAGGATTGACGGAGATTGAGATTCGACATGGCGTAACATCCCACGAGACTTAATCGTCGGCAACACCGCTGTCAGAACTTCAAATCTAGCAACAGCGTGATTCAGTGGACTTTAATATTATCCACTGCAACGGTCGTGTTCTAGGTGTCGGAACATATTCTATTCAGTTAGATGACTTCAGGATAGTAATGTTCCTATCACTGTGGAATAGTATTTACACAGAACAAAAGTCGCCAAATTTCCATGCCCGTGTGCTACAGGTCACCGTAGAACCTCGAGACATATATGAATTAAATTAGACCCACCTTTTGACATAGGAGACAGCATGTGATACTGAACACTCGCACCTCCAGAGCTCTGGCCAAAAATGGTGACATTACCAGGATCTCCTCCAAACTGCTTGATATTCTGCTGAACCCAGCGCAGAGCCATCACTTGGTCTTTCAGGCCGGCATTTCCGGGAACCTCTTCATTTCCCAAGCCCAGAAACCCTGTTCGTAGAGAGAGAATTTGAACACGTAATTATGTGATATAACTGCATAATGACTTGGGTAATCATAACGACATTTAACACTCTCAAATATTACTTTGTTTAGTAATGCTTTATGACCCGCTTAGGTTAAATGGCCAACCTTGTGGTCCTAGGCGATAGTTGATGGTAACCAAGAGAACACGTTGCTCCACCAAGTAGTCTGCGCCATATATTCTACTGTTTGAAGATCCGAAATAGAAGGAACCTCCATGAATGAATACCATCACAGGCATGAGAAGTTCCTCATTGTCTCTGGGTAACTGGAATATTGAAATGCTGTTAGTGAAAATACATCCTAGTAAGGTAAACGGGCCGTAACTGATCTGCTAGGACTAGGTCCTTTTTCGTGTGCTTGGTCAAGCACAACGCTATGGAGGCGTATGACGTGGTGGAGGTACAGAACCATTCATTCTTATCCTCGGCACATGAAAGAGATGACTCATTATACCACATTATCCCCCAAGCACAGATACTCCGATACCAATTCACAGACAGCTGGATGGGTCCCAGAACCTGTCTCGTCGCGGTGGCGAAGTTGTTAATTTGTTACCATATCCAGAATGTACATGTGAGCCATGCTGCCAAATGGGACCACGGAAGATTGACCATGTAATTCTTAAACGAAGAATCGTTATAGGTGTTTTCTGTGGTATCTTAGAAGTTGCGTATTTTTCGATGTGTTTAGAAGTGCGATTAATACAGGCTGGGTGAATGTGGTTAACTCGACTATAAAGCAGCCATTAAATCAATCAGTCGTACTGGTGGTCGTGTTAGAATTGATCGCCTAATTCTTGTTCTGAGGATATACCAGTAGATCACGTTATTTGCAGCTCAGATTAGGGTTTCAGAATGGTGCTCATTGTAACCATATCTTCCATTTACAAATTACAGATGACTGCGTATCGTCGAATAATTTTCTTTGCGTAGTGTGATACTGTCATGCCTTAGAAAAAGTTCACGTCCTTCCTGAATGCGTCAGTCTCAAAACGATGTTACGTATATTTTATGCATTTATTTGTACACTTGCAACACTTCTTATTTGTGGAAGTGGACAAAACCTGCATATTTTACCCTCTGCATTATCATGACGCATGTGTCTAGGAAGTAATTACACGTGGTCTTCATGACTGATTTGTTGACCTAGTCAAGATGTTTGGTTTCTGTTATTTGGGAGGATTGAGTCACATGTTAAATAAGGAAGGCTACTATCTCGTAAGGTCACCTCCGGCAGACAAACTACTTGTGCAATTACGAACCGAAAGGTAATAGTTTGTGTCCTCAGCAAATATTTGAGCAGTTCCTTCAGTTATGTACTTGCCAGTGTGCAACCGAATAATAAAGTTAGTGTGAAAATGGTTTTAAGTTTTGTAAAATTTGAAATCTCTGACGGCGATGACTGCCTTTTTAAATCTCAAGCCAGCCCCTATTCCGCGACTCAGCACGCAGTTATTTTGAAGTGTCTTGAGATGCATGTTTCCATTTACATAGGATCATCGTCATTGCCTTAACTTATGTTCTCCAAAGTGTAATAGTACGAATTTAATTCATGCTTACGCTAACGTGATACAGACGAAAGCTGACTAACATTGATGATATTTTCATGTAGACCGAAAGAGCTGTATTGTAAGCCTATGTTGGCAGTCGTGCAATGAAAGCTGATAGTTGTGCATCGTGTGTATTTGTTTACAGTTGCCCGGTGTTAAGTATTATAAGATTGTACTGTACGAAAAGGGGCACGCGGTGACGCAGTTGGTTGAGGCACTACGCTATAAGCCGGAAGGTCGTGGGTTCGATTCCCGATGGTGTCATTGGAATTTTTCATTGGCATAATCCTTCCAGCTGCACTATGGCTCTGGGGTTGACTCAGCCTCTAACAGAAATGAGTACCAGGAATATTTCCTGGTGGTAAAGGCGGCCGGTGCGTAGGGCTGACAACCTTACCACCTTCATGTGTCGATTGTCTTGAAATCTGGGAGCCTCAACCTCCTGGAACCGTCAGGGCCTGTTCAGACCTGTAATGGGATTGCTTTACCTTTTTTACTGTACGAAAAGCTTCTTCTTTAATATAACTTATGTTAGTCAAATGCCTTCTCTACGTTCTGGAACCCTTACAATTAACGAAGATAGTGCAAAGTTCTGACACGTGTCTCACCTTCGGTGTGTAGACGTTGAGAAAGAGACAGTCATCCTCCCCCAACAATAACCTTGTGAATTCGCTCCGTTGAGCGCAAACGGAACCCTCTGTAATTGCATGACGTATTTTTGTCCATGGTTCAGGGGCTTCCGGTGCCTGCACAAAGCAGACATTGAATTAGAATCTGTTAACAACATAGGAGTACACTGAGGGGAGGATCCAGGTTTTGTGGGACCTGAAGCTTATGCAACTTTTGGAGCCATATTTAAGAAAAAGAATACAAAATTACGAATAAAAAGTAAGGCACGAAAGTGAATATTTGCTTAGAATGGGAAAAGAAATCACAACACACCGCAAATGTAAACAGGCTAACAAATACCACAAATATCACAAAGTCCAGAAAAATTACATAATATTTATATTAATTGACTGTCACACCTCTACAATACTTAACCGATTTTGGTTAAAATATCTTACTTTTGCAAATTTTTTTTTTCAAAAACACAGAACGATGTGAACACGTTACTAGGGCCCCTCTCAGGGCCTTGGAAAGGGTCCGTGCAAGTGAGAGGCCATGAATCTTAAGCTTCATTTCCTTCTCGGTCAATCTGTCCCTGAATACACTCTTATTCAGATGAGAGGTAAACAGAACGGGGCGCTTGTCGAGTATAGTAGGTTATGCAAGGTATTCTGAATTCGGTTTATGACGCCATTGCTTAACTTCATGACCACTTAATGTAACTCACGTGGAACATAAGTACATAAAATTTCATTATAAATATATAGTATTTGTAGAATTTGTAGAACATGGAGTTTAAAATATACAGAAGTATAATTTTGTCAATTTTCTTTAATTTGCCTGTTTTTATGTACATGTAAACTTAGGTCTCGCAAATTAAGGGAAAAACAAAGACTGAGGATTTTCGAACATAGGATGCTGAGGAAGACCTTTGGGTTTAAGAGGGGGGAACTAGCATCTGACAAAACTGCATAATGGGGAGTTTTCCTGTTTGCCCTCGTTACCAGATATTGTTCAGAGGATGAAATGAAGGAAGGATAAAATCAGCAAGACTTTTTTGATGTTTTTCTGATCGTGCATCTCAGTATAATCTTTGTAATTAACCAACTTAATACACAAATTCTTGTTTTATAATAAGGTTATTATATGCCTCTACATGTTTCGAGCACTATGTGCTAATCAACAGGAGGTCAAAATTGCATTATACAGCATCTGGTATCATCACACTCTGTAGATGGCCGTCCCATGCACAGGTTCTTAACCTGTGCACGGGACGGCCACCTACAAGTGTGATGATAACAGATGCTGTATAATACAATTTTGACCTCCTGATGATGAGCACATACTACTCAAAACATGTAGTCCCAACATGTGCACGGAACGGCCACCTACAGGTGCGATTATACCAAATGCCGAATAATACAATTTTGACCTCCTGATGATAAGCACATACTGCTCGAAACATGTAGAGGCATATAATAAGCATACTATAAAACAAGAATTTGTTGGTCAATTACTAAGATCAGCAGGACATGTTGTACGTATGGAGGAGAAGAAAAATGTGTACAGAGTATTCCATGCGGATTCCTGCCTTCAGGCAGGAATCCGCATGGAATACGCAGGTGTAGTTGGAAGGATAATATTAAAACAGATAATAAAGGAACAGGTTGTGTGAGCGTTGACTACATTAACATTAGTCAAGAAAGGGCGTGAAGCCATTGTGCAAAAGGTACTAAGCTTGGGTTCCATAAAATGCGAGGAATTCATTTCCAAACTGACAAACTGGTGGTTTCTCAAGCAATTTGTTTAGGACGTTCTATCCGACAAGGTCCTGGAAATCTACACTAAGTAGCGCTAAGTAACCTTCCCACGTGTGCCTCCTGTAATGTCATTTTTAGCGGACATTAAAGGATAAATAGTGAGGGTATCCTTCTGTACCAAAATTAACTAAAACCTTCTGTTTCTTCAGAATGTAAAGAAAAGAAACGTAAGCACACACAGGGAGAGCGAGAGACTACGATTACTTTTCCTTTCGTCATGAAAATGTCAATTTAAACGTCTAACTTTAATTCTGCCATTAACCATAGCTCTAAATTGACATATGAGGCAGGCTGTATGTGCTAATTAGCAAACACGCAGATTGCTAAAATTACAGTTTCACTTGTTACCTTGAACTTGAGTTCACCAACAGGTGGCTTGGCGTATGGAATTCCTAGAAACCCCACGAACTTATTTTTACTTCTAACAGAGGTCAATATCTTTCCTTTGAGTAAGCCTTGTTGCACTTTTACTATCGCCTGCTCCGAAGTCTGCGCCACTGACACCAGGATGCTGAAGGTGCCAACTGTCACGAGCATCACAACAAACTGTCGGGCCGCCATGTCTTGAGACCTATGCAACGGAGCCCAGACCCCGAGTTCAGTTATATACCGTATTGACACCTGCACCATGGCCATGGACAGAAAGTGACCGGCGTGCGCCACTGACAATTCTTGCTATTGTCGACGGACCTGCGAGTCATAGTTGTTGAAATATGTGATAAAGACTTCTAAGAGTGTTGTGTTCGCAGAGTAAATAAAGATTTTTTTTTCGTTTGTTCAGGTTTCCTGGGGATTTGTTTTTTATTTCTTCCACTAAATGATGACATATTTGCTAACTTAATAATCACAGCTGGTTTTCCCCCTTCCTTTTTAAGCCTGTTGTCCTCTTCTCGTTGTGCATCTTTCTATATTTCATAAATTTAGGTTAATCCTAATTAAAGGCTGTCTTAACATCATAATTTTAATTTCCAATAGTTAATATTAACAATATGACACATTCACAACTTGTGGAGTGCAAGCGGTATTTGCGTCAGTTATAAAGGGTCCAAAAATGATGTTTGTTGATAGAACTACTGAACTTAAATCTTTTTGTAGAATATAAAGACAAACGTGGACGTCTATGGATTTTTAATCTAACATTTGTTTTGATGGCGATAAATAATGTACCTCGGAACAGTATCTTTTATTTTAAAATTATAATCGCAGTGACTCAGTATATATGTCTTATTCCTGCATAAATCTGATTCTTGAGCATCTGATCGAGAAACCTGTCCTTTCTGTGTATCGGCTCTGTATCATTTACAGTACAATGCAACAGTGACTGGTAAATAGCAGGACCGAAGGCATAATGATGTGAAAAAATATGTGCAGAGTTACTGATGGTGTTGCATGGTATTCATGGGACTAGGACAGGTACGAAACAATTCAAAATGTGTAGAAGTTTGTGGCTTCATATTTAATGCATTAACGACCTGTCCGAGATCACGTAATGCCCATTATTGAGGAAGTCGTCGACCTAACCGTGACAATACAACCACTTTATCGTATGTGAAGGGACCAACCTATCAAATCATACGGCGTCACAGCCCAGAATACTGCAGTCTTGATACAGCCTTCAGCAGTTCACGTGTAGCCCTGTCATATGTAGTTTGAGACATAAATTTGAGTTAAGGTGTACTGTGCTGACAAACGTGAACAACCACTATTGCTGATTTCACTCGAATCCTTTAACTTACTTCAGTCTGTATGTCAGGCGCTACTGCATGTTTTGGAGCCACATAACCTGAATCTAGCTATACAACTTTACAGGTCACCAAAGTTCCATGGCCTTAAGGATTAAAGACACGTTAATCATACGTTACTGAATACGTGCTTGGACTTCAGAAACGTGTCTAATGATGTAATATTACGTGTTCGCATAGAATCAACAGATGCGAGCAAGAAGGAGTTCTACGACAGCAAATCGTTATTAATCAAAGGTTGCCGATTTTGAAACCACCCGTACATGAAGCAGAATAAAAATAGTTCTAGAATGAAGGTTGGCAGCGCCAAAACTAAATTCTGAATTTGTATTTTTTTTTATCGTTGCACCGTGCATTTTGAAATCTACGCAGTTCACACACCAACGAATGCACTATTTATTAACTTGGTTAAAAGTTTTAAATATACATTAAAATACACAATAATATCGCTCCTACATGTTTCGGTCTTTAATGACCATCGTCAGGGAGCTTTATCTGTACCTAACTAAAGTTATATTTATGTTAAAACACTCGGTGAGATTACGCCATCATATAAATTAGATGATGTGGCAGCATATCGTAGAGCGGCATGTGTATTGTGAGCTGTGCTGAGAACAGCCCACAACACATAATAATAACAATAATAATAATAATAATAACTGTGAGTTACGGTGGCGGAGGTGGGACAATAGTTTCCTTTCCTCTTATCATAAGCAGGTCTCTACCACAATTCCCTTTCGCGGTCAGTAGAAGTTTCCTATTTCTTTCTTAGCCTGGTCAATAAGACAGCGATGACTTGCTAGCCGTAAATGACTTCTGCACATTCCAATTTATTTGGTACTCTCTGTCCTCTTATGTCACAGTATCTGTTTCAAGGTGTTCTCGTAGATGCTCACTTCTCCTTTTGCCCCTCAGTGTGTCTCGGTAACACGGGCCTTAGAAACATCACGTCAGATGCTTCTGTTCTTTTCCTTGCCTTGAAATCTAAGCACCTGCATTTCACTTCCAAACATATGCACTGGCGTCCGAAGCATTTTGTACAGACTTAGTTGTGTTTCTGATCTCAAATTTTTCCGAAAGTGTGGAAATTTTGTAGGAATACAACAATAAACTCTTGTCTTAATTCATTCTTGTAATTGTGTGCGCATTTTCGGAAAATTCTGAAGAGAAAAGTGTATTATACTTGCTTGGTAGGGTCCATTAATCTCTTAATTTTGAACATTGTTTTTCCAGCAAATCACTGGAAGCTAAAGGCTAAATTTGGCAGAATGTCGGGATTTCAGCAGCTTCCTTACCAACTCAGGGAGTGTACTCAACTTGAATATTATTCTGTGACGATGTATAACTTGTGTGTCACGAAAGTGTATAAGGATGCGTATGTCAAGTTTTGTCAAGAGTTGGTTGACAGAATATGCAGCATAATAATTTATATCTTAGACGTATCAGAGTTGATTCCCGTCCGTTATCGCAACAGATTTTTGTCGTGCAACTCTTGTCATGCGAGGAATGTCTTAGAGCAGTATTTTATAATGACCACTTACCCTCTTCCAGTTCGTTATTCACGAATAAGAATAATATGCATTTCCGTATGATGGTAGGGATATTTCATCCACGAGTAACGTTGATGAATGAAATAAACAGAAACACTAGCAAACGAAAGAATATAACCTTTATTACAAATGCAGCAGGTGAACGAATAGAGGTCTTTACTTTCAAGAAGCAAGTTAACTTATCTCCAACACAGATCGCTGCTGCATTCACAATTCTTACAAACTGCGTCGCAGAAACTTTTACATAAGTTATAAACCAAATGCTTATCTCTTGAAATACTAATTAATTTATTAATTACAATTAGGCTCTGTTTAATATTTATAGAAGCAAAACAAACAAATGGTAGACTCTGTACATGTTTTTCTATCTCTCTTTATGAAAAAGCTGTAGTGTTATGTCTTGTTATTTTAAAAAGGAAGGAGAGACGTGCGGGGTTAGCGGGCAGGTTGTGTACCTTCGGACATTAATCAAACATTATCTGCAATAGGCAAAGCATGATAAGAAACTCTCGACTTTTTGGCCATGTATGGCCAAAAAGTCACTTTTATCTGCTACTTTTGTGTGTGACCCATTTTTTAAAAAAAACAACTTCGCAATAGGAGAACCTTTCAGTGACCTTTGTGTAAACGTTACCAAGTCATCATGAAGTGTTTGTAATTAAAAGCCCATACTATTGACTTGAAGCGGGTTTTTGTTTGAAGATGATTACAAAACTTTTCTGCTTGTAGTGTTTGTAAGATACTGCATTAAATGTATGTTCTATTGCGACTTTGTGCAGTGCCTAGTTGCGTGGATAGCGTTGAATAGTGTGTTGTGTTTGTTCATCACCAATATTATGTTAAGGAGTTTAATGAAACCGATTTTATGTATGGCACTGAGAATAAGGGAATCACTTAGAATTTTTCGTTTGTAGTTCATAAGGCTCTCAGAAAATTGTGTGATTGTAAATAAAGGTCTTCCTAGTTCGATTTGCGGGGGGAAAAAGTGAGTGAAGGATGTACTGTTTTATTTTGGTCATTCGGAGCAACTTCCTCTGTCTAATTGAATCAGATAGATATTAAACAGAATGCAAAACGCGGACATTCTAAATAAACAATTCAATTGTGAAACGATAAGGAGGGAGAATGAAAGAGATACGAAATTCTGCAGAACTGTACATAAGATTCAGTAAAAATGCGTGATTTTGTGAGTGAAAGTAAGTCCACAGGGCAATGTCTGGAGACCCTCTCACACACAGAGAAACTCTGGAGTGTTTAAGAACGGTATAGTGAGAGAGAGAGAAAAAAAGGAAACCCGTGAATTAAAAAAGTACAAAAACTTGATAGTGACCTTTGAATCGAACCACGGTCTTTGGAGGTTTTACAAACCCTAGGTTTGTAAAAACTGGGGAAAACGTTGCTTGCCTTGCAGAATTATTACGTATATTTGAGTGGTCTTCGTACAGTCAATGAAAGTGGACAGTTTCGTCAGGTCGGCAGGTAGGGAGGGCTGTTAGAATGGTATCCTGTAGTAGGCCTATTAGCAACTGTCCTTCGTGCCTGGAGGTCGTCTTCCCCGAAAGCCATATTGTGGTGACAGTGGAAACCCTAAAATGAAAAGGGACACACAGGACAAACACTGTCTTAGCCTTGTTAAAATTGCTGGTTGGTTACACGGACGAAGAGAATGACCTGGATGGCGAGGTTTGTTGATTCAGGTAGGCCTTCGGTCAAATTATCTTGTAACAACCATAAATGCAGAACTGCCATTTGTACAGCAGTCATAGATAGGACGAACATCTGGTTTGGTTACATCGTCTTGAGCGGGTTGGGAAATGTGCGGTAGTCTGCAACGACGGTATAAGAACCGTCAGTCACAACTATGTTAATATTATTTTATTGCTACGTGTTTCGCCTTCTGTGGCAGGCAATGCGCACAAAATACGCAAAGAATGGTTGTTTATCTACAATTCATCAGAATTGTACTTTTTCACAGAGCTGAGATCTGAACTTTACAGAAAATAGGCGTTATGTAAGCTGAAACTTGATAAAAGTCAAATGTATATGTTAAAATATAAAGCATTACATTAAAATCGTTGTCCAGAACTTCGAGTGTGAAAAGGAAGTTTTCGGCAATAATGTAAGCCTCTTTCCTAAGACGTGTAGCCATGCAGACTGATAGAAACTTATAACTTCCATGTTTAGGATAAAAAAAAAACTTCCTTCTTCTCTGACGACACAACCAGCAGCTTTCTTCGACACGTTGGTACAACAAGGCCTTACTTCCTAGAAGCCGGTATACTTCATAGTGTTCGCGATCAGAACCTGAAATTTTAGCTGAAAATTCCATCCGTATATATTTGATATACCTGTTTATGATCCCAATTTGCGTCGTCTTTTCACTTTCTCTTAAGTCCTATTATAGCTCAAGGTCATTACTACACTGGTGGAATAATGTCAATGAGATGCTGGTCATACAACCGCGGGAGATACCGTTTTAACATGCTCTGCGCTACGAGGCACAAGGCACAACATAACGTATTCAGCGCCAATTCATAAGCCAAAACCGGCCTGTCCAGATGCTACATACACGTACACATTCTGCGAACTTTACAGACATTTTCAGCCTTCGATTAAAAAAAAAGTAAACAATGAAATAAATCTATTTTTAAAACGCGCGGCCAATTTTTATTTGCTGAAGTGAAAGCGCAGTGACACGAGACGACGGTGGCTGAAGAATACTGCTGGGCTATGACACAGGCTGGGTGGCCATGCTGTAATCAATCAGGATCCAGTGTGTTGGGGTTTGGATTGCAACTGAATTCAGTTTTGTGTGTATGTGTATATATATGATTACAACTAAACTCAGTTGTGTGTGTGTGTGTATATATATATATATATACATACACACACACACACACACACACCTGCTTTACTACTGCGCAAGTCTGGGAGTGTGTGTACACTGCTACCTCCACACGACACACGTAAAGTAAGTCTTCATCTTGCAGACCAAGAAGACTTAGGCGTGAGCGGAGGTGTACTTCACCCATTATGAACCTTGGCACTGAATGGAGGTACGTGGTCAGCTTCACGCCCCGGCTACTTACCTCCATGGATACCCGGGCACCAATTAATTTGGAGATTTGGTGATCCTCAGAGCCGGTGGAATTGTATCTTTTTATATTTGCGCTTTAGGCTTATTGCCTCAAATGTAGAAGCCAATGACGTAGGATTCCACCCTGATTTCTGTGTGGTCCGTGGCCTTACCGGGACTTTTTTTTCATTCGGTGTTGTAAGAAGTGTGGCACGTTTCATAGTAGTTTATTAAGTTTGAAGCTGTTTGGTCTGTTTATGATATATGGATTTACCTTCTGTAAAAGTCCATATACTTAAGAGAAAATACATTACTTTAGGAAAACTGGCTCTTGTTTCCTTAGTAGCAAACAGAAAACCGGAAAACTCTTAACCAATGCTACCAATGTGCCAATGCGCATGTCTTTATGACCTTAGCCTCCAGAGACCTTCACAAATCCAGCTTCTTCGACTCTTCCCAACTCCAAGAAAGCAGCGATCGGTATTACTAATGACCGGAAATCCCACTTAGCCACTACATATATTGGGAAACCGCGGTAGCACAGTGGTTAAAGTGCCGTGTTACAATACGGAAGGTCGCTGGTTCGATCCCAGCTGGTGTCAGTGGATTTTTCATTGACATAAAATCCTTCCGATCGCATTATTGTCCTGGAGTCGACTCAGCCTCTGACAGAAATGAGTACCAGGAGTATTTCCTGGGGGTAAAGGCGGTCGGTGCGTAAGGCTGACAACCTACCACCATCCTGTGCTGTTGTCACGAAATCTGGGAACCTTAACTTCCTGGAACCCTCTGGGCCTATCGAGGCCTGTAATGGGACTGATTTATTTTTTTACCCTACATATTA
>Ga0123357_10005849_pt1 | contig 14835 bp, 13 predicted proteins | sample TergutEmb28metaG_FD_89873 | JGI IMG/M metagenome (GOLD analysis project Ga0123357, IMG submission 89873) | Embiratermes neotenicus P4 segment gut microbial communities from Petit-Saut dam, French Guiana - Emb289 P4 | ecosystem: Host-associated > Arthropoda: Insects > Digestive system > Gut ...
ATACATACATACATACATACATACATACATACATACATACATACATACATACATACATACATACATACATACATACATACATACATACATACATACATACATACATACATACATACATACAAGCTGATAGGTACACTCTTCCATTCTTATTAAAGCGAAAATAAATTACTATTATTATTCTTATCATTAGAGCTATTATTATTATTGCATCGTATGCAACAGTATGCACTGCGGCCTCTCTCTTCTGCGTAGACAGAGGCACATACCTGTTTACATGGTGTCCCAGCCCAGAAGAACGTACAATTTTCTGTACATCGTGTGTTTACATTTAGCAATCGTGGATCAGAAGTAATGGAATATATAACAGGTGTTACGTGAGTGACAAGATTTGTATCTCGTTTCAAGGAAAGACTACCCTGGCAGATGAAGTTGGCCAAACAAACGATCCAATAAAACAGGATTCCCTGAAACCTGGTGAGCCGCATCGGTAGGAAGAAAAGAAAATGACTTCTGGCTACATTAAAATTTTTCTCCTCTTATTGCTATGCCTATTATTGCCACTGTTGATGCATTAACATAAATAGTTTGTTCCCTAAGTGGCAGCTAGGTAATGTAGCCGAAAACTGATTGGGTTCCAACCCCAGTTAGACCACGTCTCAGCTTTAATCTGTGTAGGCATTTAGTTCTCACAGAACACTTAGTTAAAATTTAAACAACAATAATTTGGCAACATATATAGAAATTGATCACCCAACGATAGAAACCCCCTTTGTTGCACGACCAGTCACTTGAGTCCGTGAGATTTGTCGCAGATGTCACCCTGAATAACGAGATACGTGGAAGAAGAGAGGGTTGCTCAGCATTTAAACACAAGACGAGAGAGAGAGAGAGAGAGAGAGAGAGAGTACAGTGCAGAGAAAACGGCAGTACTCTTGAGTGATCAGAAAGTATAGGCAGTGGCCAGACGCTAGGACATATTTTGTCAGATTAGAATATGGTCAGATAGTGATGAAACCTAGGCCGCTGTTCAACAAGTCTAATATGTACATACGAAATATCAATGACTGCAAAGTACTCCTTCGTAATGCTAAGTGTAGTGTTACTTATTAAGACGACATCGACGACGCCAAACGAAAACACCATTTAGGCCCTGGGAAAATTTCTCCTGCTTCAAAAAGAGAAAGACTACATGCACCTGGCATCCCACCTTTCAGCATCAAACAAATGTGCCAAGGCAAGCATAATCTGCCTGGAAAGCTGAAGTCGCGATAAAGACCTGAAGCAGGAGGCGACATTAGTTCAGTCAGCATATAGACAAGGCAATCGACCAGTCACCGAAGAGATGGTGCACATTTGACGTCAGAGACAGTATATTTCTCTGTTTTTCAAAGCGTACAGATAAGCTATGTAGGCCACCAAACCAAAACTACGATGCGCAACGAACACTCACCACGACTTAGTGCTGCGTTCAAGAATGTGTGCGGCTGTGCCCCATGCCACTTAAGCCTGCAGAGCATGTTGCTCACACGTAAGGACAACTTGACACTTATTTCTCTAAGTGCTTGTCTTCTCGCGCATGACGGAAATTAGGAAATGATAGACCAATTAATTTCAAATCCTGAAGCGAACACTTCACTTTAATTATCTATAAGTAAGCGTAGAGAAGAAAACCAACTAGATGTTACTGAATGGTTTGTTGCACTTATAATATGCTCAACATGTTTCGGGCACTTATATACCCATCTTCAGGAGCTCGAGAATATACTTGTGTTATTATCGCATATAGTGTGTAATGCCTTGGTTACTGGTGGTCGGCGGTCAGGAGCAGGACAGCAGGCTATGCGTCCGGGATATCTCGGATTCTAAAAAAAATACGGTCACACAAACATTTGTCGGGCTAATTCCCTTGTCCTTTATATCAACATGTTGTCATTTAATTCTGATGATGATGATGATGATGATGATGATGATTTTTTCTTTGGTACTACAGTCAAAATCAAGCCTAGGCCTCATCCTTTTGACGTTTCTAGATCACACGCAGTTAGAAGCAAACACGCAGTAGGACTCCACTGAAAGAAGGCTCAAATCGTCAGCTCTTCGCAGAGGACGCCACCCAGACAACATGCAACAGGACTCGAATTTACGATTGCGGAAATCAAGCAGCTGTAGATCAATGCCTTATTCAACACTACCACCAGGATCGGCTTGTGATAATATGTGATCAGAATCACCATGACTTTTGCTGCTGCTGCTGCTGCTGCTGCTGCTGCTGCTGCTGCTGCTGCAGGCGATCTCGTGTTACATACGTATCAAACCGTCTTAACCACCAAGTACTGAATTGGCAGAGCAGATCACCAGAGGCGGACTATGATATACAACTGCAGTGTGCATGTAGTCATTTGTTGCTGATACCTGATCGAATGGCTGGACGGCCAGATGATTTAATGTGATGCAAAATGCAAGCACAGATCTGACTGCCCTGATTAACGATCCACCATAAATAATTAACAAGGGACTTTTAATTACTCTACACCTGTCTATGTCACAACAAATGAATCTATCACAAGGATAACCCTGTCTCTCGTTGATACATACAAATGTCATGTTTACAAACATTCGTATACCGTAGCGCACAACAATTTCCTAACACACAAATTGTGCAATGAACAAAGTGTCAGCCGCGCATCAGTACTTAGCCTTTAGTGACTATGGTACGGGCTGGATGACCGTCACAGGAACAAAAGACAATTGTCTTCTCCACAGTGCCCAGAACGGTACCAGCATCCACTTAGTGTCCCCTATCCAAAGGATGGTGGAATCTCTTTACCGAGTGATAAGTGGGCCAGAACGTGAAGTTTACAATTTAATTTATTCCACAAACATTTTTATAAATGCATGGCTCTGTCTGCATTCATTAACCAGTAGGCCTTCTTTACGTGGTATTTATGTTGCAAAGGTGCAAATTTATGTTTCTTTACGTACGTATTAATTCATTCTAGTGTTATGGCATATATTATTTTATTTACGTATAGTGAAGAGCTTAATTTTTTATCGTCACCAGATATTATTAGAGTGAACAAGCGGAGGCGAAAGGGATGTGCTGGCCTTGTTGAAGGACTAGGAAGTGTAAAGGATGCCTATAAAACTTTGGCCGCAAAACTTCAAAGGAAAAGAAGACTTGGAAATTTCTGAAAATTTTCAAGGGAGGTCATAAGCACACAATTTAAAATGGCGTGAAATCCGGTTCTTTCGTATAGAGCATGGAGATTTCGGGTTCGATAAAAGTGGGAAAAACTTTGAACAACTGTTTCTTTCAGTCTTTCCGGAATATTCCGGCCCATAGTTCTATTTTCATTGTTTACAAAATTTGTTTCTTCAAAGGAATAAAATGTGGCAATTATCAGTTTTAGCGAGATATTTTAAAATGCAGAGACCCTTTCGAATTATTCTTAAAATCTCATGCAAATAATAAACGCTCAATGTAAATCCGAATTAATGTTCGAACTTTGAAGATCGCTAACAACAAACGTTCATTACTGGGCACAAACCCAAGCCAGTTTTATCCATCTACCTTTCTCGAAACCAGTTTCCTGCAGCCGCCTTTGCATTCCTTCTTGGTCTTCCGGACTTTTTTCGAAGCGAATTTTATGTATAAGAAAAAATTTTTACTTCAGGAAAAGTACATTTTCCCATCCTCCTAATACAAAATCCTGGCTGTAAAAATATTTGTTTCTTCAATGCCCACGATTGACGCAGAAGCAGTGCGGTTTGAACGCTGCCCACCTTCGCCAATTTGTCCTGGTTAAGCACTGTAAGTAGAGGACTACGAGGATGATGATGGTGATGATGGTGATGGTGAGTCTGGAGCATTCATGGTGTATGTAAGCGATCGGTTTGAATGTTAGATGCAATTTGATTCCTCACTTCCAACCCACTTCTTTTTCATAATTACATAAATTTTGATACTGGAATAGTGCAGTCGGTATACAGACTAGACCCTGGAATGTGCGACCGGGGAATCGTGTTTCGATTCTTGGCAGGGTAATTAAAGTTCTTCTTATTCAAAAGGTTCAGACCGCCTATGGGGGACAACCGCAATAAGGTTAAAGTGGCTTCTGACCCTAGGGGTGCAGAAACAATTTGTGAAACCGCACAGTCACTTTAAATTAGTGCTGAAGTTAAGAATGCGTGCAGCTGCAACGCCAGCCTCCCATATGCTTTTATGGCTTGAAAACGTTATCGTTACCTTGTCAGTATATACTGTGGTCTTGGTAAGAAGGAAAGAATCTTACCCATTTCGAAGTACGGTTAAGGTTCTTTACAGTTGCGTTGTATACTACCATGTAATCCGCAAATTCATTTAGCCAAAAACCTTCTAAAATACATCTCCAAATCACTATTATACGTGGTATCAGTATAGAAACATAACAACGATTTTCAATTTGCTAGTGTCCCCGTTATAGGCCTACCTGTTAAAAATAGCACAGCCTATTGTCCTAAAAACAGGAATGCAAACTGATGGCACAGTGGGGCTGAAGCGTGGAAGTAGTGGGGTATTTGGCAGTCTGTTTGATTGTGCGCATAAAGTGTAAAAAATGCACTTAACTGTGAAAGCTGAGTACTGGCTTTATCTCCCTAACATATGAATTTTTGCCACTTTGAAGCACAGTGGTAAAATAAGAGAAAAATATATATGTACATATACCGCCTGCCGTAACGTTTAAAACTCCAGCATCATTATAACCCATTCAAATCCAGTCTCATGTCAATAATTTACTCAACAGTCTAAACAACAAATAACAATGTAACCCATTACATGTAGAAACAATTTGCCTTCTTGGCCTGAAATAAGCCAAAAACAATAAACCATAAAATTAAACCCCCTAATAACATAATCAATAAACGGCAGTATACAATTTTAGGGAGGGCGTCACGAATTGCTCTAATGAAGTGTACTTATATAACAAATTCACTAATATATGTCAGCACAACAAATATTTATTGCAGTATATAGACTACATGTTTCGACCTGTTAACAGGTCAACATCAGGCTTGCAGTAGAATAAGTCAAAGGTGTTGTTAGAAAATTGCGATCCCAACTGTAAAAAACAACATTACAACTGTACAAAATATTGGGATCCCAATTTTCTAACAGCACCTTTGACTTATTCTGTTGGAGGCCTGATGATGACCTGTTAACAGGTCGAAACATGTAGCCTGTATGATCCAATAAATAATTGTTGTGCTGACGTATATTCGTGAATTTGTTACATACGGCAGTACACAAACCAAATCAAACAATTAAGGCGCAACACGGAATATCGAAAACGTGACAGATCCTTTTGAATGCAGATACCGACAGGTTCTGCACGTGAATGCAGATACCGACAGGTTCTGCACGTGAATGCAGATACCGACAGGTTCTGCACGTTTCAAGAATATAACTAATATTAATCAAGCAAACAAAACTTAAAATTCTAAAACAATCGGTTATCTAAGCCTAGTTTACAAAAATAATTTCATGGCCTCGAAATAAATAAAAGGCAATAGAACAAAAGTAAAAATTTCACCAAATAAACCTTAAAAGTCAAACCAAGAACACTTAACATAAACAAAACCACTTTAGTAGCCAAAGCGGAAATAATTACTGCTTATAATGGACAGACTGGCTGTTTACCGTGTGATAAAAACCGAGTATTTTTAGTATTTATGTGAAATTTGTGCTTCCAAGATGCTACATTTCTATGTGATCAATGTCTACAATATGCTGGATTTGTGGATGATTGTACGCCCTGTCTGGAAGATCGGCTTGTCTCAGAGCCTTCACCTACACGGTACAACACAAACCAGCCATATCGAAAGCACGGTCCCTGCTCAAGTAGAATTCAAAATGGCGGCACAGTTTCAGAGTGGCAGAAGTCAGTGTAGGCCAAAGAGAGAGGCCGCTTTGCTGGTCACAGTTTTTATAAAGTGGATTTGTCATAGCAGCTACACCTTGTCACCCGCAGCCCACTATACAGAGATGCTTCCACTTTGTATTTTAAAACCTGTAATTTATGCCACTGCCAGTGTTCCTGTCTGTTGCGCTTTTCAGTAGATTTTCTGCAATTCTTTATGGACTATATTAATATTAATTGCGTCGGGTCAGATATATTAGAGGATGTGCTGAATAACACGCTCTATGCCACAATATCAGTCTATCTCTCCGAATGTCTGTGCTGTCGTCCTCGTTTCTTTGCCGTTTATCTCCTCCAGTCTCTCTGAAAATTCAAAGGCAGTGCCCTTCAACCAGCACTATTGCCACTTTCTTTCCATCTTTGCCTACAGAAACTTTAGGTTTATTCTTCCATTTTAATCCTTGTGCAGTGATTACGCGGACTTAAAAACTAATATAACCATGTGAAGAGGGGAGGAAAAGTAGCTCAGACGATGTAGTAAACAAGCTACGGCCTGGACAACAGGCAGCGCGAGAGTTTCTTCTCCTATACACACGTTAAATCCAGCTCTGAGATAACCCACAATCCATTCAAATAAGCGCAGAGCAGTTTCTTCGGGGATAAAGCGGTCGCAACGTGGTACTGATATCCAAAACTGGCTAGTGCTTAGATTAAATGTGCCTGAAATAATTATTCAAACTCATACATTTTCACAGTGATGGTTAATTAAATATTTAAAGAGGTTAATTAAAGTTGAGTATACTTACAGATTCAACTCATACTGTGCAATAAACACATTCCGTCCCGGTTATAAAATCCAGTCAGTTAACAGGGCAAGAAGTACAAATTGTCCATGTATTCTCCAAGACGGCATGTAGGGGGAATTTTAGCTCCATTCATCTTGACCCCAGCTCCAAATTTATGTCAGTGGTCAGCCACAGGCCCCTGTCGCCCCTGTGGGATTTCAGCCCCTGATCTTCCAGACCATAGCCAAAAAACTATGCGATTACGCAATCCCGGCCGCCATTCACTTCGTACGCTGAGGAAGATACCACTTTTCATACTGAAAACCATACAAAACACATACATTCACTCCGTATACAGAACGTAGAATCTTTTTGTGTTAAATCTGATGGTACATAAAATAACCACTTTAAATTTCTCTTAAGGGCAGATCTCAGAGCCTTTCTTATTTGTACCATCTCGTGTGAGATATATATGTGAAAATGAACACACCTGCATCGACGATATCCTGACTTCTCTCTCATTTCATGAACATTTCTATGTTCCTCGCCGTTTGCTGTCATGCAGTATGTAGCACTGAACCTCCACTCTCCCCCTTTCACATAAAGACTCCTCTGCACAGATCCTGGTGCAATCAGAGCGCGCGTCAGCTACACCGAGACAAAGTTACACACAACCAAGTCCCACTGGGGCTTGTTATAAGTGTGTAACTTACCGATCGTCTTCCGGCAAAACACCTAGTAACTGCTGGGCTGGGCTCGTTAATTTCCCAGGTACAGGTGCAGAGATCAGAGGTTATCACAGCCTTGACAGTGGAGTGTGTTCACCTTGGTTATTGTAGTAGGAATATTCCTCTGAAAAGTCGGTACACTTCTAGCCATTTTCACAGCGTTGCATACTATAAGACAATAACCACAACCTTAAAGAGTTTCGCTGCATCAAAATGGAGAAATGTAAAGAACTTCAAACACAACAGCTGCTAAGACTGGTAACTGCCATCTGGCATGTTCACTTGAAAACTGGCAATTTTTATCGTTCTACTTTATCAAAGCAAATCATGGTTTTAATCAATTCATTGTGTAGGGAAAAAAAGTTACGCGTCTGAATGGGGTGGGATTGCTTTGAAGGTGATTTCTTCTTTTGTTTTGAATATTCTGGTACCGGGTTGGCCGAAACAGTTTCAACCCTCACTTCATTCCAGCATACCTACACAGAAACACCACCCAATTTTCTAAAGCACCATATTTCATAGTACGACACCTCAGACTTCCCACAAAAGTAGGCATGTGCTCCACAGCTAGTTCTAACAGTTCTACATATGTGGTTACATTACGGATGGTTTTGTAGCATGTCTGTTACAAAGAGTTTAAACGAACGGCTAAAATAATTACTCTTTAATAATGATAAACACAGCTCAGAAATTTGGACTTAACATAATTCAATCTTTCTTTTAAAACATTTGGAAAATTAGCTATGACAAGCTCTGTAACAACATCATTAATTTTCGCGAACACATGTTTAAGTAGGGATTTTTTTTTATTTTCCTCAAATATCTTTACGAGATTCTAAAAGCAAATATGCAACTACTGTAACACCTTCTGTGGGGGAGGCATGATCTTTTACTATCTCAATTGTACATTTTCTTTGTGAGCAAAAACTGAAAATTACAACTGAAAAAGTCACTGTAATGATGCTGGCTGTAATTAATTAATTAATTAATTAACCCCTCCTGCTTCCAACAAAGACTGCAAGTTGTTGAGGTCTGGCATGTCTGCAGTCTGCACAGAACGATCAGAGGGCTCGGAAACCACAATCTGGGGGTTAGTGAAATTGTCATGACCACAGGCAGTTTGTAACAAACGATGTACTTTGCAGTTGGTATTGCAAGTTTCAAGCTTCAGCTACTTTAACCGAACACTTCAGGAACAAGTAGGCATAAAACAGCCTTCACCCACCAAACGTCACCAGATCATCCAATATCTCACCACTTACATACATGAAGCAAATAGTCACTATCTTGAGTCCAAGTTTTCTTGGCTATTTTAGAAGTACCTCATCGTTTTATAAAGCCATATGATTATTACTGTTTACATAAACGCCTGATACTGATGACGATTCTGAGCAAAGCAAATTCGGTCCTCGCGTTAACAGTCAGTTTCTTTGGCAAGAATTCTTCAGGTTTTCAATCAGAATGTCATATGAATGCCTTTCCTATGCATGCTACATGGTCCGTCCATTTTATCATCCTTAATTTTATCATGTTTGTTGAGGAATGCAAATTATGACATTCTTGGTCGCACAGTTTTCTCCAGTAGCTGCTCCAGTATCTCCCTTTATAACTTACATCAAGCTAAAACCGTACGCTCCCTAATACGTTTCGCTTGGTGAAAAATCTTTCTCATACATTCGAAAGTAATCAGTTTAATATGAGAGGTTTTTAAATTTTTACACTGGAAAATGTAACACATTTCTTGAAATCATATTATTGTTTCTTTCTAACGGCATAACAAAAATACATGTAATTAAATTGGTTACTTGCGATGAATTTCGATATGATAGTTTGTGCTGAAAACGGGGTGTGTTCTATTGAAACTGTCATTATAGACCTAGTATCGACAATATATGTAAAACCTTTGTTATTAATAGGCGTGAAAATTTTGTGTGGCAATTCACATATATAACACAATAAAACGTAATAAAATATTATAAGCAAATATTAAGATTGATCTTTATACGTTTTAAGAATTGGGTGTAGACAAAGGCACTCAATATAATAAGGGGGTTACAGGATGGAACACCAAAAAGTGGAATTCATTTCTCGACAAAGGTAAAGGAGATTTTTTAAATGGTGCAGATCATTTCCGGGGTTCATCCCATCTCCAGTTTAATGATTTCCGAGGGTTCTTTCTCCTTCATTAAGTGATAATTTCATGAAACTGGTCATTAACCCTTTAAAGACAAACCGCAGACTATTTTATTTAAAGCCCCAGTCCGTACCGCGCTGTAAAAACTTTTCATCTCGGTTATAAAAACCAATAATTTTGTGATGTATAGGGCAGAAGTCGCTTTTTTCCCTGAAATAAAAACAAAACACATAAATACAGTGTGGGCAGAGTGTACAATTCTTACCTGTTGGTGCACGTAACCAGTAGGTTTTCAAAGGTTCAACCATCTAGTTCTGTGGTTAAGAAGGCATAGATTTCCCTTCGCAAAGCAGTCCTAAATTCATCAGAAGAAAAACAGTACTGCAAATTTACCTCTATCCGTCACTGCTTTTCCATAATGAAAAGCTACGAACGTTACAGAAGTCAGGATCTGCTGACAGGTTATCTGACTCTAAGCTTCCTGCCCTAAGCATATAAATGCAGATAACAAACGATGTCATCCCCATCAGATTCAGACTCCTACAGAGTCCTACCCAAAGAGTTGTAGCCTAATATAGAATGTAAAGATACAGAACTTATTTTTCCACTACATACTGCCTATTGGATTAAGTAATTCGACATGATCACAAATAAAGTTAAGTCGGAACATGCTTCCTTGAGATGTAAAGGTTGTATTTAAAACTCATATAAATCCTTTACAAAGCTTTACACCGGCAAGTCAGAGTCCATTCAGCTCACTCTGCGAATTCCTCCGTGTAGCAACATTCGCTGCAGGTGTGGGGAATTGTGTGAGAGACTGGATATCGTCTGGCCAACAAAGTAAATTACATTTGTAGCGCTGTGCATTTTAGCCAATCGGCTTCGTCTCTGCAGTCAGGCGATTCTGGCCTAACTTTGAATTTTGGCGACGCGTGTTTAGAGAGAGACTGACAAGAAAACCCATTATCAACGCTACTCATTCGGAGGTATCATGGCATCGGGTAAAGAGGTAAAAGTAAAACATTAAGGGATTCCCCTGAAATAAACAAGGCTTTTTTTCTCTGACATCGATTCAAATAATTTTCAATTTTCTGTTCAATGAAGTGGCATTATTTTCTCAGAGTGTTAAATTTTGTGATTGTAAATTCAAGTAAAGTAACAACAGTACATCCATCGCCTAACAACTACTACGCCATATTCCCTAAGATAAACCTTGCTGTCCACTGTACAGGCTAGCCAACTGATCTGCTTACTACCTACATACCGTTATCAGTGTAAAGGTAAAGTGATCCCGTTAAAGGCCCGGTGTGGCCTGGAGGGTGGGTAGAGGTATAGCTCTACTCTTCCATGACCGCGGCACTACAAGGGGGTGAGTGGTCAGCAGCACGCCCCGGCCGCACTTCACCCCCCGAATGACCCGGTACCCATTTTACAGGAGGCTGGTTGGGCCCCAGGGCCGGTCTGGACAGGCGGAAAATCTCGTCCCCACCGGGATTCGATCCCGGACCGTCCAGCCCGTAGTCAGTACCGTTATCAGAGTAAAAGAGCGAAATCTAAAGAACCCGCGTCGAGGAAATAATTATGGCTGAGTTAAAGCTTTCTGACCTAAGCTTATAAATTCAAATACCAAATGATGTCATCCCCATCAGGTTGAGACTCCTACAGAGTCCTGCCCAACGAGATGTAGCCTAATATGGAACGTAATGATACAGAACCTATTTTTCCAGCACATGCTGAGTATCGGAATAAGTATTTCGACACGATCTAAAATGAAGTAAGTTTAATTAAGTTCTTCTAAACTATACCTAAAGTAGTGTTTTATACATATTTGTTTGATATAATTCTCTCTGAAGATGATCTATTATGAATCGAAACATTTCGGAGATATAATATTTCAATTATAAACACTATGTAATAAACTTCTGTGTATGTGGTTGGATACTACAATTTCTCTCACAAGTTACGTTCTTATACCTATGCAATAAGAACCAACAAAATTCACCCTTTTGCATTAACGTTTTAATTTACTTATAGTGTCTTCGACATGTTTCGAACATCCAGGTTTTGTACTTGCAGTATGAAGCACATCCTGCCATCGACCAGACTGATTATATGGTTGCATGAAAGAAACATCATAAAACTGCATGTGCAAGTCTTCCTGAGGATGAACACTTGGATGTTCGAAACATGTCGAAGACACTATAATTAAATGAAAACATTAAAGAAAAAGGGTGCATTGTGTTTGTTCTTATTGCATAAGTATATCACAATGCACGGTTCAAAAATCTTAAAGTTTACGTTCTTCTATTGAAACCACAGGGCAACAGGAAATATGGTAAACCTAGAAGCCTCAAAAAACGATACTTATACATTCAGTGAATGTGCAGATAACGCACCATGTCATATTCACAGAACAGGCACTAAACCATCAACAGACTCATGACTAGTCGTTAGTAAGCACTTGTGCACTTCAACACGGAGTGGAGGGCAAGCATTTCCAAACGTTGTCACAACAGCAGTCACACAGATACCGTCTTCAAAGCATCTTATGAGAGAGTTTCAAATACACCAAAGAAATAAAATACAGTGTGTAATTCTGATAACTGGCAGGACGCAAGCTCACAGAACATGAGAACCAGCTGCTCTGTAGCCAGGTGTTCATATTGCCTGTCTGCATGAAGAATCGACGGAATCGAACGACAGTAAAACCTGACTTTTATTTGTGACAGACCTAAGGTGTCACTGCAGCCTGTAGGTTTTGTGCCTTTCAGTTATGCGTAATTTAATATACACCGCAGTGTGCCCCTGTATTCAGTTCCTACATCACAGAAAACACAGTCTCATTATATTATAAAAACGAGCCGATTAATGATGTTCGGAGAAATAATCACTGGTGATTGTGAAAATCGCACAAAAATTACATACATTTTTAGAATAAATTGGTTTGCTTCGGTGGTGCTTATAGTAACCACCCTGCCTTTACAGATTAAACTCTGAAGTTCACTAGACTGGACATAATCTTCAACACTAGGCCTAAATAAGCTGCAGTAATATAAATACCGCTCACGTGTAGCATTTCCGTACGTTGGCAAGATTTTGCAGTTAATAACAAAAGAACTAACTAAATACCTCCATTGAGCCTAATCCTTCCTGAGAATCTAACAGGTCCGCAGCTAGTCAAGGAATTCCCTGTAATTTATGAAACTCGGGAGTTTATTACGGCCTTCACCCAAGCCCACCACCTGTCCCTGTCCTGAGCCAGATCAATCCAGTCCATAGCCCCAAATCCACTGCTTAAAAATCCACTTTAGTATTATCCTGTTTCTGCTATCAATGATAAGTGTAATTATAAAAGCAATGACATAGTAAAATGTAAATTTTTCATTGTGAATCACAGTGTAAATGTTAGTGCCGATAAAATGAGGGCGATATTGCTTCAATATTTTTTACGTGATGCCGTGTAGTTTCGTAGAAGGATACCAACTTTTATTGATATAAAATCCCGATAACTTGAGATATTTTATAATTGCAGGTATGTGTACGGCAAGAAATCCTTACTAAAAAATACTACAATAATCCCCTTCCATTCCTGTACCTCACAGCCAGCCCTGACAATAAAATGGTTTCTCTTTAACTATAGATGTAAACAAGCCAAATTTGTTGGAATAAATTGCACTGTTATGCTGGAGGCTCGCAGTATTTCCAAGAAATATCGCGCTGCGGTAAGAGGTGCTTCACCTTGAGGAAACCCGCTGTGACTGCAAGAAATTTACTGCTGCAGCCTGTGAATTTCTCTTCTGGAGGCATGTGAAATTATGTGAGCGCAGCAAACTTTCTCAATTAAGCTCCGTATTCTAATTCACAGCAGGAGAAGGTATTGTTAACAACTTGTAAACAGCCTGTCAATGTCGTTAAAGTAAAAAGTAAGAGTGCACCTTTGTACAGGCACTGAGGCTGTGTACAGTCCTACGGCCGATAGGGGAGTAGATTTATAGCTCTACTCTTTCTTGACCACGGCACTAGAAGGGGGTGAGGGGTCAGTGTCACGCTCCGGCCGCTCTTTACCCCAGGAAAGACCCGGTACCCATTCAATGTCTTTAGGGTTGCCTTTAAAGACAAACCTAATTTTAAGAATAACCGGAAACTCTGCAGGCATTAACTCCAGCCTTAAAATCTGCAGGCATTAACTCCAGCCTTAAAATCTGCAGGCATTAACTCAGCCTTAAAATCCGCAGGCATTAACTCCAGTCTTATAATCTGCAGGCATTAACTCCAGCCTTAAAATCTGCAGGCATTAACTCCAGCCTTAAAATCTGCAGGCATTAACTCCAGTCTTAAAACCTGCAGGCATTAACTCCAGCCTTAAAATCTGCAGGCATTAACTCCAGTCTTATAATCTGCAGGCATTAACTCCAGCCTTAAAATCTGCAGGCATTAACTCCAGCCTTAAAATCTGCAAGCATTAACTCCAGCCTTAAAATCCGCAGGCATTAACTCCAGCCTTAAAATCTTCATGCATTAACTCCAGCCTTAAAATCTGCAGGCATTAACTCAAGTCTTAAAATCTGCAGGCATTAACTCCAGCCTTAAAATCTGCAGGCATTAACTCCAGTCTTAAAATCTGCATGCATTAACTCCAGCCTTAAAATCTGCAGGCATTAACTCCAGTCTTATAATCTGCAGGCATTAACTCCAGCCTTAAAATCTGCAGGCATTAACTCCGGCCTTAAAATCTGCAAGCATTAACTCCAGCCTTAAAATCCGCAGGCATTAACTCCAGCCTTAAAATCTGCATGCATTAACTCCAGCCTTAAAATCTGCAGGCATTAACTCCAGTCTTAAAATCTGCATGCATTAACTCCAGCCTTAAAATCTGCAGGAATTAACTCCAGCCTTAAAATCTGCAGGCATTAACTCCAGTCTTATAATCTGCAGGCATTAACTCCAGCCTTAAAATCTGCAGGCATTAACTCCAGTCTTAAAATCTGCAGGCATTAACTCCAGCCTTAAAATCTGCAGGCATTAACTCCAGCCTTAAAATCTGCAGGCATTAACTCCAGCCTTAAAATAAATCTGCAACATTAACTCCAGTCTTATAATCTGCAGGCATTAACTCCAGCCTTAAAATAAATCTGCAGGCATTAACTCCAGCCTTATAATCTGCAGGCAATAACTCCAGCCTTAAAATCTGCAGGCATTAACTCCAGTCTTATAATCTGCAGGCAATAACTCCAGCCTTAAAATCTGCAGGCATTAACTCCAGTCTTATAATCTGCAGGCATTAACTCCAG
>Ga0123357_10005851_pt1 | contig 14835 bp, 7 predicted proteins | sample TergutEmb28metaG_FD_89873 | JGI IMG/M metagenome (GOLD analysis project Ga0123357, IMG submission 89873) | Embiratermes neotenicus P4 segment gut microbial communities from Petit-Saut dam, French Guiana - Emb289 P4 | ecosystem: Host-associated > Arthropoda: Insects > Digestive system > Gut ...
AAATAATATAAATAGTGGAGAAGGTGACAAATAACTGTGATAGAGAGAGGTAAGGTTGGCATCGGGAGGAGAGGGGGGAGGGGGGGGGGGGGGGGGGGAAGAAACTGAAACAAGTTCCTTACCATATTACAATGCACACACAAATCATTACCTAAAATGAATTTGACGTTCAGGTGACCGTGCATTGTGATAAATTCTTATAATAAAACCAACTAGATGCACCAATTTCTCAAATTCATTTTTGGAATAAAACTCTATGTTTCGGACAGTTCCTCTGTCCATCGTCAGGAGTTTTTCACTGTACACACAGCAATGGTATATGTCATTCAGGTTTGCTGACAGCTTGCGAGCAGGATCTCAAGCTGTCAGCAAACCTGTATGACATATACCACTGCTGTGTGTGCAGTGAAAAACTCCTGATGATGGACAGAGGAACTGTCCGAAACATGTAGAGTTTTATTCCAAAAATAAATTTGTGAAGTTAGTGCATCTAGTTGGTTTTATTATAAGAATACTGCCTAAAAATCTGACGGCCCACAAGGAAGGTAAAAAAATAATAACTCCACAACACAGCAAAGTAGTCACAACAACTGAAAGTTCTGGGCAGATGTTGTTCAAAGACCATTAGCATTGTGTCATGTGACAAACAGAATGTTAATTTGACAGTAAATATAATTAAAATGGCATTTACAGGAAAGAATGCAAACTGAGAATCCATTCCTGCTGAGACATATTTAATACAACACAGCACCTAACGCAAAAAAAAAAAACCCCTATGGCCTACTGTGAAATAAAGTTGATAGTCAATGCAAGCACCACATAGCAACATTATGATTCCAAGCACAATAACAAAAGAGTGATTTGTACATGTATTTCAACACAACTGAACATTTGGTTTTTATGCTCTCCAACTAAGAATTTAATGCCAAAGTAAGGACTAAACTAAATGACCTTCCATTTACTTTACACCCTATACACCACTAGACAAGTGCGTTTCCTACTGCACAATCAATGCAACACAAAAGCAAGAATTTAATGTACAGGGACAGAGCAGTCTGCCTTCAGCGACAGCTTAGTGGCCGGTACAAAACACATTTTTTAATTTTATATTTGTAATTCCATGCATTGTAATTCTAAGTTGAAGAAATCCAACAAGATGCAACAGTATACTGATATTTATTTACTGCTAAATTACTTTACATGTTTCTTCAAACTTCTTCAAATGCTTAAAGAAGCTTGATCCTCAGATAGTATGACCTGTACCAGAGGCTGCAACTACAGTTTTGTGTACTCCCGATGATGGGCGCGATGGACGCCCAAAACATGTAGAGTAATTTAGCAACAAATAAATATCTGCATACTGTTGCATCTTGTTGGATTTCTTCAACCTAGACATTTTTTAATCTTTCCTATGAAACAAAATAAATTGCTTACTTGATTCAAACGATCTGCACAAAGAAATAAATGACTTTATCTAAAGAAGAGTACAGCCACATCTTATTTAAGTCAAGATCATATATGTACAAAGTGTACACACTGTCTATTGCCAGTCAACATATTTTCAGAAAATAAATTAAAGAACAAACACATTTTAGTGGGAAATTGTGAACTGAAACATCAATAAAGATGACATGCATAAGAAGGTACATGCAAGTGGATCCCCTTCACCAATTCCAGCAGCAGCAACACAATATAACTAGAAAAAACAAAAAGAACACTTAGACTATGTATGGAAGGGAAGAGGCTTGGCCAGCCGATAAGGTCCAATTACCTCCTCTGCATTCGCATCCACCCACTAAAAATCAAAATCAGAAACACATCAAAATTAGGTGAACACACTTCATATTGGGTATCATGGGACAATTCTAAAAGACAGGATACACATAACAGGCAACTGCCAATATCATTATTTTAACCATCAAAACAGTGAGCTTCAGCACCCCCTGTCATGCTACCTTTCGATTAAAATTACCAGAGGACTCACAAATTTCTTGTACATTACTAAAAATCTAAAGATACAAAACATCTTGTGTAAATCAATTTCCATAAGGCACAACACTCAGACCAGAAAAAGATCATCAATATGCCTTTTGAAGCACAGCATGATCATAACAGGGTCTGCCACACAAAAATTGACAACATCTAATGTGTATGAAGTAGTAATTATTTTCCAAGGTACAACCATGTACAAAACTACAGTTACAGACACAGACTGGCAGTGAAGAAGGGCATAGATATGTGTGCATTTAACAAGCCATAATTAATACAGGAAAGCAACCATTTGTCTGAACTACAGATCATTATTCAGTTGAAGTACAGAACATGAAACAAATGTTTCACTCTACTTTATTTTGGACAAAAGGCACAGCCCATTATTCCTTTCAATCAACGAAAACAAATCAGGTAACACATCAATACTGTCATAATGAAGCTTGTGTGCCAACACATAAGAATTATCAAACTTCAAATAGGTTAAGAGATCATTGGCAGTTTACTATTATGTTCAAGGAATAACAAATGGAAGTTATAATTACATGTTACATGCCACCAATAAAAATGAACAACAAAAATAAATATAAAAAATTCCAACATGAAACAACTTGTTAGATGTTCACCACATTCCAGGGAAAATGTCACTACAATTTCATGTTACAGGAATGCAATATCAGAATATTATATTATATTTGGGTATGTCTGTGGCTTCCCAAACTACAGCAACAGCAAAATTATATGATAATTACTTTTATTCTGTAAGATGTATGTATATTATAATGCACTTTAATCTTGCACAGATTGACAAAATACAATAAAAGATGACTGCAATATTTAAACCTAAGCAGTGTTACCAACAGTGCTTCCTGACTGCTATTATTCTAAGAATGAAACAGTAGTGCAATTCATATGTTATTGCAAATAATTCTGCAGCACACACATACACCAATTAAGTGGAAACTATTAATTGTTAGCATAACATTTGTAACACATGTGGCACAATTACAACCAACTACTTCAACTGTATTGCTGTTAAAAGTCATGCTCTGAAAAGCTTACCTTAACCTAAAAACTTGTAAAAGAACATACTAAATCATGTTCATGTTTCACTCCTTCTCTTTTGTTGACTTATAAAACATAGCTAACATATTAATGCACAACATTAATTACTCTCACATCTCATTAAATCAAGCTGCCAATGCTAGAAATAACCACAGCATATCATGAGATCTATCTTTACATTTTAAAAATATCATTTCTGCCATTGTATTACATCTTCTACAAAAAAATTATGCATACCTTCCTACCAACTTTTTGTATGTTGCATCTGTTTCCTTGTCAACCATTACACACACAACTAACAGTAATATCTGAACATTTATCTTAAAATATAACAATTCACAGCTTCAAACACCAAATAAACAGTCACAAACTACAGAACAAACTTTATAAAGATCAAAGCCCTAGGTGTGTACATTTGAAATCCTAAAAGCTTTGCCACACATAACATATCAGATTATGGAACAAAATTCGGATAAAATTAATATCATTTGGCTTTATCCCATGTCGTTATTATGAACATACATTCATACATAATCAGAATGGATAAACTCATATTACACCTGCTGCCTACAACCCGTGACTAAAATCAACTGAGGAGTAGCACCTCATGTAATGAGAGTAATACAAATGAAAAGGTCCTAACTGCAGTATTAACAAGGACACTGATGCACAGATAAAGCATATGATATGAGACAAATATTTATAGCTAACTCTCCTGAGAATGGATATTTCACTGGGCAGTGCTTAAGTCCAAACTCACCCCAAGTGCCCACCTCAATAGAACATCAATGAATCTAGACATAGTGTATTACTCATTGCAATAGGAAAGACACAAATCCTAATATCAGAGGAACTCTATCCTCAAATGGTATTCACAATATTAAGAAGTGTGTGGAATGTACTAACATGTCCTCTATCTCAAATTCTATGTTATGACAACACTTTGTTGGAAACAGTAAGAAATACTCCCTATATATGCTCTCAGGGCCCAGTCTGTTGGGCCCCCAGCATTACATTCACTGACTGAGAATGGAATGAAGATAGTAAGATCAGACAAGTTACAAGGAATCATTGGGCAAAAAAACAAACATCCTGGCACAGTGAGAAATGGTAAAATGGTTGCCTGATAAGTGTAACTCCTTTCAATTCCTAAGCGAGTCTTGTTTCAGTCACTCTTTTGGCAATAATTATCCTAAAATAAATTAATATGTTGGCCTATCAAACTGTTTCCAGAATGTGTTACCACCTGATTGGACTCCCAGAAACAAGAAAATGACATTCACCACTTACAAAGGCTAGAACCAAATATTTTACAGATGAGAATGACCTGTATCTACAAGTGCCATATGCAACTCCTCATTTTTTAAATTTAATTTTCAGGAAGAAATTTGGGTTTAATTTCAACATGTGATGCCTCTTATCACAGCACAGCCAAGAAGTGAAAATTTCTGTCAATTTCTTTTACAAGTGGATTTCAACACTAACACAAAACCCCCACAATTTTTTTTTTATTTGTTAGATACTTCACATGTAAAATTCTGACATACTGAATACAGACCAGCCAACAGGACTAACTGGCTGAGTGAATAGAAAGATCTGCAGTACTGAAGAGCATTGTAACCTTATGTGTGAATCTGACAGCATGCTACTTCCAAACTACTTCAATTAAGACTGTTTCCCTTCCACTGTATGTTACTTCAGTATTCATATGTACGTGTGCCTGTACATATTACAAAAGGGAACAAGAGATCTGACAGAAGTAAACATCTATTACAATAAACAACAGGAAGCATTACAAACTTTGTTGGAAGCTCACAAACCATTAGGTATAAAGCACACATAGTATTTTGTCCTCTTCAAAGACAATATGCAATTTACTGGCAGCATCTACCTTCTCAACTCCCTTAAAACAAATCCCATCTTGTTCTTCCCATTAAACCAATTTCATTCTGCTGCTACAAAATATGTTTTAAAACACATTTTGTCTCTAATAATTCCACATGCAAATAAAAAAAATGGTTCCCATTTTTGTCACTGGAACTGTGGTGCCTCAGCACCTCCATCATAGCAATAAATGAACCGAAAGCACTGTCTCTCTCATGTTACCACGCACAATCAGTTCCACCAACTTATTTGTGATAAATGCTGAGCTGTTTGACCTACTTTCCCTTCCAACCTATCTGAAGAAGTTAACTAATGCAGTAATATCCCAAAAATACCCCAGTCTCCAACACAAGCCACTTGGTCAATTTTTCAACAATTCAAGTTTTAAAACACAATTAAAAATACATTAAAAAACATTTAATTATTCTGCACTGCAGTCCTTAAGTAATCTAAACAATGTTCATTGAGCATTGTATGAACAGTGCATAACTTATCTCTCTTCATCTTTTGACTGTGTTGCCTGCATTTATTTTCACATGCCCATTGCATAGAAAAATAATTTTTCTCATATACACATTACTAATTTTAGTTCACTTCAACAAAATGGTTGTCTTTTGGGTTTTCATATTACGCAGTGATTAAGTGTTCCAATATTGCAGAGGAATGTACTTCCTGGTGACTAGAAATGATGACCTCACGAAAGCGTGTCAATTATAGGGTTTGTGGAAATCTGGCCAATCACAGGTAAGCAAGGGAGGAGGAGAATGGAATCTGTCCAAAAGAGGATTCTGAAAACAGCCCTTTTCATGGCATAAACCCGTGGCAGATGTGAAAATAATGTGACCTCTGGGAGATAGATGACACATGTTCTTCCATCACATGACCTCGGCATGCACCTTAACCAATTTAGACACTATGAAGATGGGGGGAACTAGTACATTCCTCCAAAACATTATAACATTTAATTACTACTATGTAAAAACAAACAGTATAACCATCACTTGAACAATAACCACCATGAAAACCTACAAACTTGTGTTCCTTCTAAAAAGCAAACAGTATTTCTTACTAATTTATTAATGACGTTAAACAAAACAGCTTTAATAAAAAGTGACAGAATTATTAAAAACCAGTATCACAAATGCCAATAAAATATGGGTATGTAATGTGAACCACTGGTCAAAATTATTTATGTAAAACCTACTGAAACCTGAACTGATTGGGCATGTTATCCATGAGAAAACTCATGCAAACTAAACTTTTTCCCATAACAATCTGATATTACACCACTAACACTCAGTGATAATGGTTATAGAATATAAAACTGCTAATATTTGAATGTCTGACATACAATTTAACTAATGACAGATTTCCCTCTAATATTAGGTCAGGTATGTGAAAGATATTCTTTTATAATGGCTGCAAACCAAACTGGTAATAATTAAACATCTGACACATATATTTGTATTCCCTCAAATACTAGGACAAATGAACATATGAAACATAATGTGGTGCTCAAGCAGCAATTCTAATATAGAAACACAGACGGCAATATTTAACCATAATTGCACTCAATGCATTTATTCTGCAGACAGCTTCAATCATATCAGAGTCGATGCGAAGCATCATTTTATTTTGTTTTACCGTAAATTTATCTTATGGACTGCACTAAACATATCACAATGATCGTTACACACCTTCATGAAAATGTTATAAGCAACAGTTTACTTAACCTTTCACTGTTGCATGGAATAATGTTCTCATACTTCTGATGTGAATGTTGTAATTAAGGGTTAATGTCCACAAATTCCAATAGAAAGCTGTCAATGCTAAGAAGAGACACCATTATGATTAAATTTAAGCATCTACAATGTTCATGAAGTATGGCCCATCCATCCTCATATTTGAGTGAACACAACACAAGCAGTATATCTAAAACAGACAGCAAATTTTACTTTTATTCAGTTTTGTTTTCGAAAGTGATCATCTCTACCTTTGTAATCTTTTTGGGATCTGGAGTCCCTGTCTCCAGGATTTCAACCTTCTGGTAGACATTAGGGGAATTCAGCCACCGTGTGCGATCGTATGTCTTTCGTCCTTCCATGTACTTTCTCCATTGTCTGTAATAACAATAAACAGGTAGCAATGTCTAAAATATTTTCAGCAATAAACTGATTAAGACTTACATCAACAGAAAAACAAGTTAGAAACATCAAGCACGGTGCAAAAATTACAGTGAATTTGAGCTCACTATTCTGAAGGTTTAGAAACTACGAGAAGCTTTATCACCACTCCTACAGTCTCCTCTCGTCATAATGAATGCCCAGGAGGTATTAAAATTTGAATGCTACACCTGAGCTTCTCGTCTATGCTAGTGACACATTACTTGCTCTTCTGTGACATGACACCACATCATTAGGTAATTGGGTCCTGATGTTTTCAAACCACTACACTGTCTCGAAATGTTGGGAACCAATTATCCAGTGACAAGGTGTTGTGTCCCAAAAGAGCAGACACCTCATCCAGGCTACCACAAAAACCAACAAAACTATATATATTTCAATGCTGTTAATTTACTGGGTAAAAAATATTAAAAATACACAGAAGCTTTTTTAGTTGCTACTATGGAGGTTGGTCTAAAAACTTTGGGAAAACTACGTGCATATTCATGTCTGATCAGCAGAATTCACAATGAAATCACAATGGAAAGACAGCTAATAAATGCTTTGAAAACGGTGCCAAGTTCACATATTTTTAAATGACACTGAGAAATCCAAATTGCATACATATGAAAATTAAAAGCATTTTAAGTACGGGGAATTCTTGCTACCACCATCCAGAGCCTTTGGTCTTCCTGTCTGATATTTGAATAACTCAAGATTAAAATACACAGAACAGCAGCTGTGCCAATTGTTTCAAACGAGTGAGAAAGTTGACCTCACATTATGGGAAGAAAACAACCTGATGGATATTGGGAAGATATTTGTGCTGAAGAGGGAAGAGTTAACCAAAGACTGGAGGAAGTTGCATAATGAGAAGCTTCATGATTTCTACTCATCCCTGAACATAACTATGGTAATCAAACCAAGGTTGATGAAATGGGTTATATCAATATATGCACATCAATGCATAAACACTAAAATCAATTCATGTATCTGCAATGGTACAGTTTCACTCACCCATGTTTGTATAGCTCCTCCTCTTCCAGTAAGTATCCCAGTGAGGAAACAGCTGGTGGGACCTCGACATCATTCCGGGGACGTGGAGGGTCACCTTTCACTAGTGGATGTCTGTATATGTAGCCAGTGCGAAAACCCTGAAATAAGCAACATCCATCTCAATACAGTGTTGTGTAAAGAAAAGACACGTAATATCCTACTAACAGAGATAACCTTGTAATTGTACTTACAGCATTATCAAGCATTCTCATCAGAGCCTCAAACTCCACACCACCAATACGCCACTGCTTTTCCTTCTTAGAAGTTGTGGCAGGACCATCTGTGGCATCCTGCGATTGCTTAGGTGTGGCATCGGGTGGGCGTCGTGCTGCCTCATACACTTGTTTCCGTGTCTCATCAGATACAAGTACCAGGTTCTCAACACCAAGCGGCATCAACTTCATCTGGGGGGAGGGGGAAAAAAACCATAAAGAGACTAGAATAAAGGAACACACCAATAATAACTCCTTGTCAGATCAATATATACCAATATTGTACATGATGTTCAAACAACAAGTTACTGTATTTCAAATTTCTCCCAACATGTTTCAGCTTACCAACTATTCCCAAGTAGATCTACATACAGTGTTAAGTACAAAACAATTTTGCTTACCACCAGCCAACAACTGTCACACATACAACAACCTTACCTGAGTTTCACAAGCCAGCACAGTGTTGTAAACATTGAAAAATGCTTCTTCTACTGTTTCACCACAACACACTGCACCATGATTTGCAAGGAGCATGACCTGAAATGAGTAATAACAAGAGAATGCACTCAAGTTAGACACATCAGCCATGCGTAAACACAGGACAAAGGCAAGCCTGGAGCATGAAGTACAGTCTATTTAAAAGATTCAGAATAAGTAACACACCATTGACAAAAGCAAAATACATTCTTCAATGTACTAAGATAAACTCTGTGTTCTGTCACCCCCATTAAAACTGTATGTAACTTACATGCACAGTATATTTTATCACTTCTATGGTATGAACAATATACAGTCAAACTCGGCTATAACACTGTCATTATAAACAAGTGTCACTGTTAGTGAGGTGCAGGGTACAAGTAAAGGAAAAATACTTTAAGACAAAATACAGGCCTGAAGACATACTACACAAATGTTTATGCTATCTTTTCACAATTCTGCGGACACACCTAAAAAAAGAGGGCAACTTTACATGCAAAGCAAATTACGTACACTGTCCAGGAGGTATCCATCCATTTTGAATATCTCGAGAACAAGTCACGTGGCCTTGATATAACTTGGCAGCCAGTCAGAGGAGATCTTACTGAGCATCTGTGAACACTCTCCCGTGGGAGGACTGACGTGTGCTGTGTGACCATCCCATTCAAAATGACCGAGCTAGCACATCAGCTTCATCACAACAATGCGCCTGCCCATTCTACAACTCTTGTGCAGGCTTTTTTGGCAAAACACATCATCATCCAGGTTTGTCAGGCCCCTACAGCCTAGATTTGGCCCCCTGCAACTTCTGGCTTTTCCCAAAGCTAAAATCGCCGACGAAAGGGAGGTTATTTGTGAATGTGACGGTCACACAGTACACATGGTCAGTCAACTTCAGGTACTTCATGTCCAAAAACTTTCACTTTTAACTACTTTCTTTCCCTAAAAGGAACAGAAAACATATGAGGTCACCATGCTCCATCTGCGTGTGTATTTCACTTACTCTCCTAAGCCAAGTGAACAGTATTAAAGAGATGAGTATGAAGATCATGCCACTGCATCCACACCAACAGCACACTTTTCTACTGTCTACAATTATAGTAAGCGAACGCGCACACACACACACATGCATGCACACAAGCACACGCGCGCGCACACACAAGCACGCACACCTTTGTACAATATGAACTTCACACATTCCTCTAGGGGAAACCCAGGCATGTGCTTGGGACGAGATGCCTGACTGTAACCCAGTTTCTAGTACACAAGGAAAACACAAAACAATGAGTACAGACTTTTTGTATAACAATCCTGGACAGAAGATGGGCTTTTCATTTCACTTAAAAAGTTTTTAACGGGAAATAAGGGGACAAATAAAGTGTATGTGTTAATACCAGTGATTAAATCATGGCCTAGGTTTCACAGAAATCTAAACAGCAAGAAAGTAGGCTTCAAGAATTCTGCCTGGATCCTTTGGTTTATACTGCTGAATGATATAAGTTTTCAAAGAAAAATAAAAGAATCGTAACAGCAGTAATGCAATGACTAATTGAAGCTCAGTTTTTTTTTATTATACTCTTATCACCATCAAATATTAAGAACCATTAATTATAGGAGGGTTACTTCCAAAAGTTCCTGTCATTCTGCATCACAACCTTCAGCACATGAATCACCAATGCCCGGGCAAATACACATTACATGTGACAAAATAAGTAACAGCAGTACTCATTGTAGTGACAATGTTAGCAACAACAGCTCTTCAGATTCATAGTGGTGGAACCTGCCCTTATGCTCTACCTACATCAGTCATGTGATTAAAGTTGCTACACACCCAGAAGCATAACATCATGCTCTCGACTCTCATTATATCAATCCAGGCTCGCAGACCCAACACTACAGACTGTATGGAAGTAATCCCACTACAACAGAGACTGAGTGACATGCATTACAGTTGTCAATATATGGACAAGTCTGTGTATCCTGAATTGAATAAATCCTCTAAATGTCAACCTGTACCTTTCATTAACAACTTACTTTGTTCAATGGTCCTAAATTTCGTGCAATCTTCTCTCGCTCTTCTGGTTCAAACAGCCCTCCAAGATAAGGGTGCTGACTCACTTCTCCAATCACAATTGCTTCTTGGCACAGGGGCAACAGCCCACATTTGAGGGATGAAACCTGTGCAAAATGACCACATACACAAATGTGAAAACAGATCTAAGTAATGTCAAAACGTACTTATATATCAACAACAGAAACTGTATTTGCAATCATATTGCCCTCCTTCATGGTCAGTCCCATGACCTCAAATCTTACAATACTATAAAAACACAACTTACTGCAAGCACCGAGGGTGTATGAATATGGATGATGCATTTAACATCTGGACGAGCTGCATGTATTGCTGCGTGCAACATGAAGCCAGCCACATTGATACCAAAATTTGTAGTGCCCTGCTCTACCACTTTGCCTTGTATATCTATCTTCACAAGACTGGATGCTGTTATTTCATGATACAGCATACCAAATGGGTTCACTAGGAAGTGCTGTTCATCTTGATTTAATCTTGCCTGCAACACAACCAGAAATTTAACAATTCCAAGTATTTCCAAAAGCCATATGTTTGGTGGTGGCGGTGGTAACCTGCACAGAACACATGTTAAAGCCCATAGATTTTGTATTCAAATAGTGTCCTGTAACAAATACCAGATAATGGACCAAGTCCAGAGACCCCGTAATGCATTTCATTGTGTAGCATGCAAGCTCAAAGAGTATTACCACTTTTTAAAGGAAAATGTGGAACATCATGTACAAAAGAGGCCTTCAAATTACATCTTAAGATACATATAAGTTGTGTGATTTTAGGTTTTTGCTGTTGTGGTGAAATGTTGCACCATGCTACTGAGTGAATGGGCACCAATCATGCAGTGGCAAAGCGCCACACCCTAGAGGCATAGGGGCCATATACACTGCTACTGCTACGGTTCTACTAAAACTGTGAATCATTTATATTATTGTGCAAATAGGGGGAGATTACATACCCAAACAAACCACTACATTTTACTTTGGCAATATAATAACCTGGTCCAATTTCAGCTCTAATTTACCATTTCTACAGATAACAATAATTCTCAACTCATGCAGAATGCTAGGAAATGATCCAAATAAAGATCCTCCTATCATATATTTCTGTAACAGGATTAACAGAACTATAAACTGCAGGGGTAAATTATAGCCTGCTGTGCTGCACACATTTGTACTTATGCTAACAAACAAGGTACAAACCGATTTAAAATGTCTTTAAAGTTATTCTTTTTGGGATTAACACAAAAAAGAACAATGGTAAAACACTGGAACCATTTATAAGTCCACTCTTTCAAGATGTAGTAACAGGAAACCAAGAACTCAATTTGTCCAAGATCAGAATACATGTACAGTAAGTATAGTCCATTACACTGGTCTTAATTACAAACTTCAAACACGACTTCTACTTGAGCCCTCCTATTTTCACTTTGCTTCCATATTTTGGTATTCTTTATGGAGTACACATAGAACACCTTAATGTGGAAACCATGTCCGTCTGCCCTTCTGTCTGTCTGCAACCTCACGTCAGTGACTAAACCAACCGTCAGGTTTTCACGAAATTATACATAGCAGTCATTTACAAAACACTGTTAAGCGAGTGTCAGATCAGTTAAAATATATTCAAGGGTGGTCTTACTTGATCGAAGTGTGTAAATACATTTCTTACGGTACTTCCCATATTTCTTGACTGATTCAGGTGAAATGTGATAAAGACATCTGCATGAAATGTTACTAAGCAACTGTGAATTTTGTGAAAACTGTAACCATGTAAGCCATACTTAAATCAAATTTTGCCCTTTATGTTCTACAATTAATTTCATTTGATAAAACAGGAAACATGAGATGGCCACAACAACCTACTGAGTGACCATGAATTTCATGACAACTAGCTCTGTGCATACACTTCACTTACAGGCACAAATATACATGTTTATCCCCACTCCTCACTTACTGTCCAATTTGGATGCAATCTGGTATAAGAGATCTGCACATAATTCTGTTGATCACTTATAAGTTTCACGAAGATCAAGCGCAGGAAGATCATACTTTTCTTACGGGTACTCGGGACATTACCATACACATGTACCATAAAAATGTTCGACATTTGAAAAAAACATCTTGGTAAAGTTTGTGTACATCATACAGTACACCATTTGCACTACTGTTGCAGCAAACCACACATGATGGTTCATTTTCCAAAACAAATTCATTTGCAAATGAAGTAAGGAGTCCAGTATTCAATACAAATGTCAATGCTGAATGAAAGCACAATGAAACAAGAATTTAATACTACCAATGTGAAGCAGAACTGAAAAGCAGGAAGTCATTTTCCTTCTGTAACAAGGGAGCTTGTACCAATGATAAAAAATACATTAATTGGGTTCAGCAAAGCACTGAAATCAGGCTGATAACTTCATGTAATCATTAACTTAAAAGTGACAACATTAAGTCTTATATAAAATCACTTCCAGTTGCCACCCACTCACCGAGATCTGGTTATAAATGCCTTGGGTCCAACCATACAGATCCATCAACCTGTACACTGCTGCCAACTTACATCGCAGGATCTTTTCTCCTTTGGCATATCCCATGCTTTCCACACCTCGAATGTCATTGATGGGAACAACACAATTTGAACCTAACAACACAAACAATACAGATAAGTTACAAAATTATTTCAATTTGTAACTCCACAGAGATGAATGTCTTGAGGAGCTGAAAGTCACACAGTCAAGAAATTCACCATCTCTTGTGGAACACAGAAGTTCATAACAGATTTCACTCTTTACTTGGGCAGCAGGAATCTTCAAATTGAACTACCCTGTACATAAATTACCACATTTCCTGCAGGTGCCAGACATCTTCAAGATGGCTCTTCTGCCCTCAAGTCAAGCCCAGGGTATTCCATCTTTAAAACTCTTCAGTTTTCAACACTTTTTCTGTAGAATTTAATGAATAATGAACTGAAGACTAACTATCCTAATGTTACATACTCTGAGCAACACACATCGGCACTACCTTACCAGCAGATGGCATACAATGTCTAATAACTTCCTAAAATTGTTTTCTGTAATTCTGAGACATTCTCAGTAAAAGCAACTGAAATGCATCCTCATACCAGGGACAGAACAAAAAAGCAAAATTTGCAAGTACTGAAATAATATTCAAACAGGTAGCCTGAAAAGAATAACTTACAGTTGAGGATTTCATAGGTATCTCCAAAACAGAAAGCCCAAGATGTGAAATGTACGTTTGAGTTCGGCAGTAATGAAACAACAAGAATGTCCGAAGTAATGTGTAAAAGATCATCTCATGCAGCTCTTATATTTCCCATGGACTCCAGCCAACAACTTTTGAGGTCAGCAGTGAGTCAGTTTATTTGCACATGATCATGCCCAACCCAATTTAATGTTCAACACCACTGTAAATACTTTTTATACATCACTTTCAATTTGTTATATCACCCTACCTATTTAGATTCTAAACTACACATCCTTGTTTCAACTGCCAGTCTAGAAATCACAGTCAATGTGGAATAAGAAGCCAACTAGATGTCACTTAGTATTATATTTATTTCTCCTTTATTAGTTGCTCAACATGTTTCAGGCCACCTCGTGCCCATCTTCAGGAGCTGACGACTTAGTGGTATTTTTTCACGTGTGGTGTAGTGGCGTGGCTGTGTAGGCAGTCAGATCCGGCTGGCTGGTTGTGTGTCCATTGGGAAGTATGTGCTACATACTTCCCAATGGACACACAACCAGCCAGCCGGATCTGACTGCCTACACAGTCACGCCACTACACCACACGTGAAAAAATACCACTAAGTCGTCAGCTCCTGAAGATGGGCACGAGGTGGCCCGAAACATGTTGAGCAACTTATAAAGGAGAAATAAATATAATACTAA
>Ga0123357_10005853_pt1 | contig 14831 bp, 19 predicted proteins | sample TergutEmb28metaG_FD_89873 | JGI IMG/M metagenome (GOLD analysis project Ga0123357, IMG submission 89873) | Embiratermes neotenicus P4 segment gut microbial communities from Petit-Saut dam, French Guiana - Emb289 P4 | ecosystem: Host-associated > Arthropoda: Insects > Digestive system > Gut ...
TCCGTGATGTCTTCGGCGACCTTTTTCAGATCCGCGAAATTCTTGATGTCGCCCTGCGTGTAGCCGGCCTGCGAGAACAGCGCCTTGTTGTATATGATGCCGTAAGTCTCGATGACATACGCGATACCAGCCACTTCTGAGCCGTTCTTTAACGCGAACTCATCGTTGGTCAGTTCGCCATACAACTGGCTGCCGGACAAATCGTAGCAATAGTCCTTCCAGCTCGCGAGGCCGACAGGCCCGTTCACCTGGAAGAGGGTAGGCGCTGAACTCTTCGCCATTTCGGACTTCAGCGTCGGCTCGTACTGGCCGGAGGCCGCTGTGATGACGTCTACCTGGATGCCGGTCAGCGCTGTGTAGATTTTGGCAAGATCCTGCCACTGCTGATCCTGTTCGGGCTTGAAGTTCAAATAATAAACCGACCCGCCCGCGCCCGAAACAGCGCCGCCCGTATCCGTGCCGGCGCTGGAACTTGAATCTGAACCCGCGCTGTTGTCTGTTCCGGCAGGGGGCGCGCTGCTGCCGCAGGACGCCAAGAGGCCGCATACCAACAGAGCCACTATGACCACCCACATTTTCCTTAACTTCATTTTTTAATCCTCCTTTGCATTTTCTGCACATTTAACCTTACACACAATCTATACCCCGATTCAATCTATCCTAAACATATCCGGATTGTCAGGATTATTCGGAGCGGAATATGGAAAAATTGTTGCAATTCTCATGATGTAAAACTAAGATACGTACAGAATCCCCCCAGGATTTTCCCACCTTCCCTTAAAATTGATTATATCATATATCATATTGTTTCAATAATATGCGCCGCAAGACAAATGCGCCGGAAAAGTGTTATACTACATCCCGCAGCGCCGTTTCGCTGCACCGGGTTTTTTTCGCGGACGTAGCACAATGGTAGTGCATCTGCCTTCCAAGCAGACTACGAGGGTTCGATTCCCTTCGTCCGCTCCACCTCTGGGAGCCTTGAAAATTCGTTGAAATCATCGGGTTTCGGGGCTTTTTGCTTGCCTCGGCGGATACGCGATATGCTTCATCATGCCTGGTCATAGCGGGTCATGATGTGGGGCTCCCCACACCGCCCCCACACTTCTTTCGGGGTCGATTTTGGCAAGTGCGCCCGCAAACATCTCCGGTGTGAGCTTGATATATATGTCCGTGACGTCGATGTCGGCGTGGCCCATGATCAGTGACACGACCTCCTTTGGGACCCCCTTGGCGACCATGTCTGACGCATATGTATGGCGCAGGCAATAGGCCGTCAGGTCGGCTGCAAGCGCGTATGGCGGCTTTATCCCGTTGCGGTAGACCCGTAGCTCCTGATGGATGTGTATCTCGCGCCGTATGGCGTTCCAGAGCCGGTAACGTGCTGCTGCGTCGACGGGCTCCCCGCGCTGATTGCGCATGAGAAGCGAGAAGGGCGCACTCTTGTAGCTGCCAGCCCAGTCCATCAAATGTGCGGGTATAGGCACGTCCCGGGTGGCGGCCTCGGTCTTCGTGCCGGCGACATGCAGTGCCCGGGTCTTTAAGTCAAAATGGCAGCCCTGCACCCGGGCCGCTTCTGATGGGCGGAGGCCAAAGTACAGCATGAGCTTGATGTAGGCGTCGTAAGGGTCGCCCATCCGCTCGCCACAAGCGAGCAGCACGGCCCTCTCCGCGTCGGTCGCGGTGCGGCGCCGGCCTGCGGGCTTGGACGACTGCGGCATACGGATCTTTTTTGGCACGGGGTTTTTGGCCATCAAGTCATCCTCGACCGCCGCGTCAAACGCCGAGCGCAGCAGCCCCATGACCTTGCGGATGTACCCACGCGACAGGCCGGCCATGCTGCCGACGACCCTTTCGCAGTCGCGCCTTTTGACGTCCTTGAGCGGTGTCCTGCCCATCACCTCTTTGATAGCCCGGGCGTTGGACCTGAGGTTGATGTACTGGCGGTGCGTGATGTAGTCACGGCGGTACGACTCGATGTACTCGTCCAGCCATTTTGCGACGGTCGTGGCCCGCGTGACCTGCTTTTCCGGGGGGTGCTCAAGCTCGTACTGCTTGACGGCCATCTTCGCCGCCAACCCCTCTGCGGTGTCGGCCTCGACGTAATAACGTATGCCGTCGTACGAAAACGACTTTTTGAATTTCTTGTGCCCTGCCATAATGATTACCTTCCTTTCTTGATTTCTTGAAGAGAGGAGGGTACACTATCCATGTGTTTCGGAGGGTAGTGCACCTTCCAACCTATACGTCCGCTCCGGTTGCCGCCGGGGCGTTCGTTTTTTTTAAGTATTTGTTATTCGTTAACTTTTATTAGTGCTTTTTTAACTGTTTGAAACATTTTTATAACACTCGTTCCCTTTACCGTTATTTCTATGATATACTTTGCTTACCGGAGGGTAGACCCTCGTCTGGTCGATACCCGGTCGGCGATCGAAAGATTAAGCGTGTTGATGAGCACGTCGCCCCGGGTGGGAAAAGGAGCCTTGATAGGTTCCTTTTTTCGTTACGGAAGATGTATACGTACAGTAACAAATTCATTATCTCCTTGCCCATTTTCGCTTAAAAGGTTTCGCCTGATGGTTCCAGCTACAAGATCAGCAGCCTGTACCGCATAGCTCTCATGCGATTTGCGATAGGTCAGATGCACATCAAGTTCGCCAAAAAGTATAGGCTCGTGGTAGGTCCCATAATTAAAATTATAAACCCCGTGTATGAGCTCCTCTTTTATCCCTTCGTCGAGTTCGTAGTAGCCGCTACTTTTTGTACTCTGTTGATCGATATTAAGGATAAGGCGCACCGGTTCGTTTGGATTCACCTGTCCGCTTTTTATCAGGCGGTTGATCGTTCTTTTTATTAGCCTTTTGATTGCATAGTCCGTAAAGCGCCGCTTTGATGCGGCATCCGCTTTTACATAGTCCTTGAGGCCACCGTTTCTAATAATACAGCCAACAGTAAAATGCCGGTTGATCAAATTCATAAAACGCCGCATATCCTTCGGCTTTAGATTGTAGCTCTTGAGTTCGGGGCAGGTGTGATCACAGCTAAGGGCATGTTGTCCACAGTATGAACACTGTGTGTCAAGGACAACAGACTTATAAAGCGTTACAAAACGGTCATACTCTTTCTTTGAAAAAAACACGATCCCAGCATAGATACAATATCTTTCATTCGGTGCGATCTTGCCCGAGTCATCAAGGTTAAAATTCAAATACTGCTTCACTCTTTTGCTTCCTCTTGCCTACTGTTAACGTTCCCTCTTCTTGTGTTTGCCTTTATACAAATTCCTCACAGCAGTATGTCGCCGGAGGGGGAGAGTCATTTAATTGTCAACGCCCGGTATATCAGGATAGGCGTGATAATTTTTGATGGGAGCCCGAGGTCTTCGAGAATATCAGGGACAGCTTCTCCCATTGTTTGTAATACATCAAAGGTGGACAAAGCCCCCTTTTTGGGTTCTTCACGGTTTGAATTAAAAACCCCAAGCACAGACCACTCGCCCTTTAGTCCCGCACCATATATCCAGTTCAAAATATCCATTGGATACCTGAGATAAGTTTTTTGCAATGGAAGACTGTAGCGGTAGGCATTTCTCAGCTGTAAAACAAACAGTGGCACTTGTGGCATAATATCAAGCGAGGCCATCATAAATTCGTATTGTGTCATGCCCACCATAAAATCCGCTACGTCATCACCTTCCGTGTATTTTGTCTCCATCATGCTGTTAAGTGTGCCAAATGCTTGAACAGCTTTGACCAGGTTCTTCATATGCTCCGAATCAAACAGTCGGACAGTCCCTTTTAGAAGGACAAGCTGCCCATTCGAAAAAGACTCTGTTTCCTTGTTTTGATGGATTCCGAGCTCGGATACCAGGTTTACGATCGTTGCGTCGTGCGGGGACACTGTGCGCACCAGGCGGTTTGTATGCTGCGTTCCGGATCCGATCTCACCTTTTAATATAGCGGAAACACCAAGGCTATCGTTCGTTGTCTCAGTTTCGCTTTCTTCCAGATTTACAAGCTGGGCAGTCCCGCCACGGTGCTGCGAGTCGAGAGAAGCGATTATATCATTGTCCGAATAGATGATCTCGTTCAGGGAAGGTGAGGGGTTTCCGATTTGTTTGGGCGGTACACGTTGCGCCATTGTCGTTCAAATTCCTTTCCTTTTTCGCGCAGGGTCTTCTGCGCTTCCGTGATATCAATATTGATCTCGGAAAGAAAAGGCTTGGATTTGATTGTCTCTTTTTTATCCATATCCGTATACTCCGATCTCATTCTACCATAACTCTCAAATTCTTTTTTACCTCGATGAAGCCTTGTCTGTAAACATCCGCCATGTATTCGGTGTACTCTGAAACCTCTTTTTTTGACAGTACCAGATAATCAAAATCCATGTCAGGGTCGCAATCGTTATCCTCAAACTCCGTATAGCTGAGGATTTTCGCCTCTTTGTTTTTCAGGATGCCGGACACGGCGGAGCTGTCGGTCGCGAGGCTACACGCAAAGTCACGGAATGCGCCCCATTGCTTTTCATCATAATTCAGGAAGGCATCGATGACCATGAGCTTGTAGGGGTCGCCCTCGGCCTGGTAGCGTTCGATAAGCGTTGTACGGTACGAGTCCTGGTCTTTGAGCATCTCCCCCTCGCCGTAGCGCAGCCAATACTCGTTGACGCCGAACTGCGAGACGATCAGCTTGATAGTTTGTTCTGTCGTCTCGGTTTTGCCATTCTCCATTGTTGAGATCGTAACCTTCGTAATGCCGATCCTGTCGCCAAATTTGTCGCCGCTCATGCCAAGATACTTACGAAGTTGCTTGACCCTCGGCCCGATTTCACCTTTTGTGCCTTCTCGCATTTTCGCTCCTTTTCCAAAAGAACAGGCTTCCGATACCCATAGTACAGCCACAAAACATAAAAAGCAACAAAAAGTTTGTATATTTAACAAAAGGCGCTTGACAAAATTAATAAAACTAACTACCATGTTAAATAATCTAACAAATCAACGCAAAGAGCGGGGCGCGGCAACGCCCCGGGAGGCTCGCGGGAAAGACATCAGGAGGTCTAATAAATGACAGAAAGAATCATCACGGTTACAAGGCCCTACGCCTCGCTAATAAATGTCATAAAGGTCTGCTCCAACTGCGGATCGGGGACCGACTATGACCCGTACAGGTTGGTTACCCAGTTCTTTCTTGAGGATGGCAACCTCATAGGGGAGATAGACGAAGCCCACAGGAAGCATATACGAAGCGTATTGCCCAACGCCTATTTCCCAACGCTGGAAATAACGGAAGCGGGCAATATATTTCTGAACGGCAAAGAATTGAAAAGCGTTACGCGGTATAGTCTCTCCGAGACGGGGGGAGGCATAGCGGCCTTTGAATCGTCAATGGACGTAAACCTGGCTGGCTTTTGTAACGGTGTAGGCCTATCCGAGTATATGGCCAGTGACGAGCTCAAGAAGGGCAGGGAGTGATGCGAAGCCTATCTTTTCTGCATTATCCCTTACCCGCTTCCAGACAGTTTCCATGCGGATACCATCAAGGAGATTGTGCCCAGCAGGAGAAAGCGTCCACGCTGACCATGCGCCGCGCAGGGCGCGGTTTGCGCCTATCAGCAGTCTACATTCGCAGCATTGCTGGACGTGGTAGCCTATTTCCTCGTCCGAAAAACCTTGTAGGCCGGGAAGCATTCGATTTACCAGATAGGCACGTTTGTTGTCAAAGTTTTCAACCGCGAGCAATATTGCGCGAATGCACTCAGGATCAATTTTCATATAGTCACCACCCTTCGGCGTGGAGTATACCACACGAATTACAGGAGAGGAAATGAACAAAAAAATAGAAAAAATGCACAGCGAGCAGGAGCTCTCAGATATCGTCACGATCATAGAGACAGACCCCGAAAAGGCCAGGCTTATCACTGCCTTCAAGGCCGGGCTCGATGCGGCGACCCCCGAGAAGCAGCCCAAATCAGCAGAATAGGAGGAAATGAAATGTTACTACACGAGGCGCAAGCCAGAATCAAAGAGGATATCACGCAGGAGCAGCTTGATGCGATACACCCAGCCTACTGCCTACTGGACTTCAACAAGGACGACTTCTGCAAGCTCGTAAACGCTATCGGGCTGGACAAGTGGACGGCTCAGGCAGGGCAGTGGGCCCGCCTCGCGGACGCAAAAGAGCAGCAGGACGAAAAGGACAGATACATGAAAGCCAAATTAAGGCTGCTCGAGCTTTACGGCGAGGCAAAGGAGCTGGAAGACGTGGTCCGCCACTACGATGATCAGCTCGACATCACCAAAAGCATGTACACGGTAGAGGGGGTGGCGGAATGAGCGGACTGCTCCCTTGCCCATTTTGCGGCGGCAAAGCGGAAGAAATGGTACCGCTGGTTGGCTTCCTCCACTGGGGAGTAGGCTGTCCGATCTGCGGCGCGTATGTCGAAAGCACGAACTCGCAAAAACAGGCCTGCCAGAAGTGGAATCGCAGAGCCGCAACTGACCCATCAAAAGAGCCAGATGGGATAAAGACTCCAGTTTGTTATGTTGAAGCCCGCGTTGACACCGAAGAACTCAGAGAGTCAGTACACTTACTGCTTGAAAGAATATCCGAAATAAACGCGCTGGCACAAGCGATTGGGACAATGCCCATAGAAGCAGAGGCCGTTACAGTTTCACCTTCGGAACGTCTACCTCAATCGCTTGATTGCAGGAGGGACAATGATTAAGGCCTTTATGGACAGCAATGATTGTCCCGCAGTTGGGGCATCTATAGTTGAGTGTGCCGCTTTGAAGAGACTTGTTAAGACCCTTCTCAATAGTGCGTTCGAGGTTTTGCTTGTTGAGCTTGACGTCGACCGTAATTCCGGATTTCTTTGCCATAGTAGTCACCACCCTTCGTCGGAATTATACCGTGTCTTGCCCGGGGCGGCGGGAGTCTACCCACCCCTATCCTGCGCGGCCACCCTTTCTCGCGCAGCCCGCCGCCCCGGAGAGGGCAGTGGCAGTATTGAGCCAAATTATAAGCAGACAATTAATGCCAATACAAAGTATACGCGAAGCGTTATTCCAAAACGTGCCGCTGCCCTCTATTCGATGATCCTGACCGGCGGGTAGCTACGCCGTACGGATAAACTCGTTTCCCCGTTAACCGAAGGCACATAAAAACGGGGGTGCACGGGGGTGTAGCTAAGTGGCAAAGCAACGGGCCGCGCCCGGATACGGAGGTCCGATCCCTCCCATCCCCAAGGAAAAGGACATTAGCGCACGTATAGGAGGAGAAACACAAATGCAAAGCAGGGCAGAGTGGCTGAGGGAGTCCGACTCCCTCCTGAGGGAAGGCGGCTTTGAGAGGTACGCCAAAGGCAAGATGGTGAACGTGGCGGCAACCGCGCGCATCCTCTGCGTCGACAGGGGCCAGGTGGCCGGGATCATGAGGCAGGCGGGGTTTTCCGGCGCAAGGGTGGGCAAGGACAGGCTGTACGACAAGGCCAGCGTCTACGAGGCCGCAAAAGAAAGGGGGCTTTTATCATGAAAAAGGACTGCCGGTATTTCAAGGAGGAGGGCGGGAAAGAAAAGTGCGAAATCCTGGTCCGCCTGACATGCCGTAAAAAGGGCAGTTGTGCTTTTTACAAGCCAAAAAGCGTGGAGGACCTTTTCGACAAGCGTCAGCATGCCGCGTACACCCGGATCGTCTCCGGTGGGAAGGAGGCGCAGGAATGACACCAATGCCAGAAGCACCGGAACTCACTGGGATCGTATGGCTGCTGTGCGCCATTGTGGCCCCCGGCGCACTTGCCACAATTTTTGCGCGCCCGCGCAGGCGGAAGCCAAAACCAGGTGGTTTTATCCGCCGGTACGAGGAGTACCGCGCGGGGATAGGAGGACAGAAATGAGCTATACAAAAGGCAAGAAGATCGAATTAAAACTGGGCCTGGCTGAGGGCCTGCTCCACGAGGGGATCGGCAACGCCATACTTGACGCCTTTGCCGCAAGGGAAAAAGCCATCCTCTCGCTTTCGGGGCAGCTGGGCCCCGTTGCATCCCTGCTGTCGCCCGAAAAAGCTGAAAGGTTCGTGGATGGCTACATTCGGAAAGTATCAGAGGCCTATGCTGCCGCCACGCTTACGAGTACGCCCGAGGAATACCAGGCCAAGCTCAATGAAGCCCGGCAGATGGGCGCGGATATCAGAGGGGGCGTGCCGAAATGACGATTCCGAACAAACTTACTGATCTTAATGACCACCTTTTTGCACAGCTCGAAAGGCTGCGCTGATGGCCGTCCGCATAGAGGAAAAGACCTTGCCTCTGATATGCGCAGTTCAGGACTGCGTACACGCTGGCTGCCCGAACGGTTTTGACGGCAGGATAAAAAAGGAGTTTACGTACGAGGAGATTGAACGGCGATATGACATGCACCTGCGTTGCACCGCCCACACGTACAAAGACCGCCAGTCGCGCCTTGTCTATATAGGCACGGAGATATGCGACGAAATACAGGAGTGCGTCGTGCTCACCAGCGATGACCCCACGTTTGAATACATTTTCGATATTGATTTCTGGGCTAAGCTCCCAGAGAAAAAGAAGAACCTATTTTTAAACCCAAAAGGAAGGAGAACGAAATGAAGATAACGCTTGAGCTGGACGGCATTGAGTTCAGCAAGGCCATCAGTGACGGCACAATGGCTGGCCTGTGTGCCTCCGTTGCCGGGCTTGACCTGGACGTGGCCGTCACGAACGCCGATGCACCACCGGAGCCGTCAAAACCAGAAAGGCCGAAGGCTTCGCCAAAGAAACCGGCACCGGCACCAGAGCCGAAGGCAGAACCAAAAGAAGAAGAGGAGACCGGGCCAGAGCCCACGATGACAGAGGAGGACGGGCTCGATGAAGCGACGTTCCGCATGCGGGTCTCGAAGGTCAACCGTGCCGCCGAGGGCAACGTGGACAAAGTGCGGGCAATCTTTGAGGCCGCTGGGTACGCCAAATTATCAGACGTGCCAGGCGCAGACCGTATGGCGCTGCTCTTGCGGGCGGAGGAGCTGTTATGAGCGGCCACTCCATCCTGTCGGCCTCGGGCTCGCACAAATGGCTCGTGTGCCCGCCGTCGGTGCTCCTTGAGCAGGAATACCCGGATGAGGGCAGCAAGTACGCTGCCGAGGGGACGCTCGCGCACAGGCTCGGCGAGCTCTGGCTGAGGTATAACCTCGGGCAGGTATCAAAGGCAGACAAGAATGCCAAAGAGGCGGCCATTATGCGCGACCCGCTCTACGCGCCAGAGATGAGTGGCTATGTCGAGGGCTACATCACCTATGTCTGGGAGCGGTACCAAGCCGCAAAGGCCACCTACAGCGAGGCCGAACTCCTGGTGGAGGCAAGGCTTGACTACTCCGACGTAGCCCCAGGCGGAAGCGGCACGGGCGACGCCGTTATAGTCTCCGACAAGTACATAGAGGTGATCGACCTCAAGTATGGCGTCGGTGTGTCCGTAGACGTACGGGACAACCCGCAGCTCAAGCTGTACGGCTACGGCGCGTACAGGTCATACAGCTTCATGTACGACTTCGAGGCCGTGGCCATGACGGTATACCAGCCAAGGCTTGACAATATATTGACTGACTCATTTTCGGTCGACGAGCTCGTGGTCTGGACAAAAATGGTCGTCATGCCTGCCGCGCAGCTGGCTATCAAAGGCGAGGGGGACTACAGTCCTGGGGAGCACTGTGATAGATTCTTCTGCCGGGCGCGCGGCGATTGCAAGGCAAGGGCAAAAGAGAATATAAGGCAGGCACAGGGCGCTTTCGGCTTAGGGGACACCATGACGCCGAGCGCCGACAGGCTCACAGCAGAAGAGATCGGCAGATACCTGGCACAAGGCAGGCTCTACGCCGCCTGGTACAAGAATGTGGAGGACTATGCATACGACCAGGCGCTGAACCATGGCGCAAGCTACCCTGGCTGGAAGCTCGTGGCCGGGCGCAGCGTCAGGAAGATCCAGGACGAGGGCGCTGCAGAAAAAGCCCTGAAAGCCGCCGGTTACAAAACCAACGACTACACCACCAAAAAGCTCAAAGGCATCACAGAGCTTGAGAAGCTGCTTGGTAAGACGCTTGACACAGTGCTTGGGGCGCTCGTCACAAAGCCACCGGGAAAACCTGCACTCGTACCAGAGAAGGACCCACGCCCGGAGCTCAACGACGCGGCGGAAGCATTTAAAGACATGGAGGAAAACTAAAATGGCAAAGCTTAAAAGCGAAACAAACGTTATTACAAACCCCGTACGCTTGTCGTACGCGAGCATATGGACGCCAAGGAGCGTCAACGGGAGTGAGCCCAAATATGGCACAGCGCTCCTGATCCCGAAAGAGGATTCCGAGACGATCGGCCTGATCGAAAAGGCCATTGACGCTGCGAAGGCAAAGGCGCTCGAAAAGCTCGGCGGGAAACTACCAAAGGGCTTCAAGACCCCACTGAAAGATGGCGACGACCCCGATGTCGAGGATGAGCACTATCGCGGGCAAATGTACGTCAACGCCAACAGCCGCGTAAAGCCTGGCGTCGTAGACCTCAACCTGCGCCCGATTGAGGACGGGTCTGAGGTCTACTCCGGCTGCTGGTGCCGCGCCGACGTCAACTTCTACTACTACGACGCGGGTGTCAACCGTGGCGTCGGCTGCGGGCTCAACAACCTGCAGAAGACCAAAGACGACGAGGCCTTCTCAGGCCGCGCGAAGGCCGAAGACGCGTTTGACGACGGCTACCTGGGCGACGACGATGACTTCATGGGGTAGCACGCTTAGTATAGACATCGAGACCTACTCATCCGTCGACCTCGGGAAGTCCGGAATGTATCGTTATGTAGAAGCGCCGGACTTTGAAATCCTGCTCGTCGCCTGCGCATTTGACGACGAGCATGTATGGCTCATCGACCCAGACAAGGAAGTCGACCAGCTCTACAACAGACTCTCAAACCCGAGGATACGCAAGGCAGCCTACAATGCCGCGTTCGAGATAGCATGCCTAAGCAAGCACTTTGGCTTGCAGCTCCCCGCAGCACAGTGGGACTGCACCATGAACCGGGCGCTGATGCTCGGCTTCCCGGGCAAGCTCGGCGACGTCGCCAAAGTGCTTGGCGCCGAGGAAAAGGATACAGCGGGGACGGCCTTGATCAATTACTTTTCAAAGCCCTGCAGGCCGACTGTGGCGAACGGCGGCCGGACGCGCAACTTGCCGGGGGATAACCCCGAGAAGTGGGAGGCCTTCAAACGTTACTGCATTCAGGATGTAGAGACCGAGCGGTCAGTACGACAGAAACTTGAGCAGCTGGGGGATGTGCCCAGCCAAGAGCGGAAAGTCTGGCTGCTCGACCAGGAAATCAACCGGCGCGGCATCAGGGTCGATACTGAGTTCGTAGACGCCGCGATCGACTGTGCAGAGGCCGAAAACGAAGCCCTTAAAGCCCGGGCACAGGAGATCACCGGGCTTGACAACCCCAACAGCGTGGCACAGCTGAAAGGCTGGCTCGGGCCGTATGGCTTAGCCCTGCCAGATCTCACAAAAGCGACAGTTGCCTCGGTGGCCAAAGACGCCGCTACGCCATCTGAGGTGGCCGAGCTGCTGTCCATCCGCGCCCAGGCAGGCAAGACCTCAACAGCAAAATACGAGGCCATGAGGGCTGCTGTGTGCGCTGATGGGCGTATCCGAGGATTGCTACAGTACTATGGCGCAAACCGCACTGGGCGCTGGGCCGGGAGGCTCGTGCAGATCCACAACCTACCGCAGAACCACCTCCCAGACCTCGACGACGCGCGAAGGCTTGTGAAGGACAGAAAGTTCAGTGAGCTCTCCTTCATGTACCCTGGCGCCCTGCCTGTGCTGTCCGAGCTTGTGCGCACGGCCTTTGTGCCGACGAAAGGCAATGTTTTCATCGTGGCGGACTTCTCAGCGATTGAAGCCCGAATAATCGCCTGGCTTGCGCACGAGCGCTGGCGGAACGAGGTGTTCGCCGGAGACGGGAAGATCTATGAGGCCTCGGCCGCGAAGATGTTCCACGTGCCAATCGAAACGATTGATAAACAGTCCCCACTACGCCAGAAAGGCAAAATCGCGGAGCTCGCCTTAGGGTACGGCGGCAGCGTCGAGGCGCTCAAGCAGATGGGCGGCGAGGCCATGGGCCTGACGGAACGCGAGATGCAGGAGCTTGTCAGAGCGTGGCGGTGGTCAAACCCCGCAATAGTGCAGCTGTGGCGAGGCATCGGTGATGCCGCGCTGTGCTGCGCAAAGGACGGCGGAAAAAACATCCTGACGATGCCAGCCAACCGCACCAAAATATCGTTCGAGGTCAGGCGCGGGATACTACACATTGGCCTGCCCTCTGGGCGCGACCTCTGCTATGTGCAGCCCCGGGTCGAGGCCGGTAAGTTTGGGGGCGACGCGCTCGTGTATATGGGCGTCAACCAAACCACGCGAAAATGGAAGCGGACAGAGACCTACGGGCCAAAGCTTGTCGAGAACATCGTACAGGCCATCGCGCGCGACTGCCTTGCTGCGGCAATGCTGCGGCTGGACGATGAAGGCCTGACTGTGGTAGCACATGTCCACGATGAAGTAATTATAGAAGCCGAGGACGCGGCAGCCGCGGAAACTGCCGAGCGCATCATGGGCGATCCTATACCCTGGGCGCCCGGGCTATTGCTCACAGCTGACAGTTTCACTACTGAATACTATAAGAAGGAGTGACCCCCCCCCATGGAAAAAGCCGAGGAGAGGACAAGAGGACATAAAATAGAGCATGACGGGCTTGTAAATATTGCCACAGCAGGCACGCGCCGGTCAAAAACATGGAAAAACGCCGAGTGGCTGTGGTCCGATGTCGTAGGGCAATGCTCCGAACCCATACGTACAAAAGAGAAATACCTGGACTACATGGCAATGCCAAAAGGCGTGCAGGGCGACATAAAGGACGTCGGCGGTTTTGTGGGTGGTTTCCTGCAAAACGGGCGCCGGAAAGCCAACAGCGTGGCACACAGGCAGCTCGTGACGCTTGACGCCGACTTCGTCGGTGGCACTGACCTGTGGGGGCTATGGGAATTTAGCTACGGGGCTGCTGCGCTCTGCTACAGCACGCACGCGCATAGCAGCGCAAACCCGAGGCTGAGGCTCGTGATACCGCTCGACAGGCCGGTCTACAAAGATGAATACCAAGCAATCTCACGGGCAATCGCCGCATCAATTGACATTGACATGTTCGACGACACGACGTTTGAGCCCTCGCGGATGATGTACTGGCCTAGCGCAAGCACAGACGCGGAGTTTGTTTTCAGGCTATGCGACACGCCCTGGCTATGCGCCGATGAGGTGCTGTCCAGCTATGCGGACTGGCACGATGCGAGGAGCTGGCCGACGTCTACCCGTGCTTCAAGTGTGGTCAAGCGTGATATCAAAAAGGCAGGCGACCCGCTTACAAAGCCCGAGCCTATAGGTGCTTTCAACCGCGCATACTGCATACCTGACGCCATCGCTGAGTTCCTGCCAGACGTATATGAGCCTTTTGGCCAAGGCCGCTACACCTACACCGAGGGGAGCACCGTGGGCGGCCTTGTGGTCTACGAAGACGGCCTGTTCGCGCACAGCTTCCATGGGAGCGACCCTGTATGTGGCCAGGCCTGCAATGCCTTCGACCTTGTCCGGATCCACAGGTTCGGCCTCATGGACGAGGACACGAAAGATGACACCCCCGTGAACCGGCTGCCTTCATACAAGGCAATGTGCGACTTTGCGGTTGGCCTGCCGGGAGTCAAAAAGGAGATCGCCGCAACGAAGCTTAAGGCTGCGCAAGCCGCTTTCGAGGGTGACTGGGACGATGAATGGCAAACCGAGCTTGACCTTGACTCAAAAGGCCGCTGGCTTCCTACGATCAATAACTTTTTCCTGGCCATCGAGAATGACCCCGGGCTAAAAGGCCTTGCCGCCCACAACACTTTCAACAACCAGATAGTCATCCGACGAAAGCTCCCCTGGGACTCCCGGGACCGGACTGGCGAGAACTGGTCAGACTCTGACTTTGACTGCCTACTGGGGTACCTCGAACGTACTTACGGGCTATACAATCGGGGCAAGACAGAGGTCGCCCTATCGGAAGTGATCATGAAACGCCAGATAGACCCCGTCAAGGACTACTTGGAAAGCCTTACGCATGACGGGGAGTCACGGGTCGATACATTCCTTGTCGACTGGATTGGGGCGGCTGATACGGCCTATACAAGGGCTGCGACACGCAAGTTCTTCACCGGTTGCGTGGCCCGTATCATGGAGCCTGGCTGCAAGTTCGACTACATGCTGGTGCTGGTTGGTGAGCAGGGGATCGGGAAAAGCACGCTTATCAGCAAGCTTGCAGGAAAGTGGTTCTCAGACACTTTAGGGGACATACGGACAAAAGAGGCATACCAGCAGCTGCTTGGCGTGTGGATCCTAGAAGTAGCAGAGCTGTCGAGCTTCACCCGTGCGGAACGCGAGGCCGTCAAGCACTTTACGACCAAACGAAGTGATGACTATAGGCTGCCTTATGGGCACTATCCAATCAAGCAGCCAAGACGGGTCGTGTTTTACGGGACAACCAACACGAGCGATTTCCTGCAAGACGAGACTGGCAACCGCAGGTTCTGGCCCGTAGACGTAACGGGGGGGCCATGGCAATTGTTGGGCCAAGATATAATCGACCAGCTGTGGGCTGAGGCGGTGGCGATCTACAGGGCTGGGGAGCCGCTATACCTCACAACAGCACTGGAGGCTGAGGCCAAAGCCCAGCAGCTCGTGCACAAGGAGACTGACGCCCGCGA
>Ga0123357_10005854_pt1 | contig 14831 bp, 6 predicted proteins | sample TergutEmb28metaG_FD_89873 | JGI IMG/M metagenome (GOLD analysis project Ga0123357, IMG submission 89873) | Embiratermes neotenicus P4 segment gut microbial communities from Petit-Saut dam, French Guiana - Emb289 P4 | ecosystem: Host-associated > Arthropoda: Insects > Digestive system > Gut ...
TCCGCCGCCATCAAGCTGAAACTCACCGCCGAAGCCACCGGCAAGCAAGCCCTCCTCGAAGCCGAGGCCAAAGGCCGCCAAGCCCTCCTCGACGCGCAAGCCGACGGCCTTGCGAAATTCACGCAAGGCGGCCGCGACGCCACCGCCGCGATCAACCTCATCCTCGCGCAACAAATAGTTGAAGTTGCCCGCGTGCAATCCGCCGCCATTGAAAAACTAAAATTCGACAAAGTGGTGGTGATGGGCAATGGCGGCGGCAAAGACGGAGCGAACGCCAGTGCTGGCGGCTTCATCCAAGACCTCTACAAAAACGTGTTACCGCTGCACGAAGTAGCCCGCGCCGCCGGCGTGACCCTGCCCGCCTTCCTCGGCGCGGAAGCCAAGCCAAACGAAGCGCCCCGCCCCGCGCCGCAAGCGCCCGAACGAAACGCGCCGCCCCCCGCCAAACCCCAAACGCCCTGACCGCGGCGGCGCCCACTGGAAGCGCGCTGGGAGCGCATTGGGAGCGCGTTAGGAGCGCGGGCATCCTGCCCGCGAAAATCCGCGCACAATTTGCGCGCGTTCGTTTCGCGGGCAGGATGCCCGCAAAGTAGGGGGAGCATCTTGCTCCCAACAAGGGAGCTGGAAGCTCCCGCCACCCTGCGGGCAGGATGCCCGCGCTCTCAGCAAAAAGCCCCGCGGTTGAAGTTGAAAAAACCGCGTTCGCCACGTTGTCACTCATTATATGACAATGATCCATTGTCTTCCCTGTCATTATGTCGGTGTAAGAGAATAAACCCTGCAAGTTTTCGGCTTGAAGAAGTAAACCATTGACGCCCGTCCGCCTCCGCGCTCTTTATCACTCTGTTAGTTTTCACTTCACCACCAACCATTGCAAACATCACGTCAATCATCCTGATAACATAATTCATTTCGCGTAGCTTCGGCTGCTTGTCCGTTTCGGAACCTGAGAATTTCGTATGACAACGCTGATACGTGCTCTGCGGAGGGGCGTGTTGAAAGTGTTCATACAAGGCTCTCTCAGGTGCCCGAAACGGGACGCTAGTCAATGCGTTCCCTTTTTTATTTATAAAAATCGGAAGGCCCGAATCACCAATATACATCCACAAATTACACCGATTTTCCTCCTTAACCTTAACCTTAATCTTCGCCAACGGCGACCAACCAAGTCAAAAACCAATGAAAAAACACATCCTACTACTCGCAGTGGCATTTATGTCGCTGGGCATGACTGTCGCAACAGCGACAACGTCCGTGCAAAACGTGAAAGTGCAGCAACGCTACCCGTGGAACGGCCTCGTTGACATCGATTACGAAATTGTGTCCGACAGCCCCGACACAACGGACTTCTATGTCTATTTCACCGTCAAGGACAACGACCTGAATGTTTCCCTCTCCCCGCGCACGATTACTGGCGATGGCGCGGTGGACATGGCCGTTAAGAAAGGGACGCACCGAGTCACATGGAACATGCAAGCCGATGCGCCGACGCTGCACAGCTCCGCTCTTTCCGCGACGGTCTACGCATCCACGGCGATTCCTTATATGGTCATCGATCTGTCGGGCGGCCCCGACGCCACGTCGTATCCCGTGCGTTACAGCGCGACACCGCCGGATTTGAACGACGACACCTGCCGCACCACCGAGCTTTGGTTGAGATTTATACAACCGGGCACATTCATGATGGGTTCGCCGACGAATGAAGTGGGAAGGACAAATCCCGTGGTCTCGGTGAGCACTGCTCTTGATGAAACACTCCATCAAGTGACATTGACGCAGCCTTATTATATGGGGGTTTTTGAAGTCACACAGAAGCAATGGATGCTTGTCACAGGAACAAATCCCTCAGCCTACGCAGGCGATACTCGTCCAGTAGATGGTGCTAGCTACAACACCATCCGCGGCACGGTCAATGGCGCGGCATGGCCAAACAATGGTCAAGTGGACGCAACTTCTTTCATGGGCATACTGCGCGCAAAAACATCGGTTGCCCTTGATCTCCCTACCGAGGCCCAATGGGAATACTCCTGCCGTGCCGGCACATCCACTGCGCTCAACAACGGGAAAAACCTGATCGTCGCAACAACGGATGCCAATATGTCATTGGTAGGGCGCTATGACGGCGACACGTCCGATGGCAAGGGCGGCTATTCCCAGCATACCAAAGTCGGTTCCTACCAGCCGAATATGTGGGGGCTTTATGATATGCATGGTAATCTTTGGGAATGGTGTTTGGATTCTTATGCTGTATATTCAGCGGGTCCGGCAATAGATCCGCTAGGCGCAACGAGCGGAAATCGAATTATTCGGGGCGGTTCATTTGGCGATGATGCTTCAGCATGTAGATCCGCCTGCCGATATGCAGGCAATCCAAATTCACAATATATAGATATAGCCGTCGGCTATGGTGATAAAATCCTTCGCATTGGGCTTCGCGTGGTGGCTCTCCCCGCCATCCAATGACTCTGGAGTGCGGGACTTCAGTCCCGCTTTCCCGCCGCCAATTCATTGGCGGCCTCATCATTCCCCTCACTTTTTCATTCTCTCTCCATCACTCCGGCAACCCATCCGCATGTCACCGTTTATTTATAGAAAGGGCGAAATAAATTCCGTCTGGAAAAGCGGCACTGAAGTGCCGCGCTCCGAAAGCGGGACTGAAGTCCCGCACTCCATATCCATGCTTTTTTCATTCAGGAAACCCCACCTCGACATAGCCGCCGACGCCAATATCCGCGACGGCCTGTGCAATCACATCAGTGATGCCGGTCAATTTCGGCCAGTTCGTTGTTGGCAAAACCACCAGCGCGATTTTCCGGCGAGACAGGTTTTGCTGGTAGGCGATGTTTTTATCGGTCGTCACCATGCAATCAAAACCGCCGGACTCGGCGGCGGTGAGAAGGGCGCCATTTTTGAGCTTGCCCCAACCACATTCAAACGCGACCTGCACATCGTGCCCGGGCAAAAAATCCCGCAACGGAACCGGCGTGCCTTGGTCGAAAAGAACTTTTTTCATGTTGTGGCAAGAAGGCTTTGCTCCGCGTGTTCCAGCGCCATCGTCACCTGCTCGCGTGTCACGCCTGGAAACCACTGCAAAAATTCCTCCACCGTTGCGCCACCCTCCAGATTTTCAAACAAGGCGGCGACAGGCACCCGCGTCCCGCAAAACAGCCACGCGCCGCTGACCTTGTCGGGCGAGCGTTCGACAGCCGGGCATGTTGACCATGTGAACATGCCCGCGATTCAAGGCATTTTCCCGCGCGGCGCAACTTTGATTTTTTCGGAGTGCGGGACTTCAGTCCCGCTTTCCCGCGAACCTATGGAGTGCGGCACTTTAGTGCCGCTTTCCTACGAGCCTATGGAGTGCGGGACTTCAGTCCCGCTTTCCCACCGCCAATTCATTGGCGGTTTCTCAGAAAAAGGCGGAATAAATTCCGCCGGTAAAAGCGGGACTAAAGTCCCGCACTCCGAAAGCGGCACTGAAGTCCCGCACTCCATGCGCTCCATGTCAGAAAACGTCCGCCACATTGATTTTATCAATCGGGAAGGAATATATCATTTTCTGAAACGCCGGCGGAGCCTCGCTCTCAAAGCGCGCGGCGGAACACCACGGATACAGCGCGGGATTCTTCACAAGCCCGTGATGCACCGCGTTGGCATGCACATAATGCAGCCGCGCATAATACGACCGCTCATAACTGAGCCGCGTGTCCCAATATTGATGCCACACCTGCCGGCCAGTCGTGTTGTCCCGCTTGTTAATTTCCCGCGACGTCCTGCCGTGCAGTATCTTTATAAATACGCGCAACGTGTCCGGTTTTTCAGGCGACACGCCGACAAAATGATAATGGTTCGGAAAAACCGCCCATGCTTGAAGTCCCCAGCCAAGCTCGGCGGCGGTGTCGAGCAAGGCGTCATGGAGAAACCGCAGCCGTTCGTTTCCGGCAAAAAAATGCTCCTTCATATAAGTGCCCGCCGTGACCATGTAGGCCCCGCGCTCGACAAGCAGATGCGCCGGCGAATGGTGCCAGTGCGCGCCGTGTCCGGCTTTGGGAGCGGTGTCGGGATTCATCGCCGCCTTCCTAGCGTCGTCACGCCGTCAGGCAAGATTTTTTCAGATTCTTTCGGAGTGCGGGACTTCAGTCCCGCTTTTCCGCGAACCTATGGAGTGCGGCACTTTAGTGCCGCTTTCCCGTCGCCAATTTATTGGCGACCTCCCGATAAAAGGCGGAATGAATTCCGCCCGTAAAAGCGGGACTGAAGTCCCGCACTCCGAAAGCGGCACTGAAGTCCCGCACTCTTACACTTTCTAAAACACACGCCATGAAATTACCAAAACACCTCCGCGCTTTCGCGCTCTTCGCCACCGCGCTGTTCGCGCCACTCACGCTCTCCGCTGCTGATATTGCATGGGGCGAATGGGCCGAGGGCACATCCGCCGCGCCAACTCGCATCGAAACCCGCGAATCTTTCGGCGGGTGCCTCGTCCACGGCACCGAAACTCTCGGCACTCCCGATGGCTCGACCACCACGCAATGGGACACCACCGCCCTCGCCGACGGATGGCACCCACAGACCAGCGGCACGCAGGCTGTCTCACTCACCGTCATAAACTCCTCGACCATCGCCATTGAGGAGGGCCGTTTGGCAGCAAACACCACATGGACAGCCGACATGCTTCATCTCATGCGCAACAACGTGGTCATCCCGAACGGCGTGACGCTCACTATCAACGGTGGCTCGATTATTAAATTCACTGAGGACACGCAACTTGTCGTCGAGGACGGCGGCAAACTCCTCTTCAACGACGGCCCCGGAAACGATGTATGGCTTGCGCAAGCCGAGGACGACACTATCGGTGGCGACACCGACATGCGCGCCGCCACAGCGGACTGGACGACTGTCGCCGTGCGTAAATTCGCCTCCGGAACCATCACCGAGCACGGCTATGTCGCGCTCAATGGTAACAACACCGTGACACTCGACACGTTTTTCCCCGTTTCGCTCAATGACGCTCAAGTGATGAGGCAAAGCGGCACGGCATTCATGCCGGTCACGTTTGCAGGCACGAGCACGCTGCCATTCTCCATTGACTGGGTGGCGGAACCTGGCACGGCAAGCTATGGCGCGGATTACACGCAAGCCTCCGGCACGCTCACATGGACAAGCTCCTCGCAAGGCACGCAATATATAGCAATCCCATTGGCCACTGATGCCGCGCCCGGCAACCCCAAAACTTTCACTGTTCGCATCACCGCCTCGTATGGCGTAAACGTCGCGCAAGCCACCGCGACGATGACGATTTTGGACGGCATTGTAGAACTAACGCAGGAACAACTGTGGGCCGAAAATATCACCTCCGATTCCGTGCGCGCGGACACCCGCACGAGCTACGGCGGGGTTCTCGTCCACGGAGTCGAGAACATCGGCGAGCCTGACGGCTCCGCTGTCACGCAATGGGACACCACCGCGCTTGCCGACGGATGGAACACGCTATCACGAGGGGAAACCCTCGTCTCATTGGCCGTCCTCAATTCGCCCAATGTCAGTATCGAGGAAGGCCGCTTGCAGTCGGATACAACATGGACAACTGACACGGTGCATGTCGTCCGCAACCGCGTGGTCGTGCCCAATGGCGTGACATTAACCATCGCAGCCGGAGCCGTGGTGAAATTCACCGAGAACACCGGCATCACTGTCGAGGCTGGCGGCGCACTAAACGCAAGCGGCGCTATATTTACCCATATTGCCGATGACACCGTCGGTGGCGACACCAACGCCGACGGCAATCGCTCCTTGCCGCTTAATAATCAATATACGATAGACGGGGCGGGACAGTTAACACTTGCCGATTGCGATTTCCGTTATTACACGACAGTTGTTCAGCAAGGCGGCTTGCTCACAAGCAACCAGACTTGGGCTGGCAATTGCGTGTATGAAATTACGAATGATATCACCATTACCAATGGCGCCTCGCTGACAATCCTTGAAGGGGCGATTTTGAAACTCGACGCAGGCAAAAGCATAATCGTGCAATCTGGCGGCTCCCTGAATGTGAACGGCACACTGCGCAACAAAGTTATATTCACCTCCATAAATGACGACACCCATGGCGGTGATACCAACAAGGACGGCAATGCCACATTCCCGCAGGCTGGCGACTGGCATCAAATTTACTGCAATGGGGGCACGGTGAACATCAGTTATGCCGAGGTTCTGTATTGCAGCGCTGCAAACAACCAAGGCGGCCTCTACACAACTGCTGGAACATTTACGTTCAACAACAGCATCGTGGCTCATTGCAAGTATGATTGCGCGAGAACGGCGTCCGGGGTTTTTGTGGCAAATAATTCTGTGTTCACTGACAGTTCAATGGGTTTTGCCCCAGCCGGGGGAACATCAACACTCACAAACTGTGTCTTGTATGGTTTGACGACTGGAGTCCGCTGGCCGTCAGCCACTTTAACAAATTGTGTCATAGCGCAAATCGAGACGACTATTGTTGACACTAGCTTTGGCAGCGGTGGCGCAACCTTCAAAAACTGCGTTTTCTGGAATCCCGCTGGCTTCGGCCCGCAATCATACGATGGGGCGGGAACAAACGGAAACATCTGGGCCGATCCGCTTTTCCAAAACGCTGCCAGTGGCGACTTCACGCTAAAAACCGGCAGCCCCTGCATCGATGCTGGCGATGGTTCCGTTGCGCCGGAACTCGATTATTTCGGCCAGCAGCGGGCGGACGATCCTTACGCCGCCAAGACCGGCACGCCATCGGCCAATGGAGCAATCCCCGACATCGGCATTCATGAGATGACCGCAAACGCAGTCTCGGCAGTCGATCTGGCAGTAAGCCGTGTTGCCATGCCTTCGTCCGCAAGTGCGGGTGACACGATACAAATCATCTACACAGTCATCAATGTCGGCAGTGTGGCAGCGCAGGGCGTCTGCCGCAGTGATGTGGCGTTTACCGGCGCTAATGGAGCGGCAAAGGTAAGCGCGGGAGCCGTGAGCACGACATTAAATCTTGGCCCGGGCGAAAGCGCCGACTTCACGGCAAACGTTACAGTGCCCTCGCTGTCCGAAGGCGACTGGTATCTGCAACTTCTCTTGAACTCCGACCGCGCGATTTTCGAGGGCCGCAACACCGATAACAATCTCTACACGACGCCGGATGCCATTCGTATCAGCATGCCCGCGCTGGCAGGAAACGCGACAGGCCTGATCAAAGGCAATGGCAGCGAAACCTACCGCGTCGAAGCATCGCCGGATGGCTCGGGCACGATCCTCGTTTATGCCTCCGAAGGCTTGGCCATCTACGGCGGCAACGGCTACGTGCCCAGCTCCGGCCAGCATGACCTGCAAGCCGTCTATTGCGGCAACGGCGTCTACGCCATCAGCGTGCCGCAAGGAGACGGTTCCATTTATCTGACGCTCGAAAACATGACGGTCACTGACACACCCATCAGCATCGAAAAAACCGACACCGCGCTAAGCATCCTCGGCGTGAGCACTACAACACTCCCGAACACTGGCCAAGTAACATTCTCCATCTACGGCACCGGCTTCACGCCAGCCACCACTGCCCAACTTCGCAACGACGGTAATATCATAACACCCGCAAGCATCAAATACATCTCGCCGGTTGAATTATCGGTAACGGTGGCGACAAACAATTCTGTGGCGGGGAATTATGATATGGTTGTATTGAATAATTCCATTCAAGCTACCGCTGACGGCATGATTGCGGTGACAGGCGCGGCAGGCGCAGGAAAGCTGCAAGCGAAGTTGGTAACCCCCGACAGCGTCCGCCAAGGCAAGAATTACGTCTGCTACATTGAATACAGCAATATTGGCAACGCTGACTTGCCTGCGCCGATATTCCAGATTACGGCAGCAGGCTGCATCTTAGGTTACCAAAACGCCGATTCAGCCGACATGGATGAATTACAATTTGTGGGAGCAGGCAATCCGCCGACCACCGGCGTTTTGGTGCCGGGTGCCACCTATCGCATTCCATTCATAACATTCATAACGCCGTCCAACGATAACAAGAGCATTGCCCTGCAGTCATCCGATTCTAAGGGATTTTTCATGTCCCCGTGGACCAGCACGGCGGATTATTTAGCGGACATCTCCGCCGCCGCCACGCGCTTGGGCCAGCGCGGTGATGATACGACAAACTTCGACAATGCGCTCAAACTCGCGCAAGCCATGCGCAACGGAGAACCGACGAGCGTAATTTCGGGTTTCGTGCGCAACACATTGGGAAATCCGGTGCAAGGAGCTATCCTGATCTTTACTGAGGCTGAATCAGGAGCGCAAAAAACAGTTCAATCGGATCAAAATGGCTACTACTGCGCGTCAGGACTTTCCGCTGGAGAGTATTCAGTGAAAATCTGTGCGGCGTATCTGGATGTTTCGGATACCTATATTATCGACGGGAAAACAGATTGTAATAACGTGAATTATATTGTCGCAAATCAAATTTCTTGCGTCGCCACATTGGTTGGAAACACGGATAATAATGTGACAATGTATGCGACAGCATGCTCAAGCGGGGAAATTTTCCTTCCTTACGCTGGGACGAACGGCACCATGATATTCCGTGGGCTTCCAGAAGGAGTTTATCGTGTGAATGCCACCAATGGGGGCAAAACTGCCACAGGCTGTTTTTATGTGAATTCAGATGGCACGGCATCGAAGATTGATGTGAAATTTGCTGTGCCTGGCTTATTGCAAGGACAAGTTGAAAACCTTTCCATGGGTAGCGACATAAGCGTGCTTTTCTACAACACCGATAATGGACAATTTGATATTGTCAGCGTTAATGCTGATGGTAGTTTTGCGACACAACCATTAATCCCCGGAACCTATTCTCTCTCTATATGGGGCGCTCCAGACGGCACCTATGACACATTGGAGAATGTAGTGATTGCCGAGGGGGAGACAAAGAATGTTTCCTTTGCAAACAAAACGCCCATTATTGCACCGGTAGCAGCTTTATTGAAGACATCCAAGGCGCTGACTCTTGACGCGTCGCCTAACTTGGGCGCAATAAATGTGCAGGATATGACTGATAACGAGTTGCTTACTCAGACGGATATCCTTTTAAGGGAGTTTGACACAGCATTTTCGCCCGCAACCGTTAAATTGCCGCCATGTCCTGATTGTGGTTGTTCATGCCTTCAGCAACAGTATTCGGACCTTTGGTTTCAGTATGTGCCCCTCGATGTCACAATCCAACAGTTATGCTGGCAAACGAATCGGTTGGACGTGTGGGCTTATAGGATGAAAGGGGTTGGCGACGGAGCAATTACCGCAGGAAAATCTTATTTTCTATGGGCGGCAAGTGCCGTATCAAAAGGAGTGTCTGCAGCAAAGGCAGCATTGGAAACCGCAAAGGGATCATTGGCGACAGGCGCGGCGATGACTGTAATAGAAGAGATTATGAATGATCTTAATACAGTGGATAAAGACGCGACTAATCTGAGTGACGTTGCCACGGCTTCTGGCGGGGTCTTAGGTGCTGTCCAAGATTCGACAACAATACTAGCAAAAGACCTAGACAAAGTTGGAAAGAGTATTGGCAAAATAGCAAATAGTCCCGTAGGAAACGCGCTGGGAGAACTAGCCTCATTGCTGGATATAGGATTATCTGCATCTGAAACGGCGGAAGACTTTGCTAATGCAAATTCCGCCTCTGATCGTGCTGCAGCCGCCACACAGCAAATAAGAAATCTTTTCCCTCGTTTGCAAAATATGATCACCGATATGCAGAACGCCCAAAGTAATATCACCTGTAATTGCATGCAATGTTTTCCCAATCCGCCCTACACGCCGATCACTGACGAGAAACATCTCTCCATTCCCCACTCTTGCGATCCGAACGAGATGTCCGGCCCTGCTGGAGCGGGCGATGAGCGTTATATCCTTCCCGGCGAATGGATGGACTTCAAGGTGTATTTTGAAAATCAAGCCACAGCCACAGGCGCAGCGCAGGAGGTGCGGGTGGACGCGGCGCTTAGCCAATATCTTGACTGGAGCACGTTCGAACTGGCAGAGGTTTCATTTGCCAACCAAATCGAGTTGGGCCTGCTCGGCAAAAAGAGCGGGCAAATCGAGGTCAACCAGAAGGGCACAACAACCAATGTGCTGGTAGAGGTCACATTTGATGCAGCCACCGGACAGGCGCATTGGTATATGCGTTCTATTGATCCCTCGACAGCCGACGGCTGGCCGCTTGATCCTTATGCGGGTTTCCTGCTGCCGGACGACGATACGGGACGCGGCGAGGCTTATATCGCCTATCGCGTAAAAGTGCGCGCCGACGCGCCGCACAACGCCCGCATCGACAGCAGCGCGACCATCGTTTTCGACTACAACGAACCCATCGTCACAGACCCGTCGTGGTGGAACACCGTTTACGCCGATGGCGCATCCACGCCGGAAATCACCACGCCGCCGTCGGGCGCGAGTGTGGCCGCGGGCGGCACGGCGTCGTTCTCTGTCGTGGCAACGGGCTACGCGCCGCTTTCCTACCAGTGGTTCAAGGATGGCGTTGCGCTCGACGGTCAGACTTCCGCCACGCTCAACCTGTCCGGCGTGTCCGACTCTGACGCGGGCGCCTACACGGTTGCGGTCACGAACATCTTCAAAACCGTCACCAGCGACCCCGCCACGCTCACCGTTACGACCGCTCCAGTGATTCAGTGGGCCGCGAATGCCGGCACCCAAACCGTGCTGGAGGGCGCGGCGGCGACGTTTGCCGTCAACGTCACCGCCGGCTCCGAGCCGCTCTCTTACTCGTGGTTCAAAAACACCACGCCCATCACCGGCGCCAGCGGCACCGCCTACACCACGCCCGCCACAAACTTCGACACCGATGACGGCGCCACCTTCTCCGTCCAAGTCGCCAACTCCGCCGGCACCGCTTCCCTCGACGCCATCCTCACCGTCACTCCCAGCCCGTCAACCATCGCGCAACAATATAAAACACTGCTCACAATGCCAGGCTCCGGCACCGTCACGCTCAGCGGCACGGTTGATTTCTCGCTCGTCGGCGGCGTCACGATTGCCTCCGGCAACACCATCACCGGCGCGGATGGCGCCACCACCATTGCCGGCGGCCTCACCATTCCGGCGGACGCCACCGATGTCGTCATCACCGGCATGAACTTCGCCGACGGCGCCCTCGCCATCGACGGCGCGAGCGACGTGGCGGTCGAGCATTGCACCTTCACCGACGCCCCCGTGTCCATCACCGGCGGCGCGGACAACATCATCTTCTCGTGGAATAAATTCACCGCCACGGCCTCCGGCGGCGCGGGCGGAGCGGGAGGCGCCGCCTCCGCGGGCGACGGCTCCGCCATGCGCATCGACGATGCGGGCGCGAACACCGGCATCATCCTCGATCACAATCTCTTTGGCGACGGCCTGCGCGCCGACATGCCTGCCGCGACCAACGCCCGCGTGCTCATGTTCAACAACTGCTTCGACGCCACGGGCAACTCCACCGCGACCGTCTCCGGCACGAACGCGCAAATCCTCTCCGTCAACAACGTCTACCTCGCCGCGAGCAACCCGCTCACCACGCAAAACGGCGGCCTCATCCGCGCCTATGACAACATCCCCGAAACGCTCTCCGGCGCGCCCACCACCGCCACGGACACGGTGTTCGTCCCCGCATTCCCGCAAGTCATGCAATCCGCCCCTCTGAACGACGACGCGCTCGCGCTCGCCATCACCACTTACGCCGGCAACACTACCGGCAAAACCTCCATCACGCCCGCGCAAACGAACGGCTCCGCCCGCATCACCGCCACCGTGACTGGCACCGGCGCGCTCGCGGACGCCACCGGCGCGAACGTCCCCGCCGGCGGCGGCTTCACGCTCGCGGCCACCGCGACCAACTTCGCACCCGCCGCGTGGCAATGGTATCGCGACAACTTCGCTATCGCCGGCGCCAACGCATCCGCCTACACCGCCACCAACGCCATCAGCGAGACAAACGCCGGCGCCTACTCCGTCGCGCTGACGCCCGCGCAACCCGCCGCCGAAGGCGACAAGGTGTTCTCCGGCGCGTTCACGGTGACGGTTGGCGAACTCGCCCCGCCGAAAATCACGCAACAACCCGCCTCGCAAACCATCACCGCCGGCGACAGCGCGAACTTCTCGGTCGTGGCCAGCGGCAACCTGCTCTCCTATCGCTGGCAGAAAAACAACGTGAACCTCACCGGCGCGAACATCACTGGCGCGACCAGTCCGGCCCTCACGATAACCAACGCGCAGACAACCGACGCCGCCACCTACACCGTCATCGTGAGCAATCCCTCCGGCACTGACGTGAGCGACCCCGCGACGCTCACGGTGAACCCCGCGCCCGTCGCGCCGAGAATCACGCAGCAACCCATTTCGCAAGCCATCACCGCCGGCGGCAGCGTGACCTTCACCGTCGTCGCCACCGGTGACGCGCCCCTGACCTATCAATGGCAGAAAAACGGCATGCCCATCACCGGCGCGAACATCACCGGCGCGACCAGCCCGACCCTCACGATAGCCAACGCCCAGACAACCGACACCGCCAGCTACACGGTTAAAGTGAGCAACGCCGCCGGCAGCGTCACCAGCAACGCAGCGACGCTCACCGTGAACGCCGCCCCCACCGGCGGCGGAGGCAACACCGGTGGCAACACCGGCGGTGGCGGTGGCGGTGGTGGTGGCGGCGGTGGCGGAGCGCCGAGCCTGCTCTGGCTGGCCGCGACCGCCGCGCTGCTAACCCTGCGAGCCAAACGCCGATGGAAGCCAGCCCCGTAGCGCAGATTTCCAAATCTGCCGTATCGCAGGCTTCCAAGCCTGCGCTACAGAAGCCTGCGCTACGGCGTTGGCGCGGTGAGACTTAGGCGCGACTTGGAAAATCTCGCAAAAAATGTGAGAAATCGCCGATTTTTCAGTTGACGGAACTTTTTTGCTTCACCACTTTCTCCACTCTTTTTCTCTTTTCCTTTCCGTTTCGTTTCGTTTTTTGAACTCATTTCTCTCTCTCGTTCGCCCAGATAGCTCAGTTGGTAGAGCACGTCCTTGGTAAGGACGAGGTCGCCGGTTCAAGTCCGGTTCTGGGCTCCATCTTCCTCTCTCATTTCCACTCTTTTTTCTCTCTCTTCTCACTTTTCGCATTTTTCGTCTCATCACCAACCACAAACATCCAGCAACTTCACCTTCAACTCAAACTCATCTCGCTAAAACATCATGGCTAAAGGCACATTCGAACGCAAAAAACCGCACGTCAACGTCGGCACCATCGGTCACGTCGACCACGGCAAAACCACGCTCACGACCGCCATCCTCGCGGTCCAGGCTCGCAAAGGTCTCGCGGAGGTCAAATCCTACGCCGATATCGCCAAGGGCGGCACCGTCCGCGACGCTTCCAAAATCGTCACCATCGCCGTCTCCCACGTCGAATACGAAACCGACAAGCGCCACTACGCCCACGTCGATTGCCCGGGCCACGCCGACTTCGTCAAAAACATGATCACCGGCGCCGCGCAAATGGACGGCGCCATCCTCGTCGTCTCCGCCGCCGACGGCCCGATGCCGCAGACGCGCGAACACATCCTCCTCGCCCGCCAGGTCGGCGTTCCGAAGATTGTCGTGTTCCTCAACAAGGTCGACCTCATCGACGACAAGGAACTGCTCGATCTCGTCGACATGGAAATCCGCGAACTGCTCACCAAGTATCAGTTCCCGGGCGACACCACCAAGATCATCCACGGCTCCGCCACCGCCGCGCTCGAGGGCAAGCCCGAGGGCGAAAAGGCCATCGGCGATCTCATGGACGCCATCGATAGCGAGATTCCCGAACCCGTCCGCGAAATGGACAAGCCCTTCCTCATGTCCGTCGAAGACGTGTTCTCCATCACGGGTCGCGGCACCGTCGCCACCGGTCGTATCGAACGCGGCATCGTGAAACTCAACGACACGGTTGAAATCGTCGGCCTGCGCCCGACCACGACCTCGGTTGTCACCGGCATCGAAATGTTCCGCAAGCTGCTCGACAGCGGCCAGGCGGGCGACAACGTCGGCATTCTCCTGCGCGGCATCGAAAAAGAAGGCATCGAGCGCGGCCAGGTTCTCGCCAAGCCCGCCTCCGTCACGCCGCACAAAAAGGCGAAGGCGGAAATCTACTGCTTGTCGAAGGACGAAGGTGGCCGCCACACGCCGTTCTTCAACGGCTACCGCCCGCAATTCTATTTCCGCACGACGGACGTCACCGGCGTGGTGACGCTCCAGAAAGGCGTCGAGATGATCATGCCAGGAGACAACACCAGCGTGGACATCGAGTTGATCACGCCCATCGCGATGGAAAAGCTGCAACGCTTCGCCATCCGCGAAGGCGGACGCACCATCGGCGCGGGTCGTATCACCGAAATCGTCGAGTAATCGAGCAAGGTTTCGCACTGCAACGGCAACCACTTAACCAACCGCGCCGGGGCTTCCTGAACAAGGGCCTCGGCTGCGTTGTCTAAAAAAACAATCATCACAAGACACAGGCGTGTAGCTCAATTGGTAGAGTAGCGGTCTCCAAAACCGTTGGTTGGGGGTTCGATTCCCTCCGCGCCTGCCAAAAAAAAGCCTGAAGGCTGAAAACCTGAAGGCTGAAAAAGACAGAGACAGAAAAGACAGAAGACAGAATAAACAATCAAACCACAACCGACCTTCAGCCTTCAGGCTTTCAGGTTTTCAGGCTTTTATATGAGAAATCCATTCAGCGTAGTGCGCATCTTCGTCATCGAAATGATAGACGAATTGAAAAAATGCCAGTGGCCGACGCGCCCGGA
>Ga0123357_10005855_pt1 | contig 14831 bp, 16 predicted proteins | sample TergutEmb28metaG_FD_89873 | JGI IMG/M metagenome (GOLD analysis project Ga0123357, IMG submission 89873) | Embiratermes neotenicus P4 segment gut microbial communities from Petit-Saut dam, French Guiana - Emb289 P4 | ecosystem: Host-associated > Arthropoda: Insects > Digestive system > Gut ...
AGGCGGGCCTGCTCGGCCCAGAAAGCGTCGCGATCCTCGATGGAACGGCGATAAAAGTCGGCGTAGCTGCTCATGACGTCTCCTCGAAACCTCGAAAACCACCGGCGGCCAGCGCCCCGCGCTGGCCGTCACCGCGCATTATTGTGGCAGTTGGGCACTTGCTGAAAGCTGACGCGGGGGGCGTGTTGCGCGGCCCATCTGAGCGGCACTTGGCCCTGGGGCAAGATCGGGACACGCGCCGCCGTCAGGCACTGCTCGGAACAGTCGGCCCGGAGCCGATAGCTACTGGCAGTTCTCTGTGGACGAGATCCGCATCAAGCTCAAGCGGCTCTATCCGTCATTTCAGATGTAAGACGGCACTATGGCAACGTGTCCAGAAGTGCCCCGGCCACCACAGTGAAATCCCCGAACACCTGAGCAGATACCGGGGCATCGGCCCCATAAACCAGGGGCAGCAAGTTGCCGGTGAACTCTTCCTGAATCTTGCCGTCCGCGCAGGCTTGCCGCAAAGCGCCGGTCAGTACTTGGCGTGGTGCTGCCGCAAAGTCAGGAAACTGGATACCGAATTCCTTCTGATCGCCTGCAACCAGCACCGGAAATGCCCTCAAGGCGGCAGTAACGACCTGCGGATGCTGTCGATAGATGCGATGCACGTCGTACACATGGCGGACCAAGGCCGCATCCCAAGCCTGGCGCAGCAGTCCTGCCCGATGCTGAGCGTACCGGCGCAAAAAAGAAAGCGTTTTCTCCGCCACCGTTTCAGCCACCGCCACCACCGGCGCCTCGAAGGCGTACGCCCCATGGCCTGCGAGCCGGTCGGCCAGAGCGGCAATCCGGCAGACCTGCGTGGGCAAAACCGGCGTGCGCGCCGTCAACTCGATTTGCAGGTGCGCGCGCAAGCCCGCAACGGACTCATAGTGCCGCGCATAGATCCACTCGCTACTGAAATAGCGGTTTTCGTTGAAAGCTTGTCCTTTGCCCTTGTCCTCAATCAGGCCGATGCCGGTCAGCGCCCCCGTGACCTGGGCTTTCAACCCGGAAAGGCAGCGGCGGATTTCGGTGCGCGATAACTGCCCCACATCCCGGAGGACCACCTTCAGATCGGCATCCTCGGACATGCGCTCGATCAGCCCATAACCCTTGGCCAGACCGGTGCCGCCGCAAAGCACCAACTGCATTCCTTGGAGCGGTAAAGCGAACAGCGCCCGCAAGGCATCAGTCAGATGCTCGTCTTTCTCAAGCAGTCCAGCCGTCATGCCGTCCGGTGCGGCTTCCGCGACCAGCGCCTCGATCAGTTCCTGCCGCTCTGGCCGCAGCGTTCTCATGCGTATTCGTACTGGATCGCTTTGCCGTTGAAGCTCAGTTTGCGGGCGACACGGCGTCGGCCAACATTGAAAACGATGCCTGCGGGCAACTGTGTGCTGCGCCCGGCGTTGTACTCCTGGACCAAACGACTGGGCATCACCGCTACCCCCAGTTTGTTCAGCGCCTCTGGCGCCAGAACTTCCAGGGGACGCACCGGCATCGGCTTGCCGGTCAACACGCTCGGCTTGGCTTTGGCATAGACGCCCAAGCCCAGGCGGACCAACACGCCATCGAGCATGAGCCGATGCAGAGCCCGCCCGACCTGTGCCGAACTGCCAAACTGGCCAAACTCACTGCGCAGAAACACCGCATCACCGCGATTCGCAACGGAGCGTTTGAGGCGGTCAAGGGTGTTCATGATGGTGCAGGCAGGGCTCTTGAACGGATCATTTTACCTCCCTGAAAATTTTCTGTAACTACATGAATTAAAAGAAAATTTTTCTACCCATCTTGCTCATGAAATGAGCCTCCGCAACACACTGATCCCGTTCGCCGGAGCGGCGCGAGCGTCGATGGGGTTGCTGGACTTTGGCCAACTCACTTGATCAGCGCCAGCCACTCCTTGAACTGCGGATGCCGGCAGTCGCGCAACCATTCGAAGCCGATCATCTCGGTGGTCACCAGCTCGCAGCCAGCGCCAGCCAGGCGATCGAACGCGGCGTCGCGGTTGCGGTCGGTGCGCGAACCGCAGGCATCGGTCACCACGCACACGTCCCATTCCTGCTCCAGCAATTCCAGCGCGGTTTGCAGCAGGCAGACGTGGGCCTCACAGCCGGCCAGCACCAGGGTACCGCGCTCGGGCTGCGCGGGCTGGGCTTTTTGCAGATGGCGCGGCAGGCTGCGCGCATTGCCGCCGCGCGGCGCGGGCGGCGTCAGCAACGGTTGCAGCGCCTCGGCGGCGCTGAACGCCAACTTGTTCACCACGCGGTCGCACAGCGGGGCCAGTTCGGCGTCGGTGCCGCCCAGGCCAGCGGGGTTCTGCTCCGTGGCCCACACCGGCACGCCCAGCAGCCGCGCCGCCCGCGCCAGCCGGCGCGCGTTGGCCAGCACCGCCGGCCCGTCGTGAATGGCCGGCATCAGGCGGGCCTGGAAATCGATCAATACCAGTTGAGAGTCGTCGGCGGTGAGCAGCATGGGAGATGAAGAAAGGTTCCGTGGGGCAGCGCTTCAGCCCAACCTGGAGGGCCTGGGAGCCGGAAAAACAAAGGGCGCCGTGAGCGGCCATGGGCAGAGGGATGCATGGTAGCGCACCATCCTCAGCGGAGGGCGCGCTCGTGACACAACTGTATTTTTCGATGTACAATAATAGTCATCCTCACCGTCGTCGAAACCCCTGAGTTCATGGCTTGGTCGGGCAGTGTGTGGTCTGACGATGAGCGAACCGAGTTCATCAACTGGATTGCCGTGAACGCCGATGCGGGCGACGTGATACCGCGCTCTGGCGGTCTTCGCAAAGTGCGCTGGACGCGCGAGGGCATGGGCAAGCGCGGCGGCGCACGGGTGATTTTTTTCACGCGCAATGAGCGCGGCGAGGTTGTCCTGCTGCTGGTCTATGCCAAGGCCAAATTCGACAACATCGACGTGAACGTGCTGAAAGCGATCAAGGAGAAGTTCGATGCCCAAAACCAAAGACCCTGAAATCCTCGAATTTGAGGCCGCCCTGCTGCGCAGCGTCGAACAGGCGCTGGCGGGCGAAGGCCGCGTGACGACCGGCGAGGAGATCGCCAGGCGCACGGCGGGACGTCCGCCGCAAGCGGTACACAAAGCGCCGGTCACGCTGCGGCTCGACCCTGCCAGCCTTGCGCGCTGGCGCGCATCCGGCAAAGGCTGGCAAACCCGCGCGGCCCAGGTGCTGGCCAAATACGCGCCTTCATGAGTGACCGCAATGCGCTCAGGGGACATTTCCTGGGCGCACGGCACAAGGTGCCCAAACGGTCAGCCCACCACTACTGCATCATGGGCGCGCTCGCCTTGGCGCGCTGCCGATTTCAACCCCCTTTTTGAGATCGCTCACCTGCCGCAGGACACGCTGGCGAATCTCATCCGGGAGGATGGTGACGAGGGCGACGTCTGGCGCAGTTGCTGCGCATGCCGGGTGCGCCCCAGCACCTTGCGCCAAGTGCCGGCGCCCAGGCTACCCGTTTGCGCTGCGCGCCGCCAGACGCTGGATGGCCGCGATGGCCGACTCCATCCGGATTCTGGCTGCCGTATTGGCCGAGTGAACCGCGATGCGCGGCGGCTTGAACGCCCGTAACGCGACCGCTTCTTCAATCCACGTCAACACGTCGTAGCCGGTGCCTCGCTGATCGTCGCCGAGATCGTGGTCGAGGCTCAACTCCTGCACATCGCCCGATTGCAGCAAGGCAATCACCTCATCCGGCCAGCGCGCCTGAACCCAGCCCGCCGGCGCCACTCGCACATCATCCAGATAGACTCGCATGGTCTCCAGCACTTTCGAGGATCAGAAGCTCATAGAGTCTGGCGTAGTTGCCGCAGTTGCCCTGCATGGATTCGCATTAATTCATGCTTCTTAAAAGAGCTTTTACTTTCTCTACGTTTTTCATTTTTTTGTCTTGACAGGCTTTTTTGATAAGCCTCTCGATTACATTGTAAAGTTTATCTGCATCTGGCAATTCGAAGACACGAATCATCCGACTATCGATTTTCTTCGATATTGGAGAAATTACACATATATCAGCCGCCGCAGGATCGGATTGTCCTTCACCACGACAGTAAATCTCCACATAGGGATACCAAGTTATCTCGCCTTTTGAAGATTTATCGTAACCAAAATCAAGCCCCATCTCTAGGTAACTATATCTGTCTTCTTTTTCTTTTTCACTTTCATTTAAAAATTTCAACTTGGAATAAACACAAAAAACCCCAGTCTCAGCATCGTTCACACTCCGCCCTCCGCACCAAATCTCCTCATCGTCTGGTTGATTTTTATATTTATTGGCAACGGCCAATTGAGTATAAAAACCGGTATATGGCGTCCTGCTAAATAACTCATTATATCGCGCATGGAAGTCACCAGCAATTTTCGAAATATTACCCATAAGCTGCTTAAGAAGACCGGGAATCTCATCTATATCCCTGCGCGACTCAAGAATTCCAAATCTTTCGTAACCAAAACCAATAGAGCTTCTCATGAATTGAACGAGAGCCCTATAATTCACTTCTTCATCATATATCATTGCATTCTCCTTCAGGAAAGCCAAAAAATTTCTGAGCAACCAACGATCCTTGGCGCCATCAAGTTTTGCCTCAAGCTTACGGTAAAGTTCTGGGCAAGTGATGGACGCACAGAATTCCTTGTTTTGCTCAATGAGAAATAAAGTATCTTCATCTTGTCTTTCAAGCGAAATTAACGCAAAGAGACTATTGTTTTTCTTTGCCTGTTTTATATAATGCTCTATTTGTCCCTTTAGCGGAGCATCCTTCCATTTTATCTCTATGTTTAATGTTTTGAGTTTTTTGCCTTCATTATTGTCGCTGTAGTCGATGGATAAATCTGATCTACGATATTTCTTTATATTGGACTCATCGCTTGAGTTTCTTTCGCGCTCGGTATCGATTATTTTAATTTTTTTTGGGATTTTAGGATTCACTTCGCACAAAAATTCCGGATGCTCTGCAAATAATGCCTCAAGAACACCTGCAAAATAGCGCCCACCCAAGTCAGAGTCGAATTGACTTTTAAAATTACTAAAAAAATTTTCCATCATCACGCCTTTCTGTGTCATTTCTATGTCGAACGGATACGGATGAGGCACAAGCCCTGCCCTCTGATCCAGCTCTGCCTACACAAACCCCATGTGCCCCGTCTTGACCCCCTTCGCCGCCTGCTCCAACCCAAGCATACGAACCAGTTCAGCCTTGTCCGCGATGTCGAGGATGTCCCGCTTGCCCTTGACCACCGCGAAGTCCCCCGGCGTCAGGTGCGTGAGGTGCGCAAGCGATGCCTCGGCCTCGACCCCGAAGAAGTGCTGGAACGCAAGCCTGAGCTGCTCCGGCTTCAGGTAGCCGTAGTTTACTTTGAAGGTGAACCGGCGCAAACTGGCCTCGTCCAGGTCTTTCATGAGGTTGGTGGTGCAGATGAACGGATAGGGATGGCTTTCCATCCACGTCAGCATTTCGTTGACCTGCGTCACTTCCCAACTGCGCTCCGCCCCCTTGCGGGAACGCAGGAAGCTGTCGGCCTCGTCGAAAACGAGCAGGGATTTGCTTGCATAGGCTTCATTGAACGCACGAGCGATATTTTTTTCCGTCTGGCCCACCCACATGCTCATGAGGTCGCTGGCCCGTTTTTGCACCACTTGCAGGCCCATCATGTCCGCCAAATAACGGGCAAAGGCGGATTTTCCAGTCCCCGGCGCGCCATAGAGGCAGAGCGAAAATTTGAGGCTGCCTTTCTTGACCAGCTTGGCGGCCAGATCGACGAGGCCGGCGTCGGTATTGAGGAGTTCGGGCAGGAATTTTATTTCGTCCTCGGCCTTTTTCCTGGGGACGAAGCCGAGCGTTGCTTTTTGCAGGCTGTCGATCGTGCGCTCGATGGCGTCCGCCGACTTGACCAGGCTGGCCGCCCCGACCGCCGTGTCGATGAACGAGGGCGCAATGTCGTATTGCTTGGCATAGGCGGCAATCTGGCCGGCGGGCAGCTTGAGATGGTGCCTGGCGCAAATATTCTTCCAGATGGTCTCTTTGGCGGCCTGGTCTGGCTTTTTGACCTCGAGCGCGTATTTGAATCTGCGGATATACGCCGGATCCATATCATCAATGTTATTGGAGACCCACAGCACAGGGGTTTTGTTTTTTTCCAACATGCGGTTGAAATAAATTTTGGAATTTTGTATACGGGCAAATGGGTTATCACGAAACGCATCTTCCGCCTCGTCAAACAATATCACGGCATTGGGATCGTCCAAGAGCAGCGTTTGCGCGAGCGAAAGCTCGGAGACTCGCGCCTCACTGTCGTTTTCTGCGGTTTCCGAGAGCATGTACAAATCGGCCTCGATATTTTTTGTAATGGCCTTGCACAACTCCGTTTTTCCGGTGCCTGGAATTCCATAAAGAAGAATATTCACGCCAACCTTGCGCTCCCTGAGCGCATTGCCAAGGATGGTGCTGATGTAATCGTATTCACTGCCGATGTATTTAAAGTTGTCACGCGCCAGCGTGGCGCTGGCAACTTCACCAAGCATGGTTTTCTTTATCGCGGATTCCGTATGGCACCTGGAATGGAGCAACTTGCGAAACGAATCAGAGGCACTTATATCGCCATCATTTTCTTTTTTGACAATGCCCTTCATGACGAGCGGACCATCAAAAGCAAAAGATTTTTCTATGGCATGAATCGACACCCCGGCAAGCGCGGCATACAAAGGATATTCATACCTATTGGTTCTGAATCTCTCCAATAGACTGGAGTTAAAATCATTCAACATGGTCAACCTTTCACAGTAAACCATGTAGCGCAAAATTGCCTGATAGTCAGAAGCAATCTTGAATGTATTAAAAACGACCTCCATGCCCTTATCATAACCTTGCGCGGTAATATCAGAAATTTTTTCTCCCGCAAGGATGTCGCGCAGCGTTTTCATGCTGCGCTCAAGGTAATCTTTTTCATCCTCCACCAGCTTAAATTGGGATGCGCGACTGCGAATGTATTTTCTGCGTCCACGCTTTTGCCATTTGTCACCGAGATCAATGCCAAACAAATCTTCAGCATTGCTCTCCACCCACGAAAGTATTTCATCTTCTTTGTTTTTTGAAAACGACTTCCGGCTCAGGTTGTTGAGGTAGTACAGCACGACCTGCTTTTCTTTTTTGTCCATCATGGTGTTTGCTCCAGTGACTGTTGCCCCTTGGCGGGAGAAGGTGGCGGCGCCTGCCGCCCGACACTTTCACTGTAGTCCCACAACCGACAAAATGTGTCGTACGAACACTCATCTCGTGCGCGCTTCGCCAGCCGGCGGCGAGGGCGCCAGGACTTCGCGCTTGCCGTCGCCGCCCATGCCGCTGACCAGCCCGGCCCGTTCCATGGCGTCGAGCAGGCGGACGGCGCGGTGGTAGCCGATCTTCAATCGGCGCTGCATGAACGAAGTGCTGGCGTTACCCGTCTCTCGCGCCAACTGGACGGCTTGGCCGTAAAGCGGATCAGGCGGGTCGTCGCCCGGTGGCAGCAATTCAGGTTCAGGCGCATGGCGTCGCCCGGTGGCGGCCTGCGCATCATCTGGCGCGCCGCCCTGCCCGTTCGCGTACATCTTGCCGAGACTCCATTGGGCGTCCGCGTCCCCCTGCCCGGCGGCCTTGCGCCACCGGGCGACGGCTTGCGGATCATCTTTTGCAGCGCCATCCATGAGCATCTCCCCGAGATTCAATGGAACAGATCGCTCAACACTTCGGGCGCCAACTGGATTTTGCGCAGCACGCTTTCCAGTTCGCGCACGTCCGCGCCCGCGTACTTGGCAACGAAGAGCGCCACCTCCTTGGGCATCGGGATGCCGACGGCCTCGGCCTTGTTGAGCAAGATGGCAACGCGCATCTTCAAGGGCGGCGGCTCCAGCGGCACCGTCAGGCCGGCATCGAGACGCGACACCAGCCGCTGGTCCATGTCGGCCAGCCCCCTGGGATAGATGTTGCTGGTCAGCACGATCGACGACTTCCGGGCCAGCAGCGCCTCGAAGGCATTGAGCAACTCCTCCTGCGAGTAGTCTTTTCCAGCCAGGAACTGCACGTCGTCGATGAGCAGCAGGTCGAGCGAGTGGTAGCGGTCATTGAACTCGTCGAAGGTCTCGTGCTGGTACGACTCGACCACATCCGAGACGAACTGCTCGGCGCGAACGTAGAGCACCTTGGCGTTGGGCCGGCTCTCCAGCAGCTTGTTGCCCACCGCGTGCATCAGGTGCGTCTTGCCCGTGCCAATGCCGCCGTGGATGAACAACGGGTTGTAGAACTCCCCCGGCGCGCTCGCCACGCGCAGCGCCGCCGTCCGCGCCATGCGGTTGGCCGAGCCTTCCACCAGGTTGGCAAAAGTCAGCGCCGGGTTGAGCCGGGTGCGCGACGCCGACGACTCCGCCGTGGCGGCAGGATGAACACCATCGTTGGCAGGCATTTGTTTTTCCATGAGTGAATCTCTCGTGTGTGTGGCTGAAAGATCGGGCTGTGGTGAGCGCAGGGAACGCCCTCCACCGCCGAACATGCGTTCACTGCGGGACAGGCCTGCACAGCATTGAACGCATCCCAACGGCGCTGCGTGCATCAGCCGCAGCGCCTGGTTCGATTGTTTCCCTCCGTGCGACAGCTTGCGTCGCAGGGGTGCGGCGGACGGATGTCATGGCGCATCCAGCGCGCCAGACTGAAACTGTGATCGGCATGGACACTACCCTGCCGGGCAACCATTCAAATTCCACCGCCGCGTTGCAAGCACTCATAGATCAGCGGCAGCCCCACAGCCGCCGTCGTTTGCAAATGCAGCGACCGGCGCAAGGTCCAGCTTCTCCGTACCAACGGATCCTGCGGCGCCGGATTGACTTCAATGACCACGGCGCGCGCGGGCGCGCGCTCCACCATGTTGGCCGCCGGATACACCGTGCCCGAGGTCCCCACGATCAACAGCAGATCGCAGGAGCGCACCAGCGCCGAGGCTTCCTGCACAACGTCCTTGGGAAGCTTGTCTCCAAACCAGACGACGCCCGGGCGCACAGTGCCGCCGCAGCGGGGGCAGCGCGGCGGAGCGATGCGTTGCTGCTCCATGGGCGGCGGCGCGTCCAGCGCATAAGGCTCGGCGCAGGCGCAGCAGCGGGCGGCAAAGAGGCTGCCATGAAGGTGCAGCACATGGCTGGCGCCGCCGCGTTCGTGCAAATCATCGACGTTCTGCGTGATGACGGCGGCGCCGAACTCGCGTTGCAACTGCCCCACGGCCAGGTGGCCCGGATTGGGTTGCGCGCGCATGACAAAGCCACGCCGCCATTGGTGCCAGCCCCATACCGCTTCCTTGTCGCGCTGCCAGCCCTTCAACGTCACCCATTCATCGGGAATGAATTGCTTCCACAGGGCATCATGGCCGGAACGATAGGTCGGAATGCCGCTTTCGGCGGACATGCCGGCGCCGCTGAAGACGACGATGCGCTCGAAGCGGCGCGAAAGGGCGGCGGCAATGCCGGGCGGCAAGTGGGCGGGCTGATGGGTGGATTCGGCGTGCATGGCGGTCTTTGGGATGGCAGGAAAAAATGGGCGGTCAGGGGGCCGCCGTCATTCATCATCCGCCCTCATGCGACGGCCTGTGTCGCTCCCCTTCGCCCTCGCGGCTGCGTTCGAGACGGGCCGCGCCCTCGTCGGCGATTTCCTCGAAGACCGAATCGAGCCGGGCAAATACGTCCCAGCGGCCAACGCCCAGTCTGGAGGCGGCTTCGTCGATGATGCAGAGTTCGAGCGCGCTGTCCCGCTGGCCTTTCCAGAGCCTGTCGGCCAGCGCCACAGAGCGTTCCTCGAAAGAAACACCCTCACCCTGCCATTGCGCATGGGACACGCAGCATCTGGCCACCTCCGGCGGCACGCCATGACCGAGCAGCAATGCCTCCCCGGCCAGTTCATGCCTGGAACCCGGACCGCTCAGCTCTTGAGGGAACTCGATCTTTCCGGCGTCATGCAGCGCAGCGCCAAGCTCGATCAGGTTCGCATTGAAATCGATGCCAAGTTCGCCATACGCCGTGACGAGCCGCCGCGCCGCCTCGCCCACAAGTTGAAGATGCAGGAGCAACGGCCCGGATGCCCCCAATTGCCTGAGCAGCCGCCAGGCGTCGAAACGATTACTCAACATGGGATGGTTTCCATGCCGTGCCTCTCAGCTCTCGAAAACCGGCGCGTAGTCCCGGTAATCACTGAAATGCAGCGAGCCATCCGCATTGCGCCAGGTGCTGGCCACCGCCGCGAGCAGGTTGCGCGATGCCTCGCGGTTGTACGCCTTCGGGTCGATGCGCAGCATGTAGCGCTTGACCGTTCCGTCAGGCTCGGGCGTTGAATTCAGCAGGTCGGCGTAGACGATGGGTTCATCGCCGAGAACTCTTTTTCGCAGCAGCCTGCCGGTGCGCAAGCCGGCGATCCGATGATCGGCGGGAAGTTTCTGCACAACTCTTGCGCCGCTGTCGCGGATGTACCGCTCCGGGCCATAGCGGTCAATCATCACACGGCGAATCTCGACGTTTTGCTCGGCCTCGATTTCCTTCGCGGTGAGGGTTTCGGGGCGCTCGACGATGTGCCGCTGTTTGAACGGAATGCGAACGCCGTGAATGGCGTAGACGCCCCAGCCGTCGGCGAAGGCCACCGCCGGGCCATTGGCGCAGTGCAGGCGATGCGATCCCAACCCACGCGCAACAGCGGGGTCCACCTGTTCTCGATGGATCGCCGTTGGGCGCTCGCAGGCGATGACGAAATCGCGGTGCGGATACCAGCCGTACGCAGCCTTTACCGTGGCGTCTAAGGCAATACCGCGTTTCCAAGGATCATAGGCGAATACTTCCAGACGACAGACTTCGCTCAAGAAACTGTTGACTGCGAGCCAGCGCGCCCATTGACGAACCACGAAATGGCGAACAACAAAGTCAAGTTCTTCACCACCGATCGAGCACTTAGCCGCCTCGGCGGCGGCGGCGGCTAGGGTCTCGTTCACGAAATGGTCAACATAGTCGACTACGTAGTCTAGCCTCCGCGATATATCCAGCTGCACAGTACCGGACATGACGTCCCACAGGGCATGCTGTGCTGGGGTTATCAGGGCAGTCCGCAGGTTATGGCGCACGCGGCCATCTGCGGCGCCGGGCGCCGAACCTGCGCGGTCGTGCCTCACGAACATGCGCTCCGCGACGGGGATGGCCTCAAGCAACGCGACTGGCGATGGCGTCCACACCACACGGCCGTGCCAGTCCAAACCAGACCAGCGGTAGCACTGGGCAACGGTTTGTTCGAATTTTTCGCGATCGGCGGGGCCTGTGCGCAGGCCGAACTCGATCCAGCGATCCGCCCATTCGTCCAGGCGCGCCGCTTGCTCGGGTGTGAATGCGCGTTTGGTGATGCGTTTGACCATGCCGCGCCCCTCAATCCACAACGCGCCGCAGTTCCGCAGGGGTGTATTCAACTTGCCGTGGCAACTTGTAAATCCCCGGCGGCAACGTCGGCGCCGAGTGTTCCTCGTGCTTGAGCGCGACCGGCACGAGCACTTGCAGGAACCGCTCGAAGCCCGCCGTCCACAGGCGCGCGGCGGGCACTTTCGTCTGCGGGTCGATCACGTCCTCAATGCGGTGGTGATGGCCCGTCGCCTCGCCCAGGGCGAGGATGATCTTGTTCTGCTCGGTGGGCGGCGTTTCCACCGCGCCGGGCGGCAAAGCGGCGACGGGAGTCAGCAGGACATCGCCTTGGCGGATGGGGTGCATTTCAGGGTTTTTCATGGTTTGCTTTCCTTGGATGGATGGGAGACAGGGCCGGGTTGGCCGCGACGTCTTCCATTGTTTCCATCAGCGCGACAACTTGCGTCGCATGGAAGCGGCGATCGTCTGCCTGGGCGTGTGTCATGCGGATGTGTCTGTCGCGCCTTGTTTTTTCGACATAATTTGTCGCATCCATCTCGACAATGGCTCCTTTCAACCGGGTTGATGGCCTGACGGGCGATTTCCCGGCAACCAGAAACGAGGTGTCCACATGCCTGTTGATCGACTCATGAAAAAACCACTGTCCAAATCCAAACTGCAGGCTTTCCGGCAATGCCCCAAGCGTCTGTGGCTCGAGGTGCATCGCCCTGAATTGCGCGAGGTCAGCGGCTCCATGCAGGCCAACTTCGCGGTCGGCCATCAGGTGGGCGACGTCGCGCGCAGTCTCTACGACCCTGGCGGCAAGGGGGAACTCATTGAAGTGGATTACAAGAACCCCGGTCCGGCCTTCGCGCGCAGCGAGAGCCTGCTGGCTGGCTCGGACCCCATCTTCGAAGCCGGTTTCCAGGCCGAAGGGGCGCTGGCCTTCGCGGACGTGATGTTGCCGGTGCGCAAGGCGGGCCGGCGCGCATGGCGCATGGTCGAAGTCAAATCATCGACCGAAGTGAAGGACTATCACCGCGATGACTGCGCCGTGCAGAGCTTCGTCGCGCGCCGGGCCGGTGTGCCGCTCGCCGGCATCGCGCTGGCGCTTATCGATACCCAATGGGTTTATCCGGGCGGCGGAAACTACGCGGGCCTGCTGGTCGAAACCGATCTGACCAAGGAGTCGGTGGCCCGAGACGAAGAAGTGCGCGCCTGGATCGGCGAAGCGCACAAGGTCGTCGCCAAGCGCCGCGAGCCGGCGATTTCCACCGGCGCGCACTGCACGAGCCCCTACGGCTGCGGCTTCATGGCCCACTGCCGCAGCCAGGAGCCGCAGGCCGAAGCCCCGATCGAGTGGCTGCCGCGTCCGGGCAAGAAGCTGATGCGGCACATGGAGGAGCATGGCCTGATCGAGATGCGTGACGCGCCCGACGATCTGCTCAATGAGCAACAGCAGCGCGTGAAAACCTCGACGCTCGCCAATACGCCCTGGTTCGACCGCGATGGCGCGGCGCGGGCGCTGCGGGCGCACTCGCTGCCCGCGTATTTCATGGACTTCGAGACCATCCAGTTCGCGGTGCCGATCTGGAAAGGCACGCGGCCTTATCAGCAGATTCCGTTCCAGTTCAGCGTGCATCGGCTGTCGCGCACGGGCACGCTGGAACAGCAAGCCTTTCTCGATCTGGGCGGGGGCGACCCTTCCCAAGGCTTCGCGCGGGCGCTGCTCTCCGCGTGCGGCGAGCGCGGGCCGGTCTTTGTCTACAACGCGAGTTTCGAGACGTCCCGCATCCGCGAGCTGGCCGAACGCTTTCCGCGCATGAAGCGCGACCTGCTTGCACTGAACGAGCGCGTGGTGGATCTGTTGCCGGTGGCGCGCGAGCACTACTACCACCCGAGCCAGCATGGCAGTTGGAGCATCAAGGCCGTGCTGCCCGCTCTGTGCCCCGAGCTGCGCTACGACGATCTTGACGGCGTGCAGGACGGCGGCATGGCGATGGCCGCCTACCTGGAAGCCATCGCGCCCGATACCCCTTCTGCGCGAAGGAAGGAGATCGAGCAGCAACTGCTGGCGTATTGCAAGCTCGACACCTATGCCATGGTGCGCCTGTGGTCCAGGTTCACAGGCAAACCGGTGAAGGACTGACATGCCAAAAAGACCGGACACCCTTGAGACGGTTCGCCTGATCCTCGAACTGGCCCGCCGCATTCCGCGCAACCGCTCGGTATCGACCGCCGAACTGCACGAGGCGGTGAAGAACGCGGGCTTCGACTGCGACGTGCGCACCATCCAGCGCCACCTCAAGACGCTCAGCGAGCACTTCGACATCGAGCGCGACGACCGCAGCAAGCCCTACGGCTGGCGCTGGAAGGAGCGCGCCGAGTTGCTGGCGGTGGCGAGCCTGACGCCGAACGAGTCGCTGTTGCTGCAACTGGCCGAGGAATACTTGAAAAACCTGTTGCCGCCCCAGCTCATGAAGTCGATGGCGAGTTTCTTCGAGCAGGCCAAACGCAATCTCGGGCCCGCGAGCACTGCGCAACTGGAGCGTGAATGGCCGCGCAAGGTCCGCGTGGTGGCAACCAGCCAGCCGCTGCTGCCGCCGCAGATCGATCGGGTGGTGTTCGAGGCGGTGACGGAGGCGCTTTACGCCAACCGCATGTTGCGGGTGAGCTACCGCAATTCAGGCGACGAGCAGAAGGATGACCGCCACGTCATGCCGCTCGGGCTGGCTCAACAAGGTTCGTGCCTGTACCTCGTCTGCCGCTTCGAGGGCTACGACAATGAGCGCAGCCTGAAGCTCAACCGCATTCAATCGGCCACGGTCTTGCCGCAGGGCTTCACGCGACCAAAGGAGTTCGACCTGAAGAAGTTCGATGAAGACGGGCAGTTCGGATTCGGCAGGGGCAAGCGCATCCGGCTCACGTTCCGCATCAGCAAGGACGCCGGGTTGCAATTGTTGGAAACGCAGCTGTCGCACGACCAGAAGGTCGCGGTATTGCCCGACGACGAAGGTTACGAAATCCGTGCCACGGTGGTTGATTCCGCCATGCTGACGTGGTGGCTGCGCGGCTTCGGGGAAGATGTATGGGACATCCGGCGCAAAGCCATGCCGGCATCAACGTCGGCCCGACAAAAAACCCGCGAAGCCGATGCGAACGCCCATTGATTCCATTTCGCATTCCAAATCAGAACCGTTCGGGCTGATTTGAAATTACACGATGGAACTGCCCCGCCCCGCCCAGTACGGGTCGCGCAGCAGGCGCTTGTAGAGTTTGCCCGTGGGGTAGCGCGGCACCTCGTCTATGAAGTCCACCGACCGGGGCACTTTGATGGACGACAGGTTCTGACGGCAGAACTCGATCAGTTCCTGCGCCGTGGCCGGGTCGGCATCGGAC
>Ga0123357_10005856_pt1 | contig 14831 bp, 6 predicted proteins | sample TergutEmb28metaG_FD_89873 | JGI IMG/M metagenome (GOLD analysis project Ga0123357, IMG submission 89873) | Embiratermes neotenicus P4 segment gut microbial communities from Petit-Saut dam, French Guiana - Emb289 P4 | ecosystem: Host-associated > Arthropoda: Insects > Digestive system > Gut ...
GACATATAAATATATTGAAGATTGTAAAAATTATATCATATAACAAAATTAATAAAAAATATACAGAGAAAAAAATTATATAACATACAAAAAACAAAAATATATATATATATATATATATATATATATATATACAGGAGTTGTAAATTACTTTTTTAAGTCACTTTTTTTACTTCATTGCATAGCAGGAAGCAATCAGAAATGTAGCAGTGAGCAGTATCCTATGGAAAGTTAGTGGAGACCCTGAAAACAAATCAGCAAATGTTATAGAATATTGTTAATCAAAAATAAATCATACTGTAAAAATGCATGTACTCTTTATATATATAAAACCTGCTGGAGAGATAACACAAGTAGTGTAAAATAAAAATAACCAAGCATGTGTAATTATTTAATACTTTAATGTTTAAACATTCTGCTTAAATATACTAAGGTCATGGAAAGCAGTTCCAAGGAGAGACATTCCCAAAATCTCCCTCAAGATATTGTGTTCCTCCTTCTGGCATAACTCTTTATATTCCCTCTAATTTTCAAGGAAGTTAGGTAGTTACAAATGAATGATGATGTTCACTGGCTTCCAGCATTGTGTGTTGGTAGATATCTGACAGAAGAGCTTAAGTGCATACAACAGTAGGAACGGAATAGGAGGCTTCAAACATAATCATCTACAACAGCCATGGGACTTTTTTTCCAAGACTGCGTTCCAATATTTATAGATTTGTTCAGGGTGGAATTTAATTTTTGGGACTATACAATAAAGATATTTGGCTATCATTACACATTTAAAATGCATAAATTCAAGCCAAAGCACAAGCAAAGTTTATTTTATTAAATTCTTTAATGCTTCAATTGCAGATAATGATACATAATTTGTGATATCTTCATAAAAGGAATTAGATTACTTTTAAACCAATTTTGAGTTTATGCTTGAATAAAAACAGGCAAGATATACTGGCTGCACTTATAGGAACTAAAAACATTTCAAAGCGGACCATAAAGTCCAATTTGTTATTGAGGAATTCCAATCCCACAAATGTTATACCATTATTGTTTTATTTAGATCAGATACACATACTATTGATGCCCAAACAGAGAGCTCGACAGATATTTTGTGTTTTCCTCATCTTCTAGGAAGAGCACTGAAATCTTCCTTGGGGTTTATAAACGTTATAGTTAATTTAACTTTTATGAGGTGTTAAATACATTTGATAGATTGGACGGATTTGTTTTGACTAGTAATTTTAGTTTTGGGTGGAATGGTGAGTGTAATGGATTTGTATAGCAACTTACAGAGAAAGAGGTTCAGAGAGAGTGAGAGGGCGACAGAGAGAGAGAGAGAGAGAGAGAGAGAGAGAGAGAGATACAGAAGACCAGTAAGACACGGGGAGATTATGCTAGTACAATACAGGAACAGTGTTACATAAGTGAGCCAATAGAAACAAAGCATTTCACATTTTGACTGTTGATTCTATTAGAGAGTAGTGGGATTTAAACAGTTAGCCAATTGGGAAGAGTAAGAATATTTAAAGGGGTAGGAATTTGAACTGTGCCTGTGTGAAATCTTAACATAAGCAAGTTGTCTTTCCTACCCAGGATGTAATAAGATGTGTATGTGATACTGAGCCTAACAGTGCATATATTTTTCAAAGATGCATCCATACAAGCAAACATATGTAAACTCTGATAATTGTGAAATAATACAAATAATATTAATAGTGTTCAATTATGTATAAGATTAATGTTATGCTACTTAAAAAACTTAGATTCCCTAGTATTAAGACATGCGACTGACTGATAAGCTGGGTTAGGTTATAGGTTTCACATTTAGTTAAGAAGTAGGTAATGTATTAAAATAATTAACTCCAGTGTAAAATATATCACTACATATAAACTCACACTTCTGATTGTTATTTTTGCCTGTACTGCTTTGCATATTTGAGCCAGTGCCATTTATTCATAACTTGAACAAATGTACAGATGACACAAAAAATGTACTCTTATTATTCTTGTTCATGTTTTGGTGGCACATATGTCCTCATAAGACTATATTTTTGTGTCATTTGCGCAAATTGTTTGTGTTATGAATGAATGATATAGTCAAGATGTACAAAATAAACAGTTAAAAATTTGGGCATGGGCTTATGTGGGTGTTTATTAGATCAGTTGTTTGCTTTATTTCACAGTTGTAGCTGAGTTTTCTGTTCTGTGTTGCTTATATTTTCTCACGCTCATGTTGATGCACTTTGTCTTAATATATTTTTTTTTTTAGGCTAGATGTGTGGCTGTAAACAGTTTTTCACTATCCACATCATATCATACTAGTATGTAACATTCAGCCACAAATTCATAAGAAACTAAACATTTGATTATTAGAGCCCTAGATAATTTTATGTCCAAGTATACAAAGTAATAACAGTACAAATTCAATTGGAGATACAGTTGTGTACATAGTGATGTACAGACAATTTAATAAATTACTTTAAAAAATAATATAACTTTCAACATAGTGAATGTATGAGAGAAATTTTGACCATGCTGAATGTCTTGTGTTGTAAGAACAGATTGATATGTGAGGTATATAGATGAGGCATAGGGGTGTTTGTGTATTGGTAGCTAACAGATACACATATCTCTTCATTTTTTTATGTATACAATACTTGGTCTGATGTGGTATGTAGGTGCCAAAATATGTTACTGCAGAGACAATCATGCTTTAATTAGTTTGTATTAAGTTTGAAATAAATGATTAGAACAAAATTGACAAAATATAATTTTATTGGCTGTAATTACTACTGATTATTCAGAAATATTTAGTATTTAGCTCACAACTTTTTTCATGTACCTATGTATGTACTCCCTATAAATCAAATTGAAAAATGACTACTCACCCACGAAATGGTGATTGTTGTTGTTTGGGACAATGTTTGATTAAGATAAGTGCTATGAAAGTGTATGTGCTAGTGGAGATATGGCTTTATGCATTCTGAACATGCGCCAGTTGGGAGGTGGTCACATTTATGTCATGATTCCTTTCTCCCTGTGAAAAGATCTCTGGTACCAGCTAGATGGGTGATTCGGTGGTGACCAAAGAAGGTCTGGTAATGATGGAATTTGCAATCATGGGTATCCAACATTAGCTTACATATTGTACTGATGTACACCAAATCACATCATTTTTGGCTTCTCTAAAGGAAACATTGTGATTTGGATTTGTAAAGCACAAAATGTGTTACCAAACAGTTTTACTTTTCTTGTGAAATATAATTTCTTAAAAAAAATGTTGCTGTATGAAATAAACATTTGGCCAGTTTAAATTCATAAAATGGTGGTTGGTATTTCAGTTGGATAATAGGGAGCATTTAATTTTCTATTGATGGTTCTAAAGTCACCTGCAGTCAGATATGTAAAATAATATTCTAGGTGTACAAAAAACATATCTGAAGAAGAATGAAGAGAATTTGACTTCCCAAAGTGTCATTGATGAAAGATCACATGATTGTGTAGGCGAAAGTGAAACGTAAAGTGACAAAACAGAAATTAAGCTTTCACAATACAAAACGTGAAGTCACTGGCATTGTGACAAGAAAATGTTTGGACATGGTGTGTCAAGCATGCAGAAACCCTGTGATGCATAGACTATTACATTTTAGCATGACAAAATAATAAAGCCAATTTTTATCACAAGAAACGCAGAACACGAAGAAAACAGCAGTAGCATTTTAAATATACTTGTGGGAACATTCACAAACTCAGAAACGGCCCTTTCCTCGCAACTACAGCGAGCACCGATTGAGAACCAGGAGGTAATTGTTCTCCTTACCACTAGGACAAGTTCTGCCTGCCATATAATCACAGAGCACGCAGCCCAGCAATAGCGGTGGATAAAGCCGGGCAACGGCCTGCACCAGAGCAAGCAACGAGAGTCTGTAAACTCCGAATTCAAAACTAGGAGAGGACGAAATGTTTTTTTTTGCAAATCGGCCCTTTTGAGGTCCACCTGGCGTGGCTAGCCATTTATCGACCACGCGCACAACTCTGACGGCTGACCAATTGCAGAGCAGATGGAACAGTAGGAGCGCAGTATGAAAAGAGAACATACAACCTGCCGGACTGGGCCAATTTCCAAAATCACTTGGAAGATCTAATTCCGTTCGACCCGGAATCTCACAACGAGATGTCAATCGACACGTGTGTTGAGAACTTCTCCGACGCCGTTCTGAAGTATCTGGTAGCGTCTACTCCCAAGCGTCGCCTGCGTTACGACCCACGGCCTCTGATACCGGGTGGAATTCAGGAGTAGGTACGCCTAAAGAACCGGCTGTGGAGGCAGTGGCAGATCACCAGGGACCCCGCTCTGAGAACCGAGATCAACCGCCTACAGAGGTCGGCGATCGTCCGGTTCAACGAGTGGAGAAACGACCAGTGGAGTGCGACATTGGAATCCTTCGATCCCGAAGACCAGTCGCTGCGGAGGATGAACAAACGGGTGATGAGAGTTCCTACTCCACCTCCCCCTCTGGTCACTCCGAGGTATCGCTCTCTCAGACTCTGAAAAAGCCGAAGCCTTTGCCGACATGCTGGAGACTCAGTTTCAGCCAATAACCGATCCTTAGGTCCCGATAGTTACTGAGATAATTGAAGTGGCGCTGAGGTCTTACATCTTGAAACCTGGCAAGGAACCCAAGTTCACCAACCCTAACGAGGGTCACGAAGCCTTCAAGGGTCTGAAGGTCAAAAAGGCTCCGGGCCGAACGGTATTGCGAACAGGGCCTTGAAGCATCTTCCCAAACGAGCAGTTTCCCTCCTGGCCCAGATCTTCAATGCGGTTCTCCGCTTCCAACCCTTTTCCCAAGTTTGGAAGCACGCTCGAGTGATCTCTAACATTAAACCGGGGAAATATCCAGCACTGCTTTCTTACTGTCGGCCCATTAGTCTCTTGGACACGATTGGTAAACTAATTGAAAGATCATATTAGGTAGGATCTTACATGTAGTAAGCGAACGCGGACAAATGCGAGAAGAGCAGTTTGAGTTTAGACCCAGGCATAGCACGTCCTTGCAGCTGGCCGCCTCGTCGAAAGAATAACCACGAACTTCGGCGAAAAGAGCCTAACCGTCGCAGTTTTCCTCATCGTGGCCAAAACCTTCGATACCGCCTGGATCGATGGCCTCCTGTACAAGCTAACGCTTCTAAACTTCCCATCTTACATAGTAAAACAATCTAAGCCTACCTGAGGTAACGGAGTTCGAAGCGTCTTTCCAGACGGCCACGTTATCTCGTCGAGGCATGCGGGTGCGTTAGCTCTGGGTGGATTGATTTCCCAAGTCCTCTTCTGTCTCCATGTCAACGACATGCCATCCCTCTTGCACCACGTCGAGTTGGCCCTCTACGCGGGCGACACGCCCATCATAGCCACGTCCCGGAAGCCTACGCTGCTTGTCAACTTCCTGGAGTCATACTTTAACGATCTTCAACGGTGGTTGAGTGAATGGAGAATCATCATTAATTTCTCTAAGAGCAAGGTGATAATCTTCGCCAGTTTCGGATGGCGTTTCATCAAACTCCGACCAGCAACACTCTTCGGGGAACCAATCCAATGGGTCGATACTACTCGTTATCTGGGTGGTCGCCCTTGATATACGACTAAACTTGTCGCCTCATATCGATCAAGTTAGGAAGAGGGTTGCTTAAATGATGGTTGTGATGAGTCCCCTACGGAATATGAAGAGTTATCTATCTGACCGAAACGAAAACCTTCTATATAAGCAGTTCGTTCATCCCATGATGGACTATGCGTGCCCCGCGTGGACGTCCGCTGACGGAACCAATGTCCGGAGGCTACAGGTGTTACAATCCAGGTGTCTTCGGTTCGCTACTGGTGCCGTAAGTAACAGGCAAATACACCAGGACCAGGGCGTTCCGCTGCTTGCCGACCACATCAGAGCCCCGACTGAGAGTTTTGATACAAAGTTAACTGAGGTGGGAAAACCCCTACTACAGCAACTGGCACATAGTTACGCCGACGGACGGTAGACCCCATCGACTGACATGAAACAAAGGGCGGCAGAGGTCAGGTCAGTCGAGGTCATCACCCGCGATGACCAAGTTGTCTAAACGAATTTCGATCGACACCCATGAGACGAGCGCACTTTGGTTACACTGACTGAGGTTTTCCCATGAATTTTCTTCAGTTGTAAGGCAAGTGTCAGGGAATACGATGCAAAGTCGGGGCACGGCCCGCACTCCCCTCTCCCAGACGTGGCGGCTTCACATAAGTGCCTGACAAACGTCGCATAACTCCAGTTTACGCAGACCCAGTCTGGGCTCAGAACCCAGACAGTCAAACAACCAAAGTTCATTCCTCCCATTCTTAGTCCAGGGCATACCAGGCCCTCAGCCTGTAATCAAATTCGTTAGATTAAACTTATTGCCTTGTAAGAATTTAGTGTCTGTTATAGAGCCCAGCGATATGGTCAAACGCAGGAGATAACTAACAGCTAGGGGGACGTCAACTTGCGCATTACGCAAGTCTCCATCCCACAGTTAGCACTTTCGCTTGACCTGCCTTGGCTTCGTTACAACCAGCATTTAAAAACAACATTTCACCAGGAACATCGTTCGGTAACTACGGAGAAGGAACGCTGAGCACCTGGTATACCCCGCCGAGCCTAACACCTGCCGCCAGAGCATCGAGTTCTCGACTGTTATTGACGCATGAACAATACCGACAGAGCTGTTATCAGCAGTAATTCTACTTAACGCAAAACCACTTCGCACTTACTGACCGGACCCTAGCGGAACCGATGCCGAGAACAGTAACAGACGCATAAATATATCACGTTTTTCCTGCAGCAGTTCTCTACTGCACTACATATCAAGACTTTAATAAATATCATTATATGTGTTAACAGTAGTTGTTGCATAACAACTTTACAGTATATATTGTTACTCTAAGGTTGAGGATGGCTGTACTGAGCGGAACGGAATTAGTGTTATTTGTTAGTGTGATAATTGTAACCAACCTGCAATGTAAGACGAAGTTGAGCTCCAACATTAGGCGCTATGCTGAGGCTGGAAGCCCTAGCCTATATCATCCCGATACTAATTCCTGGGCCTTTCCCAATCATCCTTTCGGGAAATGAGGAGAGCCTTGGCGGCTGCAAGTTCCGTGCGGCCACCAAGGCTAAGGTCCCAAGCGATTCGGTCTTCGAGCGCAAGCGCGGAGACTGGAGCGAAGCTCAAATCTCCCGCGAGTTTCCGGAGCATCTAACGAGTAAAAGAAAAGCGGACGAGCTTTCCAGCTTGAATGGCTTGGCTGAGGCCGAAAGGCGTCGTCCTGTGCCTGGATTTCTGTTGGAAGAGGAGTTCGCGGCCCACTTCTCCGCGAGCGAACAAGCTGTTGAATAGAGTATGCAACTCGTTCCCACCTATTGTCGACAGGCGAAGGCTACGAATGTGTGTTGGCGCCCTGTCACTCAACAGCTAACTAGTTCGCTCAAACTCTTAGCTAAGTGTTCCATCAACTCCATATTCCTTGCTTCATTTGATGCAGCTATTAGGAGCATGTCTCCTGGAACCCGATACGATCCTCAGTGTGGCATGTCTGGTGGAACCATTTTAAACTCCTTAATGTCCCTGTGTGGTGTAGCTCCTGCAAGCACACAACACAACATAACCCCGTTAAAGACTCAGGAGTCACGGACTCGCGAGACTTCCTAGAACGGTAGACAAAGTTGTTACCCAGTGCTATCAGCCCAGATTAAGGGGTAGAAGCTAATGCATGTCCCCCGAACCGCTGACGGGCTAATAAGCGCGTTCGTGGCACAGCGTCCTCCATAGGTATAATGTTGTGAGGTTTCATACCTTCTCTCATCCGGAGGATCACAGTGTGCGTCTCCTCATTAAGAAACTGGGCTGGAAAATGCCTCAGGACGTCTTCCGTAAGGAAATGGAATATTTGGGTATTTATGCCCAGGGAGTCTTTGTAGCTGCGGTTTGGGTGCAGTGACAAGGCGCTTCTAAACACGCCCCATAAACCAGGACTTTATTGTAAAGGCAGCGCGGTGAGAAGATGTTTTTAGCGTGTGTTCTGTAACTGAAATCTGCGGCCTGCGTTTCTCAGTGAAGACGTGAAACTCACCATAGGGCCTTTTGCATTTCAAACACTGCCGACACTCTTGCCATAAACAATGCTACTGCGGGTACGCGCCCCAGTGCGTTATTTGTGGTTAGACTCAGCATTCCTTTAGTGCTTTACCTCTCAACGGCAATTTAAATGGCACAGATGTTCAGGAAATATCACTGCCCACTGTTGTAGCTCTTTGAAATAGAGGGTGGCCAAAGACGTTCTGGCGAAGTTGAAAGCAGCAACGGGTGGTGCACCCAACTGCCCTGCCACACCGGTGGTAAATCGGGTGTGGCCCCCTTGGGAGCGGGACATCCTGGATCCTGGTTGGAACGTCATTCATGGAGGACGTGTTTTTAAAGCTACTTCCCCAACTGATCCACAACCCACTCCTTGCCCATTCACTGAAGCTCTTATAAGGAGTGAAGTGACAAACATTAGAATTACAGGTAAGATTTAAAAGTCTATTCCATTGTCACGGAAGCCCTTAGACATGATCGGTAACTTAGTTATAGAAAACCGCAAATTTTCAAACTCTTTGCAACCCAACCCGATTTATGTGGTGACTTCAAACAATACTTACCAGTCGCCCTTCAGGAGATCTCTGATCTTCTGGACTACTATTCCCGTGTTGCATGTGTGAAAGTCATTCGTAGGACACACAGATCCGACTCAACCTCCCCTGCACAAGTCCCATCGCGGACCGTCCTAAAAATCATTGTCCCCTTGATGGCCGAGTATGGCAGGCCGGCTCAGACTGATAAATCATTCTAACGCCTACAAGTTGGCCTGCTGGAACGATGAAGGTGTCCGGGGAAGGAAGCTAGAAGTGAAACATATCGTCGTTGAACACAGGGTCGACGTATGCTTCTTGACCGAGACGTACAGCAGGTCAGGTGATATCTTTCGAATGGCAAATCACGTTTGTCGCCGTACAGACCGGGTAACAGAGGGACGCTAAAAAGTATATCCGACCGGCGGGGTATAAATCATTACGCTGTACCATCCAGAGTTTAGGGCACCTGGACGCTACCGTTATTGAGGTCATATCGGCCAGCAGAACGGTGATAATGCTGACAGTCTACCTATCGTTCTCCCTGCATGTATTTTATTGGGACATATTTGATTGTCCTACTGGCAGTCTTCCTGTCCCGATGGTGGGTGACCTTGAATGCCAAGCACGTAGATTGTAATTCTAGGCTGAAAGAAACAAAGTGCAGATTCTGGTATGATTTTCCAACGAAACTTCCTGTGTAAAGTATAGGCTGGATAAATCCACAACCCTTCCTTACAACTCCTTTGCCACTCTGATATCCTAGTCATCGTAATCGCAAAAGAATCACCGGCATATGACCAAGTGCTTCGCACTGTGCTTGGATTTATTACTGTATTAATGGACACGTTATGTTAACAATTTTCCCTCAATCCACCAGACTGCCCCAATTTAAGGAGGTCTGAGATGTCCAAATTCAAAGCCAAGCTGGATGCTTTACTTCCCTTAACCCTGGCCAACCAAGGTGGTTTTTGATGCGAGTGTCAAAAGCTTTGAAGCGCTACCTCGAAGGCTTCAGCGTAGTCCAATCCCAAGTGTCGCCCGCGTGATTAATCACGGCCCCCAATATCGGTTTTGTATTTAGGAAGAAATATGCCTGAAGAACTGATTAAGGAGGTATTTAAAAATCACTAGCGACCCCGCCCTGAAAACTGAAATTTATCGCCTTCACACTTAGGTGTACCAAAGGAACTATGAGTGGAGAAATGTTCAATGAAACTTAGACCTGGAAAGCCTTGATCAGGAGGACCAGTCACTGGAAGATATCTAAGAGGACGGTGAGATTTCTCATCCTTCAACTCCCTTGGTCACACAGGAGGGATTACTCTATTAACTCCGATGAAACCGAATCCTTTGCGGATAACCCAAATGCTCAGTTTAAGCCGGGAAACGACCAGTCGCAACCAAAATTCATTGGGGCTGTTAACGAGGCGATGCGAGTATAATTTTTCCCCGCACGTTAGCTTACGAACCAAACCACCGGAGGTTCAAGACTCCCTCCAGGGTCTTAAGATCGGCAAGGTACCAAGTCTAAAAGGTATACCGAATATGACCTTGTTGTGTTCTCATTCATGTGTCTTACATTGTTACGTTATTAATTCAATTTTCCGAATAGTGTACTGTGTATCCAACCAGCATGGAAAACCACACGTGCGGTTTCCATCCCGAAATCAGAGAAAGATTCGGCAGTTCCTCTTCTTAACAAACCATGAATCTGACAGACAAAATTGACAACCTTAAAAAATCCTATTCACCAGGAACTTAAGCGAAGGAAGCGAGAGCGGGTAAATAAGCAGTTATCATTTTGGGTTCAGTCCCAAACACAGCACTGTACTAGATCCAACCCGCCTAGTTGAAAGAATGTCCACGATGTTGACAAGAACCGGAAAACCGGCTCAATTTTTCAGGATGTGGATAAGGCCTTCGGTTATGTATGTGTCAACGGTCTACTCTACTAAATTATAGGCCTTAATTTCTCCTCTTTCCTTGTGAAAATATCTCCTCCTACTTGCATGGTCTAACGTCCAAAGCGCGTCTTTCTATAAAGCCACGCCCACTTGCCTTCGCCTACAGGCTGGGGTGGCTCATTATGGAATAAATTCCCTCGTACTATTATGTGTCTATGTGTACGACACACACACACATTGCCCTTCCCGCCACATCAACTCGACTCTGTACGCAGACAAATATCATAGCTACGTCCCGTCAACCAGCGCTGTTCCTCAACTACCTGGAGACGTCTCAGCGACTTAGAGCGGTGGTTGAGGGAATGAAAGATCGCTATCAATGTGTGGAAGAGCACCGCAATGCTCTTGTCTAATGCACGAAGTCGCACCCAGAAAACGCGAGAAGTTCAGCTCTTCAGGCAGCCAATTCGCTTGGTCGATACCGCCTTTTACCTGGGAGTGACGCTTGATACACCCTTGGCTTTGTCGACTAATATCGATCGGGTGAGAAAAATCGGCACAGAGATTGGGAGGGTTGAGTCCTCTTCTCAACACGAGGAATGGTCTCCAAAATAATGTAGGTCTGCTTTATAAGCAGCCGTGCGTCCAATTATGGACTATGAGGCCCATCTGGGGGTCCGCCGCTCACACTCATGTTATGAAATTGCTTGCGCTTCGCACCAAGTGTCTTGGCAACGCTAACAATGACCTTAGCATTTTGGTAAGATTCAAATTCACGACGAATTCGGAGTTCCATTTTTTGCTGATCACTTCAGATCTCTAAAAGAGATATTCGACTCAAATTTAGCTGATGTAGTGAACTCCACAGGTAGAGAGATCGGCAAGTATTCACGCTGATCTATCGTTGATCCTGGTTCCCTAAAGCGTTCAAAGGAGGACTGAGATCGAAAAACTTGTCTGGCTACATGCCAAAGTTGGCCTAGTCGACATATTGAATCGTGCCCAAATGGCAATCTCAGACTTCGCTGGCTGCGGTTTTCCCTGTGTTTTTAATCACTTTAAGGCTCATTCCAGGGTACAAATTGCAATTACAGGGCACGGCCCGCACTGTTACCAGGAATAGCTGCTTCACCTGAATGCCCGAATTTCGGCGAATCTTAACGTTAGATAGGCCTGTCTGAGTTCGAACCCCATAACGTCTTCCAACAATAGGTATGCCTACTTATAAGGCCTATTGCCTCCTGAACTATTGTCCTCTGTTTGCCCACGTTGAGGTCTTCAATCGCGACGGGAACCCGTTAGCGTAAAATAACCCCATTTGTGGTTGAACGTGCTTGTTACTGAGCCCACGGACGCGGTACACGCAGGAATACCAAACCGGCCGACTGTCGTCAATTTGCGTTTTCGCGCAATTCTCTGCTCTCAGTTAGCTATTTTGTTGATTGTTTAATTGGTTGGTTAGTTAGTTTCTTTCGACAAATTTAACTGCTCAGCTCTAACGGATTTTCAACTCCCGGCAATACAGAACATTCATACTCAACTTCATTCAGTAGGATTAATTGTTTGGCGTTATAAAGAGCTGTCTCTGCTGGACTCGTTACGGAGCAACCTACTCTGCTATGCTACAACTGAACCAGCATCATTTCTTGGCTCCTGAGAGACCGGCACTCTTCTCAGCTCTCCACTGCTCAGCCATTCTGTGCATCTCAGGTCGACTGTCCGAGATCACCGCACCTGCGTTCGCTCAGGTCTCATTGACCCATCAGTTCCATAGGAATATTACTTGTCGTTTAACAAAACGCCTCTGCTTCGATCTGATGGAGACGAGTACTTTTGACAGGACTGCCGTGGCTGGTGCCGGCTACTGACGGACCAAGAATCACCGCTCCCACGCCGCAACGAAGACGTAAGACTTGTATACCTACTCAATCCCTATATGACTAGGGCAAAAAAATTCAATGTTACATGTGTTTACTGTAGTTATTACCATAACAAATCTTTCGTACAATAAGCCACGTAATCCCAAAAGACTCCACCTACATATCGGTGACCCAGAACAAACCGACAGACACGACCAGTACTGATTATTGACTTTTACTTAGCTTGACGGTGTCAGCAGACCACTCAGATGGATCTACTGTCTACACAGTGACCATTCGTCTGCTGCCACCCTTCTGGGCCTACCAACCAGGCCTCTGGTTTGCTCAAGATACGGCGCAGTTAGAGTTAACAGCCTTAACTCGCCAGAAGACTAAATAAAACAAGTTGTGTCAACTCCACCAAATTCACACGGTCGAAGTATAAGATATCACGTCCCCACAGGAGCTTGAACGCTATGACCGACTTAAAAATATGTTGCGCCATTTTGTCCACCTCACACGAAAAGTGTGTGAGACAACTCCTGCTGTACGAGAACATTGGCGATCGTACAACATCGTAATTCCTCAGATACCTCCTCAAGGGTCTCGAACCAACTTTCCAGACTATTCTTTCGCAACAATCAGGCCAGCCATCTTCCACTGCAAATCCAAACCACACTTGCTGGTAAGACTCATGGCAGATTAGACTCCGCCTCGCAACTCTCTGACAGGATTTGTCAGGTCGCGGCACAGCCAACAACCGCGAGCGTCTCCCCTTTTCTGCGTGGCATCATAGTCGGACTCCTGGAAGGCATCTAAGAGCTCTCACTCCAAGTTGTCTTATTGCGGACGTCTCAAAACCAGTAGACGTTTACACTACAGGGACCACCGTCGCAGCACCCCTCACAACTCGCCTAAGCGCCACGTCATGTGCTGGTATCACAGACGATATGGACACGGAGCAGGAGAATGCACCCACCATTCTCCCGCCAGCATCGAACTTCTAGCAGCAGTCGTTAACTTTGGCTAATGTCTGCACCAGTATTTCCGGCCGTCTCTTCATCATGGACCGTGTCACCAAACAGCGGAATCTCGTGGACAATGTGTCCGATCTGTGGGTCTTCCTACGTAAGCTCAACTCCGGGCGAAGGGAACGTATGAATTACAACCTCTATGCATCCAATGGGACCACACGCTCAGCTACATAAAACATCTGTGGCTACAACTCAAATAGCACTGCAGTTTGGTTCCTGACAGAGTGGCACGCTCCAGCAACCCACTGCGCAATCATACTGCGCATCTCCGGCCGACTCTCCGAGGTAATTTCACTTCGCGCTCCCTCGGCTCCGGTCGACCAGGCAGTTCCATATGGGTATTATTTGTCGTTCTATGAAGCCGCTCTGCTCCGCTTGGCGAAGGACGAATTCTTTTGATAGGAGTGCTGTGGCTGGCGACAGCTACTGAAGAACTTACAATCACGGGTCCTACGCCGTAACATATAAGCAGTACTTGTGTACCGATTCAATCCCTGTACGACTCCGACATCCAATAAATATCGACGTCAAATTTGTAGCCTGTACTTGTTCTTCCAATAAAAAATCTATACTACAGTTAACCACATAATACTAACTGTTCTTCTCGATTTACATGAATATGTTTATGACGATGTAGTTGTTAATTTCATTAGATATTTATTAAATTTTCAAGTAATAAATGTTTCTCTTAGAATACACACAGTACACCTCTCTTCCAAGTGTTCTATTAGGTTGCTAATTCTTCAAGTGTATCGATGTAGATATCATTGGTCTAAGTTATAACGGATTTCAAGCTCTGGAACCTGATATCTTGGTTTAATCTTTCAGTCCTATTACGAGGGGCGGCTGATAAGCAATGCACACAGTGAAATATCTAGAAAAACGTACCATGTATTTAAACAAACGAAAGTAGGAAGTAAAGTACAATATTTTAGCTACAAATTGACATGCTTATTTTTCCACACAGTCGCCTTGTCGTTCAATAATTTTTTTCCCAACGTAAAACAAGTTTACGCACGCAGTCAATGAAGAATTCAGGAGTTCTTTGTTTGATCTACGACGTCGCAGCTTGCTTCACTTCATCATCTGAGGTGAAATGAGTCCCCTTGAGATCCCTCTTGAGGTGAGGAAAGAAATGGAAATAGCTTGGCGCCAAGTCAGGGCTGTAGAGCGGATGGGAGAGAACCTCAAACTTCAGCGCCAACTTCCGGCGTCAACATGCGTGGCACCCATCGATTACAGACTTTTGTGTAGCCAAGTAAACCAATGATATAGCCCACTCTTTCTTTAGACATTCCTAGCCTACCTGCTATCTGCTTCTGGGCGATACGGCGGTCATGCTTGATCAGTTCA
>Ga0123357_10005857_pt1 | contig 14830 bp, 7 predicted proteins | sample TergutEmb28metaG_FD_89873 | JGI IMG/M metagenome (GOLD analysis project Ga0123357, IMG submission 89873) | Embiratermes neotenicus P4 segment gut microbial communities from Petit-Saut dam, French Guiana - Emb289 P4 | ecosystem: Host-associated > Arthropoda: Insects > Digestive system > Gut ...
AACAACTAGTTAGTTGCAGGCTCCTGAGGATGGTCGTATTAACGGCCGAAACATGTTGAGCATTCAATGAGTATTGAATATATAATAAAATAAGTGGCATCAAGTTGGTTTCTCTTTACTCAAAAATAAACAGGAGTTATTTGTAATTTTTAAAAATAATTATAGATTCCAAAATATATCCGAATGGCGTAATATTCATGAACCAAAATATGAAATTGATATATGAAGAGATTTTATAAATTATATTGCTCTCAAGTTGAGAGACCTAGACTGCAAATATAAAGGATAGAGGATTTAAGAGATTTGTTGCAAGATAATGCAATATATTTAGAAGAGAAAACGAAAACAACACAGCAGATTAGAACACATACAGAAGCAAATGTTTATGTACTGTTAAAGGCAAAGAAAAAATTAACATAATAAAAATCAAGAATTAAATCTTCAGCGAATTTGGTGAAAAATTGAGAATCTAAAATGAAATATTGGTACAGACGAAAATTTAGAATTTACAAAATTTTGTTTCTAAGAGTCGTCAAAGAAGAATTTGGAAATTTAAATACTACATGAATAGAATGTTAGAATTTTAGGCAGCTGTTTGCTTAAGGAAACAAGTTCCTAAGACAGCCGCTGGTAGTTGTGAAACGCGAACGAAAAGTGACATAATAACATCACAATATCAGACATTACAAACCAAATATCTTGAAACATAAATATTACAAAAGAAACCCAGAGCAATTGTTGAATGAATACAAGGATTTTATGATATAGTAAAACACAAAAAAGCACAACCTTTATTTAGATTACGATTATTCATTAGGTGCCATAAGGTGTGTGAGTTAACTACAACTAACATATCAGAGAAAACTAGGGTAACATTGCAGAACAAAAAATAAGTATTTAAATGCAGTAAAATTAGTAAAAGGGACTAATCAAGAAAATGTAACTCAATTACGGAATCAAATAATGTATAACGGAAGAAAATTCCTAAAAATTAACCGCAAAAATGTCCGAGAATACGAGAAAGGAACATCATATGATAATAGATGTTGCAATACTGAGGAGAGCGTTTAATTAACGCTTTCTGTGAAAAGAAAAAAACATAATTAAATAAAGAGAGAAATGTTCGTTCTCACTAACTGAAAATGTTTTGTGTGTATTGCAGAATGAAAGAGTTTTGGACATCCTGTTGGTGATATTGCTCTTCAGCGCAATTGCAAATGGAGCACTGCAAACACCTACGACACTTACTTTACAGGAAATCCACTTGGTGCGATGTCTGACTTATATAAACCACAGATATTTCGCACCAGGTCGATCTGTGGTGATATCATCGCCTGCCAAATACAGAGATGTACAACAGGAACTGATTGCAGAGATTCATCGAACTTCTATCAGGCCAATCGTTGTTACTGTTGATGGTAATATTAGCATACCCAATAAAACAGACTTCATAGATAGAGATGGCAGTTACATTATATTAATACCGGATGGGAATATCAGTAGTTTGGCTGCTGAAATGACAGGGCTAACCTACTATCCTTACGGATACACAAGAATATGGAATTCTGAAGCTCGATTTGTTGTGGCTGGAGCTAATGAATTTTCAATGTCACAACAAAAGGAAATATTTAATTTTCTCTCGAAATTGAGAATATATAACTGTATTATTGTAAGCCGAGAGCATTATTTAATAGGCGATGGATATTTTAGGAAGAAAAACGTTAAAGATTTAGACAAATTCATGAAATTGGGCGTGTACACATGGTTTCCTTATCAGAGTTCAGACCGTTGTACTGAGGTGAATGATATCACCCTACTGGACAGTTGGGTTATTTCTGCACAAGGACATTTCACCAAGAACACTGACTTGTTTCCACGAAAGATCAATAACAACCTCAATGGATGTCCTATGAAAGCATTTGTAAGAAACGCTGGATGGCATTTTTCTACGAATTATGTTACAAAAAATTTTTCAAATGGTAATTCGTTGGAGTATATAGAAGGTTTGGAGTATGATTTACTAAAGGTTGTTTTGCAACAGATGAACATGGAATTTGTTCATGTCATTAAAGCAGATGCTTTTGTAACGAGTGGAGAAAAGTTAGATAAATTAATCTTTGCTATGTTTAAAAAGGAAATTAATATAGCTTTTGGTGGTTTCGTTGAAAATTTTTTGACTGCATCATATTTTGATTTAACAAATCCCTACTTCATGTTTACGTTACGCTGGTATGTACCGTGTTCTATCAAATATCCAAGATGGAGCAGCATCTTTAGAATACTGTCTCTGGAACTGTGGTTTGTTCTGATCACATCGATTGTGTTTGCGGCCATTTCGACTACACTTTTTGGTCGATATAGCTGCACGCCGGAGTGGCAGGGGTACAAGACACTGACGAGTTCGCTGACCAACATCTGGGCTATCATTCTATGTGTGCCGGTATCAAGGATGCCAAGCACTCCGTCAGTACGTTCGCTGTTTCTGGGTTGGGTGTGTTTCTCTGTGGCCTTCTGCACAGTGTTCCAGGCATTTCTCATATCGTTTATTACTGACTCCGGATACAAAACTCCAATTCAAAATATGGATGAGCTGTTCGCTTCAGGTATTAATCTTGCCTACCCACAAGAACAAAGCTTCCTTTTCCAGGGATATGATGAAACGGAAATTTCAATGTTACAACGAAATCGTGTGAATTGTCCATCATATGACGTTTGTGTTGACTGGACAAAATATCAGAAGAACGTGTCAATTTTGTTGATTGATAAACACGTTGAAAAAAATTACGCTCTTGGTCGTTTTGTTGGTGAGAATTCTGAACCCTTGGTGTGCAGGTTAGAAGACGGGATAGTTTCATTAACCTACACAAATATGTTAATGTTTCATGGAGACCCACTGATGAGGCGAATTAATGAAATTATTGCTCGTGTTGTTGAAGCAGGTCTGTACACTTTCTGGATTTCCCTCAACTTCCAAAAATATAAAATTCTTTCTCGGAAAATAGGTATTGTTCACCCGCTTGATGAATATTACAGCTTCAACCTGTATCACATGCAACCTGCATTCTATCTCCTTTTGATTGGTTGGTGTCTCAGTGCCCTCTGTTTTATGGTCGAGTTGTTGTACAATTGCGCATTAAACAAAAAATATAAATATGATAATCGGTCTTTTGCTACGTAATTTTTAATCATGGTGCAGTTAACAAAGCACTTGGTGACCCACAAATCGCTCGCCGTTTCGCTTGCCAGCTGCTGTATATTTGACTGTCTATGGCTATAATCGATAGGAATGAAAGAGCTGGGAAATCCATCTCTAGCTCATTTGACACATCACAGACGAAGTGAAGAATTTAAGTTCCTTATGACAATTAATCAATGGTTTTTTTATTTACTCTGAGAAATTTTGAATGTATACTAGTAATCTAACGAGCTAGTTTAGGGTTTAAGTATGTAGTGATTTGAAATTCACTTGATCTGGTTTAGTCACCTTCGAATTAATAAATTTGTCTAATTCGACAGAGCCAGAAGGGATTCAAATTGTAAACTTGCTGGCGAATAGCGTTTAAATCTGTCCCGTGTTATCCGCCTGTGTATGAATTGAAAGATTGTTCCTAACTGAATTTTGAGTTCGTTAAGTGTATTTGTTCGCACATTTCTTCTGCGGATTTCTCAACAGAATTTCGCTTATAAATAATTGGAATTTAAACTGTACTGATGTCCATGTAGCTGTTTGAATGTTTGTTTCTTTGTTTTACTGAAGTTCTCACCGACACCACACAGATTTTTGCACTTAGTGAACACCCTGTAAATGTACTACATTTGCACGCACTAATGTGTTGAGAAATTGACAACACATGTTTCCCTAATATAAATGTGTTTCTTTGGGATTTGTGTAAATTTGAGCTTATTTCCCAGAAGTGTTTTTGACGACGCTCTTAGATGCAAACAAAATAGTTCATCAAATGTAGTTGTGGTTCATAAATTTTAACTTGAATCAGTCATTTGGAAACAGGTCTTGTTCCATTTCAGGTTTAATTTGTAGAAATCCTGAGAATAATCGTGTAAACTTTTGTCACTGTATCTCTTGTACAGATCGCAATTCCAATGTTACCACTGCACCGGTGAACTCTGTTTTTCTTATAACAGCTGTCCAGGACTTTACGTGTGATATTCCGTTCTCTGTCAGTGATATGAAAGAATGAAATTAATATCATTCTGAAAACAGTTGCATTTTTAAGGGACGATGGCGTCAATCTGACTGATTGAGAAGTATGTTTCGACCTAATTTATGACTTCTTCATTATTTTAATAACTTTAAATTAGAAAAGGACCTATATATGCAGTTACGAATTTCGTCGCAATATTATTCAAAATGATTATTTTATAATATATTTATTGTTAAATATGCATTATATAATGCATTAATATAAAATTACATATTTTTTATTTTATACATGTTACAATAATGAAAATTATCCTTACTAAAACATATATTGAGACTGATTTGCTTATAGATTTTTGTGAAATTTTGTTCATGACATGTACCGCACAAAAGAAGTGATGTAGTTTTGATGAAATATTTCACTGTTTTACACTAGATAAAAATTTATTTCACAGCAGGATTTATCTTTATGTGTTTTTCTGATCTATTTCCGGCATTTTTTGTTCGAAACTCAAATCCAAGTGCATAATACAACCCTAAATAAAGGCAGCATTATCATCCTGAACGCTGTTCTGCCTATCCACAACGTGACCTTCGTCACATCCCACAAGACTCTATTTATAAATATTCAGCAAATTGTACCTGAAATCTCAGAACCTAACATATCTGCTGTCCGCACTTCATGCAATGATTTTGCAATTAATGACGCATTTCAGAAGAGGAAATATCTTATTGTTGATAGGCTTATTATACAAACCCTGTACGTTTCTCGCTACAAAAGACTAATCTTCACAAACACACATCAAAACGGTGCTGTGGCAAGACACATGTTCAGACTTACAGCGGCTTTGCAACATTCACTGTGTTACCGCCAACAGCGACGTGAATATAACAGAAAAAAATTTCGGTCTGGGAAGGATATGAGGTCAAACACAACTGTGTCAATTAAGATGTTTGAATGACTTGTCTAGTACTTATATAGTCATTAAAACATCTTAATTCACATAGTTGTGTGTGAGTACATATCCTTTCCAGTTTTCACAAACACAACGGGGATGACACACTTCCAAGCAATTCGCTCAAACACAACTCAATTTCATAAATAACAACTTAAGTTGTTAGATGATTCGACTCGTAAGGAATCGCCATTAGGTAATTCTTAAAAATGTATGGAACACATCAATATTGTAGTTTTTTGTTACCCTTCAATAAGTGAGTTTTATTGACGCGTAGTGTTCCAAAATATTTTGTGACTCCATCTCGCCCCATATTAGACAGTTATTTCTTTCAAGCTTATCATTATAATTATTCTGCGAAATATTTTAAGATAGGAAAGTTCTAACAAAAGAGTCGATGTACATGGAAAGAAATACTGAGACAACTTCGCTCAAAGTATTTACCTTGGAAGCGAATAAGTATTGAGTGTAGCTGCTTGAAGCCGTAAATTTCCGGCATCCAAAGCGCATGCGCATTAATTTAAGTCTTCTGTATCCTATCGGTCTGTTCTGTATGTATTTCACTTTAACTCGTAAACGGCTTGAATTTGTGAAAAGTTATTGAACATATAATATGTTTAGATTTTGTTTACTAAGTTTTCTGAAATGTTCCTTATTCTTTTATGAAATAGGAGAAACGTTTCGTAAATATACATAGTTTTAAAAAATTATTTCGTCTGTCCTTGTAATGTTTTAAATTAAGTGAATTGTTTCAAACATGTTTGTTAAATATTGTAAATTTAAATTTAATGTAAATTCTTCTTACGTTAGACGAATAGTTCCATGCGGACAGACAGACATGACGAAGCTAATAGTCGCTTATCGCGTTTTGGAATAAGCATAAGAACAAGTCGACGGTCAGGACTATACCATAAATGTTCTTTCAGGCACACTCCTAATTTGTAGTACAGTTTTATCTAAAACTGTGATATATAGGCAGATACACTTAAATCATAAATGATTTATACCTATTACTTTGACGTCTAAATGCTTAAGTGTTATTAATTCGGAGAAATTTGGAAACATTTATCTCTTTCATCCGAATTTTTTTGTTTATTCATTTTTCCATAAATTTAAAGCGGAAATAAAATTGTGATATCAAGTTTTCTGTTTATTGAAGGACGTCCGTTTTCTTAGCGTATTATTTCTTGAAACCAATGTTGTGTTTTCAACTTTGGCTTATTATGACAGTTTATCATGCAGCTAAATCTGAATTATTGGTAAGTAAAACACACAGCGGAACGGTTTCTTTCTGGATATATTCTAAATGGTAAAAGAACTTTAGATGGTGTGTAAAATGATAGGCTTCGATATTGTTTGTGTTTCAGAAATTAACTATATACCGAAATTTATGTAGGCAGCTGCCAGCTTATCTTACTTGGGGCAGCTATACGTGCGTGTAATATATGCATATTTATCGAGAAGGAAGCTCGTCAATTGTGAGCTTCTGTTTTATAAAATTTACGTAATTTTTTATAAATAATATTTCTTTGACGAAATTATTATTTTCCAATGACCAATTACGTGCCTGTATTTAAATGAGTGTATTAAATTAACATAAAATGCAATTGTTTTGAAGACGACATGTTATTTGTAGAACTATTAAGGGCTTCAATATACCTGCACTCTCATTTAATTAGTCTACCAACTAATGCAGATATACAAAATTGTTTTCATTAAAAATTTTTAATATGCTAAACATGTTTCGATCCTAAAATCATCTTCAGGGAACTACGCTGATCCTTCCTAAAGTCGCATTTTTAAAATAAACTCACTGATTGATTTTCTTATATCAATTTAGTTTTGTGGCAGCATGTTATGTTGTGTAAGTCGTACGCCAATGAGAGTGCGCCTGGCTATGTGTGTCGTGTGTTGTGCAACTTGAGACAGTCTCAAGTTGCAGCTGCGTGTAATTCTGAAATATATTTTTATTTAAGCGCCTTTCGACTCTAATTTAGAGTGATCCTTTCTAATTCACAGGTAAAAATTGAAAACTGTTGAATAAATGTAAAGGTGACAAATTAGAAACTTCTCTATGTAAATGATCCATATTAATGTATTCATACTGTCTAGGAATATATCTGATTTATGAATTTCCTAGTTTTTATCAATGCACAACATGTTTGAAAATATTAATTCTCAATCGGGTGGCAAAGTTTTTATCCTCTATGGGAACATCGAAATGAATTATTTTTACCACAATTAAATTTCCGAATCTTTCTTTTTTGTAATAAATTACGTCTTAATGTAAAAAAAAATATCCTTTCGAAACACATTTTATTTAATGTGAATATGAAACCGCAATAATTCGATATTTACATTTTGTTTTTCTTGCTTGCTTATCTAAACATAAATTTAAATGCACTAACTTACATTCAGTATCAGATATTACTCTTTGAGAAGGCATAATTATTTCGGACACAACTTACTGACGTGTTAGAAAACAACATCCATTCCTAAAGAGATGTTACTGATAGAGAATGGAAGTTGTTTTCGATTGGAAATTGGTTATCGAATGAACCGTAACACAACTTGATATGTTCTAGTAATCTAAATATACAAAATTACGGAAATAATTTTCCAAATTTTGAAAAGATGAAAATCCTGATATTCAGGAGTTTTTCAAATTACTATTGGAAATAATTTTAATTTAAAATTATTCTATGTACTTTTTTACTGTTAGTAAATAAGGTATACTCTTTATACTCACGTATATATAGTAATAATTGTAAGAAACTCTTAATAATTTCTTGAAAGTCATTCTTTTTTGTTGGAATTAAATGAAATATACAAGCTTTTTAAACTTACGATTAATAATATTTAAAGGATTCGAATTAATGTGTTTCAAAGTTTAACCTATGCGACAAATTATACATAGATATGTTGCTACCGGTGAGATTAATTATAGTTTTCGTTAGTTTTCTTTAAGATAATATATTTTCTTATTACCAAACAGGATAACTCCAAAGTCTCAGGTAATCAAATAAAGTTCGGTGTTATTTTATTCTAAAAATTAATAAAATATTCTGCAGAGTCCTCTAAGGCTTAATTTAAGAAAATTAGATGCTTCACACTCATGTTTAAGTGCTTAGATTTAAAACACTATATTTTGTCACTGTAGAATTTGTGCAGATAGCAATTCCAGTGTTTGCACTGCACAGACGATCTCTGTATTTCTTGTAGCAGCTTACCACATATTTACGTGTGATATTCCGTAGTATGTCAATGATATAAAAGAACGAAATTAATATCATTCTGAATAAAGTTTGCATTTTATAAAAACAATAGAGTCAATCTGTCCGATTGAGCAGCATATTTCGAACTAAATTCTGTCTTTTTAATTTTCTTAGCAACTTTAAAATAAAAAGGGGGCATATATATATAATTATATATATATGTAATTAGGAATGTAGCCCCAACATTATTTAAAAGGAATTAATTAATATTATATTTAATATTAAAAATAAAATATGCAATGTATTACTACGAAATTACATTGAATTTGAATTCTACACGTTAGACAATTAAAATGTATGCTTACTGAAACACACACATTAATTGAGACTGATATTCATTTCATTTCTTTATAAATTGCTTGAAATTATGTTCATGAAATGTACCACAAAAAAAGAAATGATGTAAGTTTGGTGAAATGTTTCATTGTTTTACACTAAATAAAACTTTATTTCACAGAACAATTTATTGTTAAGAGTTTTTCTATTTTATTTCCCAGATTTTACTGTCGAAATTCAAAACCAAGTGATTACTTGCACTTTGAATTAACACAACATTATCATCCTGAACGCTGGTCTGCCTATCCACAAATGTGAACTACGTCACTTCCCATAAGACAGTAATTATATAACATTCTCTAAAGTGAGTACCTGAAAACTCAAAACCTAACAATTCCGCTGTCCGCACTTCACCATTTCCTAAATACCCCTAAACAATATGCTGAACAGAACGAATAGACGAACAAATGGAAGCCACAACTTATAGTGAGATTATTGATTAATTACACGACAACTTATATTCTATAAATTTGATTTCAGGAACGTGACTATCTGGCATTCACAAATGTAAAAGCACTTATCACATTATGACAACTGCTCTTCATTTTTGTAAATTTTCTAGTAAACAGAAATGATAGTGTTAATTTATATATTACCTTTAGAAATCAATTTGGAAATTTCATGACACAGAACGTTATGGTACATTATGAAGAACTTAAAATGAATTGGAGGAAAAATAGTAAATTAATTTATTGAATATTTAAGTGATTCATGTATTAAAATGTAAAATTTCTTACAAAATTAGAAAAATATGTCTGTTTTATCCTGTAGCTCCAGGGCCTCTCTCCTGCATACATATTCTAGTTGTTGAGTTTCTGCATCGATCCCTTAAACACTCACAATTACACACACAATTGGACTCACACAATAAAATACACTCAATTAGGCACACAATTTAAAAAGAGTAAGTCCCAAATATATAGACACCCACATTTAAGCACTCAAAAGCACACACACAAAAATAGACACATAAACTTATTCAAACAAATAGACTCATACAAAATAACACACAAAATTAGGCACACACAAATAATCGCATACAATTAGACACAAAAAAATTAAACACTCACATACAAATAGACACACATAATTAGACTTACACACACATACATATACATATAGACACAAAATTGGAAATACAATTAGACAGACACACTTGGACAATCGTGTTGCATGTTAAATGACACTAATACTGCTCCAGTTGTCAGAAGGTTGCTACTTTTATCCTTTAGAGTACACGTGCCTTTGTTACGTGCCGGTATTCAAATTCCCCTCTGCTCGAGCCCCCTGTATTTAGGACTGTCTCAGCCATTCAATTATTTTCTCTCGATGCAATGGAACATGTAGTGAAGCTTCACACATTCTTAACACCACAGTAGAAGATTTTCTCAGCTTCATGCTCCGACTTATTTAACCATTGACAGAAAATTCCCATTACCCATTTTTATATGAGGCTGGATGTAACTACAGCAAGTAAGGAGCGTATTTACTCATCGAAAATGTGGTGATAAGCTTCATTAAACAGAACTTTATCTGTCATACGTTTTTTGAAGGGCCCTATACACAGCTAGAGATTTCGTTTCGCTTCTCAGACTTCGGGCTGAGTTTCAATCCACAGAGTTGTGTTGCACAGAGTATTTGTTTTTGTGGGGGACGAAGGAATGGGTTAAATGTAAGGGTGGTTTTGAAAGAGAAGAAACGAAGATACTTACAGGTGTTTTTCCGGTTACGATCAAGATCTTAAACCAGGTTTAATAAAAAGGAATTTCAGAAGTTTTCTGGTCATTTCTACACTATAAGATGGTCGGACTCTTATTCTGCTATACTGCGTTACAGCCTAAGTGATCACAGTGTTGGTTGGCCCTAAATAAATGTTAGTAATGTTAAATTTGTAATTAAATAATTTTCTGAGAATGAAATAATTGTAGTTCAGTTAAATAATTGTGAAATTCGTTACAGTTTAATTTTCCCTCACGTAATAGGAGCAATAAAACAAAGAAGCCAAATATGGCAGAAGAGCATAACAAAATGGTTAATTGTAATTTTTGGAAGGAAATTTTGTGAGGATGATACAAATTACAAATTTACAGCGCCTCAGCATGATTCGGGTCATATAATGAAGGCAATAATTATAAGCAATTATTTAAAAATGGGGGAATTCTTGAGTAGTTGGGAAACAACAGGAGTTAGAAAAAATTCTTCGCGATGTTGCAAATTAATGTGTTCAGTTCCTTCTTCTGTTTGTAACCGTGTCTATTAAATTATTGTCGATTTTCATTCAAAGACCAACTTTCCCCTACCCTATAAGTTTAAATAAAACGGTTTTCATATAAAGTCTATATGGAGTTGCGCCCGTCTTTGCTACACCGTGACTCAAAAACACGGTCACATTTATGTTATTAGGTTACAATGCGTAATATCCAGGGAATAACACACGTATTCCTTCAAATTATATAGGAACATTTCCGAAAGAACCTTCGTACTGAGAGGTTGTGTGCGGAGAGCGTAGCACAGTCGAGTGAAAGTGAAAGTTCCTGTGTTTACATTCGGTTAGTGTAGTTGCGTGCGAGCATAATTTCGGAAGTGAAGCCAAGCAAGTACATGTAAACCACGGACGTTCCTGTTATCAGTCTCTGTAATACTGAGCAGTAGCCAACCGACGAAACGACGACACTGTAATCCAGTAGCGAGCCATCTCATAGACAATTCTATTGATGGGAATTTCGTACGAAACCAAAGTAAGCTATTAGGCTTAAGTAGTCGTTCACAGCAACAACACAATGTTTCCCTTATCACCACAACCTTTAACCCTGGGAAATGCACCCTTAGGATATTCACCCAACATCCAAAATCAATTATACTTTCAGCAACCCGGATTTGCCCAACCCGATTTCCCACCGCTGCCATCAACATATCTACCTCAACAAAGCCTGATCCCACCTCACCCACCCAGTCACCAGGCTCTTAACCCTTTAGTCAAACCACCACATCTGCAACATGATGCATCACACGCTTTAACCAGCAAGTACGACAGTGATGTGGATCTCTGCACTGATACAAGCGATGTGGAAAACGGTACAGGGAATACCGAAGATACAAAAGCAACATCAAACGAGTATAAACACGGGTGGCAACGCGTGAAAAAGAGAAAGCGAGTACACCAAAGCACTGAACCGAGTACTCGACTTCACCCTGAAATTAGTACCCAGAACCGTTTTTCCCTGCTACACAAGAGAACGAAGAAAGCCCAAAACCCAGTACTCACAACGATACGCCAAATACCCCAAGACCTCCTCCCATATTTGTGTATGGAGTTACAAATTTCAAAGCCATGTTGGATGACCTTGCAGATGTAGCCGAACCAGTCATCTATCGCACCACAGCCCTGGCAAACGACATCGTTAAAATAAGCGCCAACACAATAGACACGTATAGGAACCTAGTGAAGCATATGAAAGAAGAAAATATCTTTCACCATACCTATCAGGTCAAAGCCGAACGAGCCTACAGAATTGTTATAAGACACCTTCATCACTCTGTACCCCTCAACGACATCAAAGAAGAGCTACAAAAAGAAGGCCATATTATCCGAAATATAATGAACATAAAGAACAAACAAACGAAAGATCCTTTGTCACTATTTTTTGTTGACTTAGAACCACAAGCCAACAATAAAGAAATCTTCAATCTCCAATTCGTAGGCAACACCAAAATAACTATAGAAGCATCTCATAAAATTCGAAACATAGTCCAGTGCCAGAGATGTCAAGCTTATGGGCACTCTACAACATACTGCAAAAAGCCCTACCGGTGCGTAAAATGCGGTGGTCAACATGATTCCAAAGACTGCACGAAACCAAGACACAATCCAGCGAAATGCGCCCTATGCGGCGAAGATCACTCCGCGAATTACAAAGGATGTACGGTCTACAAAAACTTGGTAGCGACGAGAAGCCATCACACCAGGGTCAACAACCTCTACCAACGGCACTCAGCCACTTATCCTAATCAACAACGCCCACTTACCATCCCTACAACAAGCAACACACAACCCCACCATTCCAAATCCCTTCATACAAACACTCCTGTCCAACCCGGCAAACACACATATGCACAGATACTAAAAAACAACCAAACCCCTGTACTAGAACCACCCACGCTAGCTGAACAACTAGCAACATCCCTCAACGAATTTAAAACCATGTTCTCTAAACTAATCAGTCAAACCAGTACGATCCTCAACCTCCTTGCAACTGTCATCAGCAAATTTAACCCGTAGTTTTCAATATCCTACGAATACCAACATGAAATTCCAATGACTTCCTTAACAATAAGCAAGAAGTAGTAACTTTCTTAAATATCAACAAAATAGATATCCTCCTCATTTCCGAGTCATATTTTACAAATCTATCTGTCTTTAAAATACCACACTACCATGTTTACAATACTCGTCACCCCGACGGTACTGCCAATGGTGGCACGACGATAATCGTCCGTAAAACTATCTCCCATTATGAGCTACCCCCTTATCAAACAAACAAACTACAAGCTACTAGTGTTGACATAAAAGCCACGCCTTGGCGCTTCACAGTCGCGACTATCTACAGTCCGCCAAGATGCAACATATCAACTGATGAATATAAAGATTTTCTTCAAACCCTTGGAAACAGATTCATAGTCGGGGGCGACTGGAACGCCAAACACACAAAATGGGGCTCACAACTGACTACGACGAAAGGGCGCAACCTATGGCGAGCTAGGCGTGACAGCAACTATGATTACATCAGTAATGGTACACCCACATACTGGCCGACCGAACCTCGCAAGCTACCCGATCTTCTCGACTTCTTTGTATCGCATGGACTACCTAGAACCAATTACCTCATACACTCCAACTTTGATCTCTCGTCCGATCGTACCCCAGTGATAGTCAGCCTAAGCACTGCAGCAACCAACAAACTTCTCCCTCCAAGACTAACTACAAGAAACACCGACTGGAACTCATTCCAACGCTACTTAGAAGAAAACACTAACCTAAACATACGACTGAAATCTCCAGCAGACCTCGACCAAGCAGCTCAATATTTCACCACGTTGGTACAAAAAGCAGCCTGGTTTTCCATTCCTGCAACCGAGCAACAAACTGATTTCGTCCCAAATACGCCACTGCATATCCGACAGCTTGTCGCCGCAAAAAGAAGAGCTAGAAGAGTCTGGCAAAGATCGCGCCATGCACATGACCACCTTCAGTATAACAGACTGTCCAGACACCTAAAAACTGCCCTTCAAGAATTGCACAATAATAGTTTTGAACACAACATCACACACTTACCGCCTACCGACAACACGCTATGGAAGGCCACGAAGCAACTAAAACACCCTCATGCTTCTGTACCGCCAATTCGTAAACCAAACAACGAATGGACGCGCTCCGACAAAGACAAAGCCAACGTCTTTGCTACTCACTTAGCAGACTTATTTAAAGCCGTGCACGGACATACAGATGACGAAGTCGACGACTTCATAACCGCACCATGCCAGATGTCTCTGCCCATAAGAGCACTTACTGCAGCCGAGGTCAAGACAGAATTAACCAGATTAAACACACGCAAAGCCCCTGGCTACGATCTCATATCGGGACAGATACTTAAACGCCTTTCCCGCAGAACAGTTGTTCTTTTAACCATGGTTTTCAACCTTATCTTATTTCCCCATCCTTTGGAAATACGCTGAAATAATCATGATCCCCAAGTCAGGCAAACCTCCACACGAACCTACTTTCTACCGACCCATTAGCCTCTTACTGATTACCAGCAAGCTGTTTGAACGATTACTCTTCAAAAGAATGAAGGAAGAACATGCCCCCTCAACACTCTTTCCGTCACGTCAATTTGGCTTCCACGATGGCCACTCCACCATTCATCAGGTTCATAGAATAGTCAACGAAATCGCCACGAGCCTGGAAGAGAAGGAATATTGCAACACTGTGTTTCTTGACATTTCCCAAGCCTTTGACAGAATATGGCATCCAGGCCTGCTCTTCAAATTGAAACATGCTCTAACTAGTAACTACTACTTATTATTACAATCGTACCTTGCGGATA
>Ga0123357_10005860_pt1 | contig 14830 bp, 8 predicted proteins | sample TergutEmb28metaG_FD_89873 | JGI IMG/M metagenome (GOLD analysis project Ga0123357, IMG submission 89873) | Embiratermes neotenicus P4 segment gut microbial communities from Petit-Saut dam, French Guiana - Emb289 P4 | ecosystem: Host-associated > Arthropoda: Insects > Digestive system > Gut ...
CGCTGATGCGCACACCTCGGCTGCCAGCAGCCAACTGAACTGACACCCCCGCCGATATAAATGGACTCGTCCGTTTCGCTGGAAGACCAAATCTGGTTTCTGCGCGTGTGCCATCACATTCCGTTTTCACTCTACTGCATATGTGGTTGTTTGCTGGTAGTGTTGGATGTGGCTGGTTGTGGTACTGTGGTGCTACGTTGTAGGGTGTGAGCACTGTGAAGGTTGCAGCTCAAGCAGCAACCTTCACAGTGCTCACACTCTACAGCAACCTTCACAGTGCTCACACCCTACAGCAACCTTCACAGTGCTCACACCCTACAACGTAGTACCACAGTACCGCAACCAGCCACATCCAACACTACCAGCAAACAACCCCATATGCAGTAACATGTGGTCTTTTTTCTCCTGATGATGGGCATAAAGATGCCCGAAACATGTCGAGACAGTAGTCTATATTAAACGTCTGAATTGACAATAAACATCTATATTGTTGCATCTTGTTGGTATTCTTTTTTCACACTTCATCCCATCATGTTGATCAACATGATTATATATATATCATACATACATCATACATACATGGTCCAAATGATGCAGCACTTAGTAGAAGAATATGATATTTATATTTACATTTATACTACAGCAAGTTTGGCCAATCCACGTGGCCATCACCAGATAGTCATACAAAACACATAAAAGGAATTATATTTGTAGGCACAAGCCTCCACTTTACAAACAGCAGTTATCTTGTTTTGTTTTAATATTAATATAAATATTATTCCAAACAGTGGAACAGCTAATGTTAAAATGTTAACAACAAATCAAGTGCCATTCAAAATATCCTGTTTGTGTGAATGGCACCTGACTACTACAAGCTTAACAGGAATATTTTAACAATATATTTAATATCTTAAACATTTTAACATTTATTGTTCCACTGTTTGGAATAATATTTATATTAATATTGAAACAAAACAAGATAACCACTGTTTGTAAATGGGAGACTTCTTCATAAAACTACAATTCCTTTCCATATTTTGAATGACTATCTAGTGTAGGTCATGTGAACTGGCTGACACCTGTTGTATACATGTAATACAGCACTATTAATGTTTGTATAATGTGTAGATTTTAATATATATATATATTTATCCATAATGTTTTTGAAATTTCAAATAGATGGTTTAAGGCAAATGTTCTTTCTCTAAATTTTGAGAAAACACAATATATTAATTTTGTAACTAAAAATAGCAGACTAACTTGCAGCAAGATTAGATAAGGTTACAACAATTCCAAACATCTCATACAAAATTTCTTGGTTTAGATATTAACAATATATTATCTTGGAGAAAAAATACTGATTTAATAATAGACAGATTAAGCAGTTTGCTATGTACTTAGATCCACCAAGACATACATGTATCATTAAGCAGCTTGGTATGTACTTAGATCCACCAAGACATACATGTCTCATTCCACATTGTTAATGACTTATTATTCTTTTTACACTCAGTAATGACTTATGGAATTATATTTTGGGGAAGCTCTTCCCATAGTCAACACATTCTCAAGATAAAACACAGAGCAAATAGAATTATTATGGGACATAAGAGTAGGGCCTGTTGCAGACCCTTTCACAAACAATCTGCAATCTTACCACTCAGATCACAGTTTATCTTGTCTCTCCTATTTGTGGTGTTGGTATGGTTCGCTCGCGGACTAAAGCCACGGAGTTTTGTTTAGTTTAATAATGATTTATTCATGACAAATCCTGAAAATCATAACATATTCACTACACGCAGTAACCATCTCCATCTGCCACCACTGACCAGTTTAACTGTCTATCAACATGCAGTACACTACTCAGATATAAAACTCTTCAATAAGCCACCCCTAGAAATAAATAAATAAATAAATAAAAAGAAAACACACAGGAAAACCCAATAAATTTAAGCAACATTTACAGAAATTCCTGAATATACATTCATTTTATATAATGGAGGAATTCTACAATACTTGATATACATGTTTGCATTATGGAAATCTGACTGCAGGTCTGTTGGCATTTACAAAAACAATTTTATTTTAAAATTCCTTTAATATTCATTTAAATGATATGAAAATATTGATTGTAAAAAATTTATTTGGTATTGTATTATTTTATGTAAAAAACTGTATTTATATGATACAGTATATTTACATTTAATTGATGTATTCTACATCCAGTGGTTGTATTCAGCCTGTAGGCATCTATTTGAATATCATAAAAATACAAATGTACTCATTGTGCTCACTATGACATGTTTCAGATGGTAATTGCAGTCATCATCAGGCAGTGTTACAATTATATAAAACAAATGAACTGAGATAGAGGATTCTTCATTACAATTAAAATATGAGTTTATAGTTTTGTTATTATACCAAATAATTGGATAATTAAAAATGTATATCAATAAAATTGTTAAAATAAACAGGTTGCAGTACACTGGTAACGTATAAATGTGAGTACTGGGAATACTCAAAACAACGGTCTTGCTAGCATAGTCTCACACACACATACACACACATGCACATGCGCGCGCGCACGTGTTGTATATCTGCATTTAAGTACCTTGTATTAATTTTATATCTACAATTAACTTCCTTGCATGTATTAAAAATGAAAATTTTAAGCTACTATTTTATAATCCCTGCTCTTTGTTGTGTGTGTAGCCATGTTGGATGATCCTATCATTTGACATGACCCTTTTTATTTTCTTGAATTGCCTGCATTGTCATCAGGAGGGTAGTGACCTCCTGAATCTTTGTCATATGTAGGAAACTGGGTTTTATCTCTGCACTGTTTATTTTAACAACTTAATGATATGTATTTTATTATTCTGTTATTTGGTGTAACAACAATATTTCAATTGTAAAGGAGAGGCCGGTACCTCAATTGTTCCCTTCTATACGATTGTGGCACTACCTGTGACGGTCAAAACATGTCATAGTGAAGTGTGATGAATACATGAATACACAGCCAGTCATATATAGTGCTGTATTCTGCACAGAATCAATACACCAACATTGACTAAATAAATACAATGGTATGATGGTACCCTGCCAAAAATTGTATTCTTCTGCTGGAAAGTGTTGTGTTATTCAGATCTTACATTTATAATTAGTTTAAAGCTTTTTCCTTCACACGTGTGCAAACAGCTGTTGTTTATATTTCCAACATCTCCTACATTTGTTCATAATTGCTTTTACATTAAAACAGGGGTAAGGAAATAAGGTGGTAGGCTTTCACCCTTTGTATAGGTCACGAAGGCCCTTAGGGTGAGTAGAGGTATAACTCTATTCTTTCTAGGACCTCGGCACTCTAGATGGGGGTGGCGGGTCAGCCCCACGCCCCGGCCGCCTCTACCCCCGGGAAAGACCCGGTACCCATTGTACAGGAGGCTGGGTGGGCCCCAGGGCCAATCTGGACAGGCGGAAAATCTCGTCCCCACCAGGATTCGATCCTGGACCATCCAGCCCGTAGTCAGTCGCTATACTGACTGAGCTACCCGGCCCACTGGTAAGGAAATTATATTGTGTCAAAACTTGAGAATTAAAATAGATGATGACTTAAGTCTTATTGGAATATATGGGGTCATTGGCAAGTAGGAAAGTTTCAGAAGATCACAGCAGCTTCACCTTCAGGGCCATGCAGTCCAGGGAGATTCTCACCCATTGACATATCATCACAGCCCAGAAAAGTGGATCTTCATTGGCATTGCTGTGAGTACCTTGAAACTGTAAAATGACAGGATTTTTCAGAAGAAATGTTTAGAAGTGCCAGGGAAGCAAGTGGCTGTGGTGTCAGTGAGGTACTGGCCTGGATTTTGGCTAGAAAGACTGAGGAAAACCACACAACAGCCTCAGTTAGGATAACCTGAGATTTCACACTAGAACATCTTTTATACAAAGCAAAAGTACTTAAATTAAAGACCAGGTTTTTATACAATTGGTTACACTACTGCCAGTCTCAGCCTCTTTCTTGTGTCAGTTATATTATTAAGGGGGTTCATATATCATCCTATTTACAGTGTTAAATACAAAACTGAAGGATTATATACTTACTGTAACTGTCCTCATAATGATCCATACATTATTTTACAATATGTTTGAGGCTGTTGTACTTCGTACACACTTCTACTGTTTGTGCACTCTGTGGACATGTAGTGGCGTGGTACGATTGGGCATGTGTGTGACCCTGACAGTCCCTGTCCACACCATGATGGTATACAGGGGAAGTTGAGGTGTAGCTCCACACATTCCTAACCTCAGCAGTAGAAGGATGTTAGTCATCATCTGTACACCACAGCCACTTTACACTGGGCACAGAACCCCAGTGCCCACTGGAATAGTAGGCAGGGTGGGAAGGCCCCACAGCCAGTCTGGGCATGTTTTGGAGAAGACAAAAATCTCTTGCCCCTGCCAAGAATCAAACTGCATTCCATCCACCCCACAGCCCAGTCACTAAACTGACTGAGCTATCCCAATTCCCAGATGTTGGGAAAATCTACATCTATTGAAATGGAAAACTTATTTCACCCAGCTGACCTATACTGAATTCCAAAATAATTTACAGATCAAGTGGCAACGAATTTGCAAATGAAGTGTTCTGAGGATGTGTCAGTTACATGGGCAGGTTTGAGGGAATGTGGAAAGTTACAGCTATTGTGGGGCGGACGTGTCGGAGAGGAATTGTCATGAATCAGTCTTGGACAAAACTGTTTTTAGGCCCTGTGACATGGAGAAGTACATACTGTATGCCTTATTTTATTGGTCTGTTTGTGTGAACCCAGAAAGTGGAGCAACATTATGATATTTATTTGCACACTTGGTACAGCTGGCTACACCACTTGCTGGGTGTGATCCCAGCAGGTTAAGAGTTTTTTTTTCCCCCAAATCATCCAGACCATTTCTGGGGCCCACTCAGCCTCCTGTTCAATGCACATCAAGGACATAAGCCACCTCAACCTTCATCACAGTTAACCCCCTAGCTGTGTCTATTCTGACAGCAGTACTGTCCACTCTGACAGCAGTACTGTCTCCCACTATTCTAAATTCCACTGGCACTTTTAAATTTTCAGTAGTATAAAAATCAGAGCATGTTACATGTGAGTAAATATTTTGAACCACAGCTTACTCAAGGCAACCAGAAAACTGTTCAAACAGTTTCAGTTTTTCTCATAAACTGTATGAGCTTTCACAGTTTGCCCCAAACAAAATGCTGTCACACAAGCAGGCTGAAGCCAGAGCAGTATATCAGAATGAAATAGTATGTCAAAAACCTTATGGCATCTTCCAGGTATCATGTTATTTGGCATGGAAAATAGTTAAGGTGGAAAGAATGAGTGGAGCTATACTGCTGCTCCCCCCTATGCCAGCATGTTGTGAACAGGGGTGACTTCACCTTTCCCTATATCCTGTAGTTATCTGCACATCTGGACTTCCTGCTGTGCTTATAAGTTTCACGGCTTCCACAGGTGCCAGTCCACAGTACTTATACTGTAGGTACACTGGAGCGAGAGTTATCTGAGGAAAGGGGGCACTGCAGCACACAAGGGCACAACTACCTCAACATAAAGGGGCACTGCAGCACACAAGGGCACAACTACCTCAACATAAAGGGGCACTGCAGCACACAAGGGCACAACTACCTCAACATAAAGGGGCACTGCAGCATACAAGGGCACAACTACCTCAACATAAAGGGGCACTGCAGCACACAAGGGTACAACTACCTCAACATAAAGGGGCACTGCAGCACACAAGGGTACAACTACCTCAACATAAAGCAGTGCCTGGGCCTAAGACAGGTTTATTATTAGTGCCCAGTGAGTAACTTATTCCATGGATCACAGTCCTTTGAGAAGCTACTGGTTCCTCAGCTAGTCACAAAATTCCCTGTATTTGTTAGCACAGGAAGGTTCAGTGCCTTCTTCAAAGCAGCCTGCCATTTGTCCTCATCCTGAGCCACACAAATCCAGTACACATCATCTCATCCCATTTTCCTGTGATCCATGTTAATGTTATCTACCCATCTATGTCTAGGTCTTCCACATGGTCTCTTTCCTTTACATTTCCCTGCCAAACCTTATATGCATTTCCCTTCCTCTACACACATGCCACATGACCTGTCCATCTCATCATCTTTGATCATCTGAACAATTTTTGTGGAAACGTAAAATCCTGAAGCTCCCCATAATGCAACTCTCTCCTGTCTCCTGTGCAGCAGATGAAGTACGCACCTGCCAGCATCTGCAGAGCAGCAGGTGAGGACTTGTGTGTTGGACTCGAGCACCGCCTTGCAGATGTCCTCGACATCAAATACAGGCTGAATCACTTCTGCTTTCCCACTGCTGATTTCATGTCTTGGAGGTACCTTTCCTAGTGTGTCCTGTCGGCAGTAGCCCGACCTGTGTGCCTGCACCTCTAAGGTCAAGCCACTTGCAAGGCTAGACACACCAACATGCACTACTAGCTTGGGGAAAAAGCAAAATTCTGATATAAAACACCAAATAGAATTAAATTATATTTATAATTAATATTTCAGTTTTTGGACAGTGGAAGGTGAAGAGTGAATACTTTGTGTAATAATAGTGACAGCAGATTGTCAGGTGAAATGAAATGTCCTGCAACTTTACATTATTACATTCCATTTCTTGTAATTATGTAAAATTAATACAGCAAATATGGGCATAAGTTTTACCTTACTGTATTCCATTATACTGTTCCATTTGATGCAATTAATGCAGCACCTCTGGTAGCAAGTTTTACTCTATTTATTCTATCATACCGTTGTACTGGCAATCCTATGATTAATTTTTTAAAGTTTCAAATATGAATGCTAAATCTTCCTTAATATATTGTTAATTTACAAGAGCCTGAGGATGGCCTACTTGTAGGTTGAAACATGTTGCAGAACTAAATATACAAACCTTTTGTCTATGTAGATGTATTGTGACTATTTTTTATTTTACCTGATCATATTTTAGACACACAGTGGGATGTCACACATACACAAAAATAATTGCAATATTATGCTGTCATTGTCAGGGTACAGAAAACATGAGACATCAGTTGACCTTTGGATTGTCTCCTTCAGAATTTCCTACCCATGCAACTTAAAGAACTATTAGCAGATGAACGTTGAGAGGGACCTCTCTGTAATACAGTTGTGACTGTTTATGTATCCTCTTTTGTAAGGTTAATAGGTGGGAAATGTTGTCTCTTGTTGTGACAGATATATGGTAATCTTGGTTCAGACCACAGTGGATGCATGGTACTATCACTTACTGATGAGAAAAATTTTGACCTTGATAATGTAAGGAGGGGTCTCCTATTTCTTCACTAACTTTGATAAGAAGACATAGATTCTGTAAAAAAAACATACATATCTCTGATTGCTGCATGACACTGATTCTTAACTTGACTTCCTTTCAGCCTAATACAATTGAACTGTAATATGCTTATCACTTGTGATAAGCATTGAGACTCTCCAATCTAATATCTTGACCAATTCATAAGATTGCTAATGTGCCATTATCTGTACATGTAACATTCATGAAGTACTGGCTTTTGCAGATGAAAAACATGACAGTAGGCAGGCAACACATCAGTGCCTAATTAACTGTTTCACTGGAATTAATCTACTTGACCATTTAGCTAGTTCTCATAATAATCAACATCAATGTGCAGTTCAGGTTATCTGTATTTGTCAGTAGGCTGTTCAACAGAACCATTCTGGCATGTGACACTGCACTGCCACATGAGTGTATCAAGGTGGCTTCATCTTCAAAGGTCAAGCAGTTGCTTGGTGATCAAAGAATTCCCAAGATATGCCAAGCACATTACACAACTGGATGATGTTCCACATCAGCAACATGGCACTCTCACAATCATTTATTTTGTCTGTTTTCACCCTATAATGAAATGTGGTATAAATCTGGGGGGGCAATTCACCTAAGAGAAAAAGATATTCACTGTGCAAAAGAAAACTGACGCAATAACTAGAAATTAATCTTAGAGCCATTTTAAGAAATTTGTGATTTTATGTCTTCTGTATGTGTGCATACTTTCATTACTGACCTCCACAGCAAATAACCAAGAAACACTTCATACCATTTCAGCTGTATACAAGCAGCAAGTACCACAAGCAACACCAGTTGCCAACTTTACACATTTTTAAAAAAGTACCATGCTGGCATCACAATATGCAAATATTTACCGTGTACAGTCAAGTCTGAAGTATGAAATGGCTCCATTTCAAGTTGCATGAAGAAGATACATAAATGTACACTCACATACATAAATGTACACTCAGATACATAAATGTACACTCAGATATGTAAATGTACACTCAGATATGTAAATGTACACTCAGATACGTAAATGTACACTCAGGCACATAAATGTACACTCAGATACGTAAATGTACACTCAGATACATAAATGTACACTCATACGTAAATGTACACTCAGATATGTAAATGTACATTCCTTTTATTGTGTTTCTAATGTTTACAAAACATGTTATGTTGGAAATATAATGTAGATTAACTTTTACCTGAACTTAGTACAGCCTGTTATGTTATCAGAGTTGTAAAACTGTTCATGACACAAGAAACATTAATGATGATCTACTATGCTTACTTTCATTCGATTATGAATTATAGCATCATTTTCCGGGGTAATTCTCCTTATAGTATAAATATATTCAGGTTACAAAAAAAGGGCAATTAAGACTTATTAAAAGTACTAGGAATGGAGATTCTTGTACAGAGCTGTTTAAGACACTGAACATTCTTCCCCTTCAGTCTCAATATATGTTCTCATTATGTTTTGTTGTCATGAATATTGATCAATACAAGGTTAATTCGGATACTAGACATCAGACTCCACCTAATTTTTCACTTTATCCAAGAGGTACCTACTACATGGGCATTAAGACTTCTAAGTCTTCCTTTTTACATAAAAGACGTGTCTCAAACTGTTTAAATTGGTAATTTTATTTATTCAAATACTTTTTAATACTTTGGCTAAATATTTGCATTACAACAGTATCTAAGATATGGGTTGGTCATATAATATATTTCCTTTTATAATTATCTTACTGCAACCTTTAATTACATTTAAATGTGTATCATGTCTATTCTCATTACATTTGTTACTACCACCTCAAAATATGACTGATATTCGTATGCGTTAATTCTTTGTTTAGTTTTGTATAATATCTAATTTTATTCGATGTAATGTATTCATGATTGGCTGTCTTCCAGCTTTTGGGGGGTTTTATAAATTAATAATACAGATATAATTTTATTCTATTTGTATTAGTATTATGACATCATCTGCATCTTATTTTACAGTTGTGTTTCTTCCTTGACACATTTTGTCTTTTTCTATGGTATAATTGTATCTTCGACCAATGCTATATCGCATGATCTCATATGTGACGTTTTGTAGATTGATTTAATGTTAATACAGTATGGAGAGAGAATGAATGAATGAATGACTCATAATCCTGTTACTTGCTCTGTATAATGGACTTTGCATAACATTTTGAACACTTCATGTGGAATTCTTATACCATTTTTCTGTTAATTCTGTACATTTTGTATGTTTTATGATTTATTCCACATCCAGTTGCCAACTCAAATTATCTTAAATCAGGGTCTCATGGCAAGTTAATGTACAAAAAAGGTGCATACCATTGGATTATGTTCTTTCCAAAGTATGGGAACATTCTTTGCAACATAATCGTAGGTTACAGGAATTTCATGAATGACCAGCTTCACACCAAACTCCTCTTCAATATTCAATGATGGCAAAAGTTTCACTGTCTCCCAGCTTGCATTTATTTTGTGATCTCCAAATGGTCCAAAACCAGTAACTATTACAGTATCTTCTGAAAAGGACACAAAATGCAAGTTTATAGAGTTCCTGCAGCATGTGTGTGTGTGTGTATAAATTGGACATGATCTGAAGAAGCTCCAGTCACCTCTCTTCCTCAAATCCCACATCCCTAAAATCCTTTCCAGTCTTCCAAATGGGCACTTGCAAAGAGAATTCCACACTGAAATGGTGCATGCTTTGCTTGTCTCAACAATCCCAGCTATATGTCCAGCCCATCAAGTATTTGATTTCAAAGTCATATAACATCTAATATTATGTTGAGGGTCAAATCAAGCAATGTGGGTTAGGCAAGGAATGTAGCAGGCATGGAACAGATAACAAATGTGTATCAAAATTAAGCAATCTGATCTTCTGAGATGTTACACTGTGTCACTAGGATGACTAACTGTATTTTGAAGGAACTGTGTTTTCAAGGGTTGGCAAGTCTATGTTAATGTTTGCTTTGACTTTTATTTTCGTTTCCAAGTTTCAAACTAGTACAGAGACCTACACACTAGAATTTTTGTGACTTCTGATATTGGGAAGTAAATTCTTTGATAATAATAGAACTGCAGCAATTTCCTTTTTTATTTTTTTATTTTTGTAAATAATTACCAAATATGTACCATTTACAGACACAGAGGTTAGGTATACAGTTTTATTGGATTAGATGCTTTATGCTAGGTGCAATAAGCATTAACTAGATCGCACAAGTATTTACATGCAACGATGCACATACATAAGTCACGACTGCTAACAGCAGTGCCCTTTCATGATATTCGTGTAACACAAGAACAGCTGTATTATTGACTATGCTGCCTATAAGCCCTAACACACCATCAACTGTTCATTGTTGGTTATTTGAAGAAGCTGGTTTAGGCACACTGGAATATTTGGGCACTACAGTGCCTATCAGTAAATGTGAATTTAATAAAGAAGTCATCCCACGAGTTCCAGAATATGGTCGCTTATTGTCTGCATTGACCTGTACTGCTGTAAAGACAGAAATTAACAAGGAAGTGGTGTTTGTTAGATTACAGCAGCTTGAAAGGGGTTCGCTCAGACTCTATTTGGGAAAAACTAAAGGCAATTCTGATAGTCTGGGCAAAGTATGTCTAACCCACTGCCCATTAACCCTTATTATGAAGCGGCCGGGATAGCGTTGTCGGTATAGCGACTTGCTACGGCCTACACGGCCCGGGGTTCGCACCATGGTGGGGTGAGATCTTCCGCCCTCCAGACCAGCTCTCAGGCCAACCCAGCCTCCTGTAGAAAGGGTAAAGCGGGTGAGGCAAGTGACTGACCACCCCGACCTTCTAGCGCCGAGACGCGTGTAGTACAGCTATACTACTATCTCACCTCTAGACCTGCTTGGAATGTAACGGGACAGTCTTCGTACCTATTATACATCTGGCATACTTACTACGAAAGTGTTCGACTATTCTCACGATTAAAAATGCCCTTTTCTTAAGACGGCCTACACCGATAAATTACAGTTCATACATGTGTGTTACATCACAGCATTCTCACACAAAATTTAGAAGGGAGGTAAACTATATTAAAATAAATAAGCAACTTAAAAGAAAAAACGGTCTACTCACCTGTACAGTCCATGCTTGGCTGTTTTACCACACGTCACCCTTGGCGCTGGTCTCACTGACAATCAGCTGACTTTAGCGAGCGACAAAAAGGCAATAACTGTACATAGAAGATAGCGATGTCGACTTTGACGGCTACGTAAGATGAGAGAGGATGAATTGCGTATTATCTACACTGTTATCGAAAGTCGTGCGTAGAGCCAATTTGTCATTACGCGTTACCGAAGGAAATCTATGAGTCAATCTGTGTCGTTCTCACGTAGGTGCTGGCGTTGCGTGAACGCTGTTCCATTTTTGGGAAGTTGGAGGCTTTCAGAGCGGCGGTGCTCAGTTGCTTGAGACGGAGCTTTTGTTAGATGGTGTGCTGTGTCGTTGGGTCAGTCATTCCTGGCGTTTCGAAGGAACAGATCAGTCTGTTTGCATGACGTAGTATGACAAAGGGAATAGGATCCTTCGATACGTACGAAACCACTCGCCCAACGACACAGTGTCACATCCAGAAGACCTGAGTCGGGAGGAGACCAGTTTGAATTTCGCACGAGTCACCAGCTCTTCCATTTAGCATGAGTTCATATGAAGTAAATATGTAGCACATACGGTGTTAGAGCAAACATTACGTGTTACTCGACCATTACCGTTCTTTCATGACTTTAATCAGAACTACCAACTGGGTCAAATTCCTGTATACGGAATAATATCATAATACATATTTTAATTGCAGCCTAAAGTATTTCAGCTTGTCTTCAACACATCTAGCGACAGCTATACCGATATGTAGGCTGACAAGGGATTTGCAAGGGTGCCAACACATGATGCATGCAGGCGTCACCTGTCTACGGACATTTGACACCAAGATCATCTATTCCAGGGTAGAGTTCTTGGTGCCAAATGTCAATGATGACTACATGGATGTCTGATCTGTACCACCTTCTTCTCGAGTGGCAAGCAAAATTGTAAACCTTTTGTTAAAATGTGATGTGTAAATGTACTGTACTACTAATCAGTGCAGAATAAATCAGTACTGGTCCAGGGAAAGGGATGGGGTTTGAACATCTCAGTATCACAACAGCACATGTGACTTCATTCAACAACTTACAGTTTGGAAAGACCACTCAAACTGATGTTCACAGACTTTGGTATTGAATCACAGAATGTTATTCACGACCTAGAACCTGAAAAAGAAAGCAGTTGGTAATTGTTAGGGAAGAATATTGCATGTATAAATAATAAGTTCAGGACTAGCAGTTCTCATAGTTCCAAGTAACAGGGATTCCTTACCTAAGACTGCCATACACTAATAGAAAATGATTTTTAGGTGATTTATCCTGATTGTGTTTACATTATCAGTAATGAGTCAAACACAACCTATATTCACAAATTAGTTAAAATGGCTACATGAAATGTGATATTAGAGACCTGCTAGAATACACACATAAAAACAAATTCTACAAAAGAGTAGTTTTACTTCAAGGCAGTTGTTATAATTAGAAGAAACAACACATTTCAACAACTGACAACCCTAATACCTAGATGGGAAAAAGTTACATACATCTATCTAATTATCTATGATGTAGTAACCTCAATATTTCTATGTGTCTCATTATGACAAGACTATATGTAGGATTTAGATTAATACACATAACCTCTTCAGTTCCAACTGTGTACAATTCCTACCAGTTTTCAGAGCTACCCTGACAGCATGTAAGACACATTTTTAATAATATGTGCAACATCCAGCTAAATTTAATGCCCCTACACATATATTTATCCCATTTTATGACTTCTTGTAATTTATACGTTGTACATATGTGCTGTAAATTTCAAAATCTCATACTAATAGTATGCAATTGTAATGTAACCTCTTACTTTCTTTCAAGCTCAGCCTGATGATGGCTATTTGAATCTAGCTGAAACATGTAGCTGTTTTAACTAATTTATGATTACATGTTGGTTTCACTCATTACTCTTTGGTTTTATTGTTACATAAAATGGCCTTGTTACTGAAAAACCTGGAAGGATAAACAGTTGTAATGTAAAATAAGTAAGAAACTGGAAACAGAGCTTTCAGTTTTCATGAAGAAAATCATTCCACAAAAATTCATACGACTTGAAGAACAGCTATGCCACACACAAATACAAAGGCCATTAACAAAATGCAATACTGCCTTCAAAACATAAAAAAAAAAAAATTGTAATGTAGAAACAAATCCTACAGCATAGCTTCAGATTTATATGTAATACATTCCAATTAGACTAGCAGCCAATGCTATTAGTGCCCTAGCATATGAGTGTGTAATGTGCTAAGCTTAAAACTTGAAAACTTTGTATACTGTAAGCAATTCAAACTGAACTGTTAAAAATCTCATGCAGTTAAAAACAAGTCATTACCTTTGATTTTATAGATTTATCTGTAAACCTTGCTATCAATAAATTATTTTTATGACAAAACTCTAAGGGATATTGATATCGAAAAGGAAACTAATGAAGAGATAATAACATTGCTGACTGCTGCACTTAATCAGAATGACACAGTTTAACAGTAAACCTGCAGTTGTGGTTGCTATGGCTTCACATCCTGCAAGTCCAGTTGCTGAAATTTTTCCTGTAGTTTTATGGCATTCAATTTGTAAAACATTGCTCATTCTGTAATTCCACTCTCTTTTACCTGAGACATGTAAATGATACTGTCACCTTGTATATCCAAATATCACAGCAGAAAGAACCAAAATGAAGTTATGTAACTTACACAGAAGTATAAAATTCAAAGTGATTAATGAAGTGGAAAATGGAGTTTACAAAATGGTTACAAAATGTGTATGACAAAAATTTCATAATTTATGTTTCACTTTAAATATTGTGTTATAAAAGTCATGTCATAAGTATAATTGTGTAGATTTCTTAGATCAGAGGAAGCAGGCTAAAATGCAGTGGATACAGGATCTAAGCCGAAGCAATGTAGGTTATCTGAACAATGTAAGACATGATGCTAGCAGACATTTTAGGAACAAAAAGAAGGCATATCTGAAAGCTAAAATTGAGGAACTTGATACTAACAGTAAGGTCAACAATGTCATGGACTTGTATAGGGGCATTAATGACTTCAAGAAGGTATACCAGCCTAGAACTATTATAGTAAAGGACGACAAAGGAGAGTTGGTTGCAGACCCCCACATTATTATGGTAAGGTGGAGGAACTATTTCTCCCAGCTATTGAATGTACATGAGGATAATGATGTTAGGCAGGCAGAAATACACACAGTAGAACCACTAGTGCCTGAGCCAAGTGCCTTTGAGGTTGAGTTGGC
>Ga0123357_10005861_pt1 | contig 14830 bp, 11 predicted proteins | sample TergutEmb28metaG_FD_89873 | JGI IMG/M metagenome (GOLD analysis project Ga0123357, IMG submission 89873) | Embiratermes neotenicus P4 segment gut microbial communities from Petit-Saut dam, French Guiana - Emb289 P4 | ecosystem: Host-associated > Arthropoda: Insects > Digestive system > Gut ...
CCTGCAGGAAAATACACCGTGCCGCCGCCTTGCGATGCGGCAGCTTCAATCGCCTGATTGATGGCATGAGAATCAATTTGTTTCCCATCGCCCTGAGCGCCAAAATCTTTTACATTATACATATTGCTGTTTCCAGTTAAAGCAAATAAAATTGATGCCTTTATCAGAAAGACATATAATATCCCATTTCTTAATTTCATATTTCATAGATAATTTATAATATTCGATAGACAAAAATACAAAAAAAATAATAACTACTTCGATTATTTTTCATTTTTCTCAGAAAACCACTATCTTTGTTGCGAAAAGAAAAAATAATACAAAAACACAAATAATATGAACAAACATTTCTTATGGATAGCAATTTCCATATTTTGCTTTCAGTATGCAGGAAGTCAAAAACCTGTTTACGAGTATCCTTTTCAAAATCCGGCGTTGTCGGTCGAACAGCGGGCTGCCGATTTAGTTTCACGTCTTACGTTGGATGAGAAAATCGCTCAAATGTTAAACAGTACGCCGGCGATCGAGCGGCTCAAAATTCCTCCCTACGACTGGTGGAACGAATGTCTGCACGGAATAGCCCGTACGGAATACAAAGTGACTGTATATCCTCAAGCCATCGCTATGTCTGCCGGCTGGGATGCGAACGCTATCCGGCAAATGGGAGATTATACGTCGGATGAAGGACGTGCCATTTACAATCTTGCACAAGCAAAAGGCGATTACCGGATTTATCACGGTTTGACTTATTGGACACCCAATATTAACATTTTTCGCGATCCGCGCTGGGGACGCGGTCAGGAAACATACGGGGAAGACCCTTTTTTGACCTCTATGATGGGAAAGAATTTTGTCGAAGGACTGCAAGGTTCCGACAAAACCTACCTGAAAGCGGCCGGATGCGCCAAACATTATGCCGTCCACAGCGGACCGGAACCCCTCCGGCATAAATTCGATGTTTCCGTCAGCAATTACGATTTGTGGGATACGTATCTTCCGGCATTTAAACAATTGGTAGCAAGCAAAGTTGCAGGAGTGATGTGCGCCTACAATGCGTTTGAAGGACAACCTTGTTGCGGTAGCGATAAGTTAATGATTGATATTTTGCGAAAAGACTGGGGATTTCAAGGTTATGTTACTTCCGACTGCGGAGCGATTGAAAATTTCTATCAATCTCACAAAACGCATCCCGACGCTCCAAGCGCTTCCGCCGACGCCGTCTTTCACGGTACGGACGTAGATTGCGGCAGGGAGGCTTATTTAGGCTTGAAAAAAGCGGTCGAAGACGGACTTATCCCTGAAAATCAAATTGATGTCTCTCTGAGAAGATTGTTTGAGATACGCTTTCGACTGGGAATGTTCGATCCGGCTGATAAAGTGCCTTTTTCCCGACTCTACTCGACTACATTGGAAGCTAAAACGCATAAAGACTTGGCTTTGAAAATGTCGCGTCAAGCCATCGTGCTACTTAAAAACGACGGTACGTTGCCGGTTAAAAAAGAAAACTTAAAGAAGATTGCCGTACTCGGTCCGAACATCAATAATCCGGAAGTACAATTAGGCAACTACAACGGTTTTCCATCCCGCATCATTACCCCGCTCGACGGATTGAAAGACGAATTGGGCAAGCAGGTTCAAATCTATGCCGATACGGTTACCGGCTATTATGGAGAGACTCCTTCTTCGTTCGACGCTACTTTGAAAAACATTAAAGACGTGGACTTAATCATTTATATCGGAGGCATATCGCCAAGAATCGAAGGTGAAGAGATGCGTATTAAAGCGCCCGGATTCTTAGGCGGCGACCGCACGTCGATTCTATTGCCTCAAATTCAGACCGATTTGCTGAAAGCATTGAAATCTACAGGGAAACCGGTTATTTTTGTGATGATGACCGGTAGCGCCATCGCTGTCCCCTGGGAAGCGCAAAACATAAACGCCATTGTTAATTCATGGTATGATGGGGAATTTGCGGGAAAAGCCATTGCCGATGTTATTTTCGGAAATTACAATCCATCCGGACGGCTGCCTGTTACTTTTTATGCGAGCGACTCTGATCTGCCGGCTTTTGATGATTACCACATGACGAACCGGACTTACAAATATTTTACCGGTAAAGCCTTGTATCCTTTCGGTTACGGTTTAAGTTATACCCAATTTGCTTATAGTTGGGACGTTCAGCCGAAAAAAGAATACGCGGCGGACGGAACTATCGAATGTAGTTTGAAAGTAAAAAATACGGGAACACGCGACGGCGACGAGGTAGCGCAGTTATATATCAAATATCCGCAAACCGGAACGGTTTTACCTTTGAAGGAATTACGCTATTTTGAAAGAAAGACGGTTGCTAAAGGCGCCAGCGAGGAAATCAAAGTTTCGATTCCTATTGCCCAATTTGCTAAATGGGATGATTCGGCAGGAGAATTGCGCGTTCCCCGCGGCAGCTATTCTATTTTCGCAGGAGGTAATTCGGAAAACGAAGCCGTTCGATCAACATTTGAAATAAAATAGAATTAGTAAATACCGGAGAAAACAAAAAAAGAAAATTCTCACAAATGAAGGAAAAGGAATAAAATATGGCGCATTATGTTTTTAAAAATGAAAATAATCATATTATTTAACAATAATATTTACAAAAGTTTTATTGGTCAAATAGTGAAAAATTTTCTTTACTCATTTATCAAAATGTAATAAATATTTTTAAATATTAGCAAGGATTTTACAAATTTTTTTAAGACCTTTGCAGTGCGTATAAATTTCATAAGTCTGATGATGGCGGAACGTTTCGTTGGTATAATGAGGGTTCCGCCTTTTTTATTTTAAATTACTTCGTTGGGGCAAGACAATTTTTGAAATTATCTCTATTCACATTATTATTGAGTTTGTTAAAATAGAAACAATGAAAGATTTTTAAGATTTGTTTGCAAAAACAAAAAATGATTGTAATTTTGTGAAGATTTATTAATTATTCTATCACACTAAATTAAAGTATTATGTTAAACATGAAATTCAAGTTATCGTTTTTTTTTATATGTATTTGTATTGTTTCAATACATGCGCAAACGTCCGAAAAGCTGCCTGCGACAACGATTATAGGAACTGCGCTAAGCGTTGATTATTCAACCGGCAATTCATCAACCACCGTTAACGCCAAATCAAATGCTTTTGACGGCGATTTGAATACTTATTTTGCTTCTTACGAGCGAAGCGGAACGTGGGTCGGATTGGATTTGGGAGAAAAATATATCGTCACAAAAATAGCTTACGCTCCCAGAAACGATTATGAGGGCGGACCTCAACGTTTGGTTTTGGGAGTTTTTGAAGGCGCTAACAATCCCGATTTCTCAGACGCCGTCCCTTTACTGATGATAACCGAAGCTCCGTCAATGAATGTGATGACGGAACAAAGCGTTAATTGTTCAAAGGGGTTTCGTTACGTAAGATACGTAGGTCCCAATGATGTGCGTTGCAATATTGCCGAAATAGCATTTTACGGTTATAAAGGCAATGGCGATAACTCTTATTTTCCTCAACTTACTAATTTACCGACCATAACCATTCATACTGTTAATGCTGTGGATATTACCAGTAAAGAAGACTATGTGCCGGGATCTATTTCCATCATATACAACAATGGTAAAAGCATTTATAACGATAATTTGGATATAAGGGGACGAGGAAATGCCAGTTGGAATTTTCCTAAAAAGCCTTACAAAATAAAAATGAACAAAAAAGTGAATTTATTGGAATTTCCTGCCAGAGAAAAAAAATGGACATTGATTAATAATTATGGAGATAAAACATTGATGCGCAACTTACTGGCTTTTGACCTAAGTCGAAGGCTGGATATGGCATATACGCCTGCGGCGACATCGGTAGATGTTATTCTGAATGGAGAATATAAAGGCAATTATCAGCTTTGCGACCAGGTTGAAGTGGCTCAGGAACGTGTTGATGTACAGACTATGACTGCCAACGACATTGCATTACCGAATCTTTCTGGCGGTTATTTAATTGAAGTGGATGCATACGCATACAGTGAAATCAGTTGGTTCGAATCGGCAAGAAATTATACGCCTGTCACAATACATTATCCTCAAGATGATGAAATTGTGGCTCAACAATCTAATTATATCAAGAATCAATACAACGCAATGGAAGCTGCCGTATTCGCGTCAAATTATAAAGACCCTGTGAACGGTTACCGGAAATACTTGGATGTGGAAAGTTTTCTCCGCCATTTCTTAGTGGGCGAAATATCAGGTAATACCGACACATATTGGAGTGTGTTTATGTACAAAAACAGAAATGATGATATTTTCAAATTTGGTCCGGTCTGGGATTTAGACCTTGCTTATGAAAACGATAATAGAACCTACCCCATTAATAGTCATTCCCAATGGGTTTATGAATACGGAAGTTCTGCAAATGGATTTAGAGACCTTGTAAACAGGTTATTTACCGATGAAAATTTTGTTTCAAGGTTAAAAGCAATTTATGCCGATTACCGCGACAGAGGGATTATAACAAAAGACGCTTTGTTACAGGTTGTGGACAATTATGCGTCGGAGTTAAATCAATCGCAACGATTGAATTTTATGCGCTGGGATATATTAAACTCGTATGTGCATCAAAATCCCACAATTTATGGCAGTTATGAGGGCGAGGTAAATAATGTGAAAAATTACATCTCTGAGAGAATAGACTGGATGGATAATAAATTAAATTATTCCCCGAAAACAAATATTCCAAAAATTTCAACTCTTTCCGATATTGCAGTTTATACACAAACAGACGCCATTTGTTTTAATAATGTTTCCGAATCAGTAAATATTACCATAATCAACATGATTGGGAAAACGTTATTCTCAAAATCAATAAACAATAATATATCTGTTCCTGCTACTAAGGGGGCGTATATTGTTACTATAACTGATACAAATGGATATACAAAAACCTTAAAATGTTTAGTTGGAGGATGAACATTATGAAACGAACAGGTAAGATTTTCACGAGAATTGTAGGAGTAATTCTCATTATCTCAGCGATAGTTGTAATAGGGATTTATATTTCCGGAAACGGATATATTTTCAATGCTTTTAAAAATACCTATATGAAGGGCTATAAAACGGCATACATCGATGACTATAAATGTTTTGACAATTCAATCGTTAAAGCCGGCGCTCCTCAGCCTTGGAAATTGCATGAAAAATACAATCAATTGCAACTGACGGACACGTTGCGGAAAGAGTTGGAAGATTTTCAAACCATTGGCTTTGGTATATTTAAAGAAGGAAAACTGTTGTATGAAGAATATTGGGAAGACCATTCGGATTCCAGTCTGACCAATTCGTTTTCCATGGCGAAAAGCATTACTACCATGCTGTTGGGCAAAGCTATTGAACAAGGCTATATTAAAGGTTTAGACCAGAAGATTACCGACTTTATTCCCGAATTTCTCGGCGATTCTTTAGGTCGCATGGCAACAGTCGGCGATTTGTCGTCCATGCGTTCGGGTTTCGACTGGACGGAAGCGTATTATTCGCCGTTCAGCATGACAACCGAAGCGTATTATGGCGATCATATCGAAAAACAATTGTTGAAACGGCATTTTTCAAGTCAGCCCGGAGGACATTTCAAGTATCTTTCCGCGAATACCCAATTATTGGCTATTCTTTTGAAACGGGCTACCGGAAAAGACTTAGCGCAATATCTTTCGAAAGAATTTTGGCAACCGCTGGGTATGGAAAGCGATGCGCTCTGGTCGCTTAGCGGCGGAATTGAAAAATCGTTTTGCTGTATCTACAGCAATGTACGCGACTATGCCAAATTAGGACAGTTATTGCTACAAAAAGGAAATTGGAACGGCGTTCAATTGCTGGATTCTGCTTTTGTCGAACGAATGATTACGCCTTGCTACGATGCTTTTCGTCCCGATGAACCGAAGAAATATGGTTATTCCATTTGGATTGACGAAACCTATAATCCACATTTCTATGGTATGATCGGGCTTCTCGGGCAACGAATTCTTGTAGTTCCAGACGAAAATTTGGTGATTGTCAGGTTGGGTAAGGTCATGGATACTGTTCATTCCTCCCAAGGAGCTCTTGATGCAGATACGTATATTATGGTAGACGAGGTGATGAAGATGACAAAATAAATCTTTTTCTGTCAACCAAATAGCAAATGATCCCTCCTGCCGTATAGCATAAAATATCTCCCCATGAAAACGAAGTACCCATTACAATTTGCATAATCTTGTAATCCTGCAATCCTAATATCTCAATCAGTTTGAAATATTGCCCTGTTTCTACTGCGTATGCAAAAAGAACTACTGCAACTACCAAATAGAGTGGTTTAACCTGAATAAAAGACTTGATAAAATAATAAATCAAAATAACTACCAGAATATCACCACCATAAGGTCTAACAAAGGCATCATGCATAAATATAGCAATAAATACCTCTATCAAAAAGATAGCAACAGCAACAATAAACGAATTTTTCTCAAATCGCCATTTTATTATCATTATACTAAAAACACGTAGAGACACGGCAAATACCACGTCTCTACATCAAAAAAATTATGAATCTAATATTTTATTTCACTACTACGCGAGCCATTTCAAGCATTTTGTTTGAGAAGCCCCATTCGTTGTCGTACCACGAAACTACTTTAGCAAAGTTAGCGTCCAAAGAAATACCAGCTTCGGCATCATAAATGGAAGTCAACGGACAGCCGCGAAAATCGGTGGACACCACAGATTCGTCCGTGTAGCCCAAAACGCCTTTCAATTCGCCTTCAGAAGCGGCTTTCATAGCTGCGCTGATTTCATCTTTGGTAGCCGGCTTTTCCAGCTCAACAGTCAGATCGACAACCGAAACAACGGAAGTCGGAACGCGGAACGACATGCCGGTTAATTTTCCGTTCAACGCGGGAAGCACTTTACCTACGGCTTTTGCAGCTCCAGTGGAAGACGGAATAATGTTTTCCAAAATACCGCGTCCGCCGCGCCAATCTTTTGCAGAGGGACCGTCAACGGTTTTTTGCGTAGCGGTTGTAGCATGAATCGTCGTCATTAATCCTTTAACGATACCGAATTTTTCATGCAATACTTTGGCAATCGGAGCCAGACAGTTCGTCGTACAGGAAGCGGTGGATATAATATCCTGACCGGCATACGTATTATGATTTACACCATAAACAAACATGGGAGTCGCATCTTTGGACGGACCCGACAAGAGTACTTTCTTCGCGCCTGCTTCGATATGTTTGCGAGCGGTTTCGTCCGTCAGGAAAAGTCCTGTTGACTCGATAACTACCTCAGCGCCAACTTCGTTCCATTTCAAATTGGCGGGGTCTTTTTCAGCCGTTAAGCGAATTTTTTTACCGTTTACAATCAAGAAATTACCTTCAACAGCAATATCACCTTTGAAATGCCCGTTAACTGAGTCGTATTTTAGCATATACGCCAAATAATCGGCAGCTAAAATATCGTTGATACCAACTACTTCGATATCGTTAGAAAAATTGTAAACTGCGGCGCGGAACACCATACGTCCGATACGGCCAAAGCCGTTAATACCTACTTTAATCATTTTGAAATCGTTTTTAATAATTATAAAAATAAATCATCCGAATTTTCAGGATAATTTTAACATTTTTCTTTTTACGCTGCAAAATTATAAAATTTTACTCACTTTTCAAATAAATCTCTCTCTTTTTATCAAAAAGTCATTATTATTTTAACAACCGCATGGAGTAGCGCAAGCCGTCAAAAGACATAAAATGAAAACAAATACAGCAAAATATACTAAACCGTTTCTTAACATAAATTTATAATAAGTTAAATTAATTTTTATTGTTTAAATAACGATTAATGCAGGCAAATATTTTGCATTAGAATTTATATTTATCTAATATTATTCCGATTCAACGCTTCGCGGTATTTCGCGGCATTTTGATTGTGTTCCGAAAGCGTAACGGCAAAATTATGATGTCCTGAAAAATCGTCTTTGGCAACCATATACAAATAATTATGATGCGTATAATTCAATACGGCATCAATTCCGGCGATAGAGGGTATACGTATCGGACCTGGCGGAAGTCCTTTATTTTCATACGTATCGTAAGGAGAACCTGTTGCCTGCGCCTTATGAATATCCAAAATCCTCCGCAACTCAAAATTACCTAATGCAAATTTGATTGTAGGATCGGCTTGCAAAAGCATCCCTTTCCGTAAACGATTGATATATAATCCAGCAACAACAGGGTATTCTGATTTTGCCGCTGTCTCTTCCTCGATAATTGAAGCTAAAATAGAAACTTCTACAGGACTTAACGGAATCGTTTGAGCCTTACTTAACCGTTCCGCCGTCCAAAAACGGTCATATTCTTTTTTCATGCGCTCAAGAAATTGGTTCACAGGGACTGTCCAGTACATTTCATAAGTATTGGGTATAAACATGCTTATTATGGTAGTCGTATCAAATCCTAACGACCGGCAGACTTCCGGCTGATTCAATTTATTCTGAAGAACTTCCTGTCCAAACATCAACTGACTCCCGATTCTTTCGACAAAATCTTTTTTTAGCCGGATATTGTTGAAAGTCAATTGAACAGGAACTTGACTGCCATTCCGCAACATTCGGATAAGGTCCAAATAATTCAATTGCGGCTTGATTTCATATTTACCGGATTTAATACTTTGCGGATATTTCATCATCGAAGCCAATTTTTCGAACATGTGAATATCTTTAATATGTGACTGCGTTTCCAATTGTTCTATAATTGTTTCATAATCTTTTTTTTCATCAATATAGAGGTAAGTGATTTTATCTGTTTCGAATGCCGGCGACCCGATTTTTATATAAAAGATTCCTCCCGCTATTATTCCAATCAAAATAAGAATAACAAACGCGCCGATTACGATTTTTTTCCATATAGACTTAGTTGTATATCGTTTCATTATATTACTGTTTAACTTTGACGGTACAAAAGTATAAAATAGGAATCAAAATCTTTGTTAAATCCAAAAGAATCTTTTATCTTTGCACCGCCATTCGCAAAATGAAGATTAGAATAACAGGAGAGATGGGTGAGTGGCTGAAACCAACAGTTTGCTAAACTGTCGTACGGGAAACTGTACCGGGGGTTCGAATCCCCCTCTCTCCGCAGATAATAATCTGGATATCAATGAAAACAAAAGAAAAACTATTATTGTGTGTTGTATTGTGTTCCGCAATACTTTCGGGCTGCAATTCCTGTATGGAAAAAATGCCGGTTGACGATGTGTATATGTATATTGGCGCCATAAATCCAAAGACACGTGCTACCACGCCTGTAATTAAAGTTCCGGGAGGTACGGTAGGATTATTTCCCTCGTTTGCGCCCAGAATGACCGATTGGTATTTAGCCGGTAAAATATCGGGATTCCCGTTGCCTGTAGGCAGTTTAATGGTGAATACAGGTAAAATGAAAACCGGAATCATGGAAAATGCTTCGAGGTATGATCACGACATGGAAACAGCTACTCCTTATTATTATCAGGCGCTTCTTGAAGACCCCAATATCAATACCGAATTTACAGTTACCGGTAATACCGTTTTTTTTAGATTTACTTTCCCTGAAAATGAAACCTCCGATATATTTCTGAATTTATCGGGAAATGCCGACTTTGAGATAAAAGGCAACACTGTCATTGAAGGCGAATCATCTGCAAGAGGAACAAGGGATAGTGAAAAAAATTATTTCTATGCGGAATTAAGTAAACCTTTCCAGTCAAGCGGAGTATGGCAGAACGATACGATTATTCCGGACTCTAAAACTCTCACAGGCTCCAAAACAGGCTTTTATGTTAGCTATCCGGTTGCCGCATCCTGCCAAACCGTTGAAATGAAAATAGGCTTTTCATCCAATAGCATAGACGAAGCCAGAAACTTTGTTGCCGGCGAAATTGCTGCAATGTCGTTCGATCAGGTTAAGGATAAAGCTAAAAGATTATGGAATGAAGAATTAAGTTTGATCAAAGTCAAAGGCGGCACGGAAAAACAGCGTGAGCTTTTTTACACAACACTTCATCGTACACGCGCCCTTCGGATGGGTAATGTATGGGATACTTACCGTTGCGCCTATCCGCTTCAGGATTTGATTAAGCCTGAAGAAACGAAAAAAACAATACAAAAATGGATCGAAAAATATGAGGAAACCGGCTGGCTGCCAAGCTCAGGAGCAATGATCGGCAATCATTCCACATCCGTCATTGTTGATGCCTACTTTAGGGGAATTCGTGATTTTGATGTTCAGAAAGCTTACGAAGGCATGAGAAAGAATGCGATGGAAGCGACCATGATACCATGGAAAGACGAAATGTATACGACAGAATTGGAACAATGTTATTTCGATAACGGATTTTATCCGGCTTTACCTGTAAGAAAAGGCTTCAATCCCGATGAACAGCTCGGCAAGTATGAAAAATTACCGTATCAAACACGGTGGTTTCCCGAACCCGGCGTTGAGGAATGGGTTAAAGAAGTTGATTCGTGGCACCGAAGGCAGTCTGTCTCCGTAACTCTGGAACATTGCTACGACGACTGGTGTCTGGCGCAAATGGCAAAAGAATTAGGAAAAGACGACGACTACAAGTTATTTATGAATAGAGCGCATAACTATCAAAATTTGTTTAATCCCGAAATTGGCTTAATGGCTCCGAAATCAGCCGATGGAAAATGGATTGAACCCTTTGATCCCAAATATTCGGGAAGTTTTGCCGGTGAAGGATATTTTGCCGAATGTAATTCATGGGTTTACACATGGAGCGTGCAGCACGATGTTCAAGGTTTGATCAATTTAATGGGTGGAAAAGATAAATTTATTGCCAAATTGAATGAATTGTTTGAAACGACCTATCGCATGGACAAACTTCAGTTCCTTGCCCAGTTCCCCGATATGACCGGTCTGATGGGAATGTACAGTCACGGGAATGAACCTGCTTTTCACATTCCATACCTCTATAATTATGCCGGACAACCGTGGATGACTCAAAACAAAGTAAGGCAAATCATGGAGTTATGGTACGATACTACCCCATTCGGCTTATGCGGTGATGAAGACGGAGGGGCAATGTCGAGTTGGTATGTACTTAACGCTATGGGGTTATATCCCGAATGTCCGGGACGGTCTATATTTGACATCGGAAGCCCAATTTTTGACGAAGTAACTATCAATCTGGGTAATGGAAAAGTGTTTATTATTGAAGCTAAAAATGTTTCCGCTCAAAACAAATATATACAATCGGCTACTCTGAATGGAAAACCCTATAATCGACCATGGATTAATCACTCCGATATTGTTCGTGGAGGAAAACTTGTTTTCCAAATGGGCTCGCGTCCCAATAAAAGTTGGGGCAGTTCTCCTGATGTTGCGCCGCCTTCAATGTCGGCGCCCGCATAATACGGAAGGAAGCCGGATATGAATGAGAAATCTTAAAAGCTTCATTAACAAAATTGTTGTTGAATTATAAAATACACTGCAAACAAAAATAAAAATCGCTTGCAAACTCATTGAATTACAAGCGATTTCTGAAAATTACATGTGCCCAGGACGGGATTTGAACCCACACACCGTAACCGGCACCACCCCCTCAAAGTGGCGTGTCTACCAATTTCACCACCTGGGCTAAAGTTAAATCCCTGCAAAAGTAAAAAATTTTACGTAAACAAGCAAAAAAATCAATTGAAAATGATGATTTTCAATAAAGATAGTGTAATTTTGCAGAATATATTCATGTAAGAAAAAATTTTATGAGCGTCTTTTATTTAGATGAACACCGGGCTTGCAGTAATTATGTTTCCGATTATAATATCGGATTTAAAAATTGTCAAATCAAACAAGGGGAATTTATTACTCCGGCTAACAAAGAGCTTCATTGTTTATTTTTCCTGATTAATGGTCGGGTTGATCTTATATACGAAGCGCAAACCTATCATTTACGGAAAGATACCGTCTGGTTTATTCCCATGTCGTCTGATTATAAAATTTATGCAAGCACGGATGCAACACTTATCATGAATTATTTTAATAAGCCGATTGACTTTTGTGAAAAAACAGCATTGGAAAGTTTATCTATCTTTCACGAACAAAAATTCCAAACGTCCATGTTGCGAATCAACAAGCCTTTGAAAAAATTTTTACTTACCTTGGTTTTCTATATGAATGAAGGCATTTTCTGTAAACATTTTCATGAAATAAAACAAAAAGAACTGCTTTTTATTTTACGATATTTTTATACAAAAAGAGAAATTGCCGGCTTGTTTGCCCCAATAATCAGTAAAAATTTAGATTTTAAGAATGTAGTTTTATCCAATTATTTAAATGCAAGCTCCGTAAAAGAATTAGCGCAAATTTGCAACTATTCGCTATCTTCTTTTAATCGGATTTTTAAGAAAAACTTTGAAGAAAATCCATACATTTGGTTGCAAAATCAAAAAATAAAATATATCGCAGGACGGCTTTCAGATAAAAGCATTCCGTTAGGTCAAATTGTCGATGAGTTCCGGTTTTCATCCCCGAGCCATTTTACTATTTTTTGTAAAAAACATTTGAATTTAACGCCGAGTCAATTTCGAAAACAGCAGATAAAATAAATATATAATTTTTTGAATATTATATATAACAGTGTAATATTTAAAAAAGTCTAATTTTACAGCGAATTTTATTTTTTATTAATTTTATATGGAAAAGATAAGAAATTGTTCTGATTTTTTTGCCATGTATATAGATGGGTTTAAGAATCTTACATGGGGAAAAACACTTTGGATCATCATCTTAATAAAGCTTTTTATTATGTTTGCGATCCTGAAGGTGTTTTTCTTTCCCGATATTCTTAACAGCCGCTTTCATACCGATAAGGAAAGAAGCGAATATGTGTCGAAAGAGTTAACAAAAAATCATTTTTATTAATAACGAAAAAAAAAGCCATTCAAATGAATCAAATTGATGTCTCGTTGATTGATTGGTCAAGGGCGCAGTTCGCCTTGACTGCTATGTATCACTGGTTGTTTGTCCCTCTAACATTAGGATTGGGACTTATCATTTGTATCCTGGAATCGATTTATGTTCGAACAGGAGAAGACAAATGGAAAAATGCAACCAAGTTTTGGATGAAGCTCTTCGGCGTTAATTTCGCCGTGGGCGTTGCAACCGGTATTATCCTCGAATTTGAGTTCGGGACAAACTGGTCGAATTACAGTTGGTTTGTGGGCGATATTTTTGGCGCTCCGCTTGCCATTGAAGGGGTTGTTGCTTTCTTCCTGGAAGCTACATTTATTGGGGTAATGTTTTTCGGATGGAACAAGGTAAGTAAAAAATTCCACTTGACTGCTACCTGGTTAGCTGTTGGCGGGGCTACTTTGTCCGCTTTGTGGATTTTGGTTGCGAACGGCTGGATGCAATATCCGGGCGGAATGACCTTTAATCCCGATACGGTTCGCGCCGAAATGAACAGTTTTGGATCAGTTGTGCTTTCTCCGATAGCTATCAATAAATTTTTCCATACGGTAGTTTCGTCCTGGATAGTGGGTTCGATTTTCGTAATCGGAATAAGTTCATGGTTTTTGCTGAAGAAAAGCAACAAAGAATTTGCTCTCGATAGCATCAGGGTTGCTATGGTTGTCGGTATTGTTGCAATCCTCCTTACCTGGATAACCGCTCACGGTTCGGCACAACAGGTCGCCTATAAACAACCGATGAAATTAGCCGCTATGGAAGGACTTTACGATGGTGGTAATGGCGTTGGAATGGTTGCAGCCGGAGTATTGACACCGGGAAAAGAATACAGCGATTCAAAAGATCCATTTGTATTCAAAATTGCTTTCCCTAAAATGCTTTCATTTTTAATCGACTACAATCCGGATAGTTTTGTACCCGGCGTTAACGACATAATTAAAGGAGGTTACGATACTCCTAACGGGAAAGCGCTTTCGATGGATGAAAAAATTCAACGGGGAAAAATGGCTATAACCGCTTTAGCTCAGTATTCGGGTGCTAAGAAAACGCAAGATACGGATGCGATGCAGGCGGCAAAACAACAATTAGAGGCTAATTTTCCTTATTTCGGCTATGGATATTTTTCATCGCCGGCAGACGCAATACCCAATATCCCGTTGACTTTCTATTCTTTCCGGGTAATGATAACATTGGCGGTATTCTTCCTTCTGCTTTTAATTGTCGTATGGTATTATATCTCGAAAAGGAAATTTGCAGAAACAAAATGGTTGCAATGGGTTTGTTTGATTTCAATTCCTTTGGCATACATCTGTTCGCAGGCAGGTTGGCTCGTAGCCGAAATAGGACGGCAACCATGGGCTATCCAGGATGTTCTTCCGGTATCGGCAGCCGTTTCTAAAAATTATACGGCTTCGGTTCAACTTACATTTTTTATTTTCCTTATCCTGTTCACAGTGATGCTTACTGCCGGAATTAAAATTGCGCTGAAGCAAATTAAAGCTGGACCGGAAATTACCGATTAATTATTTTAATTTATAACATATTATGGATTACTCATTTTATCAACATTACTGGTGGTTCCTGGTTTCTTTACTGGGAGCGCTGTTGGTTTTCCTGCTATTTGTACAGGGAGGTCAATCACAAATATATCAATTAGGAAAAAAAGAAAGCGAACTGAATTTACTGTTTGTTTCAATGGGAAAAAAATGGTCGTTGACGTTTACTACGTTAGTGACATTCGGCGGAGCATTTTTTGCTTCATTCCCGCTCTTCTATTCCACAAGTTTCGGAGGCGCTTACTGGGTTTGGATGCTGATTCTTTTC
>Ga0123357_10005862_pt1 | contig 14829 bp, 11 predicted proteins | sample TergutEmb28metaG_FD_89873 | JGI IMG/M metagenome (GOLD analysis project Ga0123357, IMG submission 89873) | Embiratermes neotenicus P4 segment gut microbial communities from Petit-Saut dam, French Guiana - Emb289 P4 | ecosystem: Host-associated > Arthropoda: Insects > Digestive system > Gut ...
ACTATCAGGCTAGTGTCATCAGCAAACAAAATTGGTGTAGACAAATCTGAAATCGCATTTGGTAAATCATTTACATATAGTAAGAAAAGAAGTGGACCTAGTATTGAGCCCTGAGGAACCCCGTCAGTTAACAGTTCCCATTCCGAGCAGTAATTTATTGTGTCTTTTTTAATCACCACTCGTTGATATCTATTTTGTAGGTATGATTTTATCAAGATGTTTAGACGGTCAGAGAAAATACCTGTCTAGTGAGGCATTACAAAAATTAATGGGTGGCTAATTTAAGACCAGCTTCGTTATTAGTCAGCAGAGCTTCTATCCAAGCTACTACTTACCTTGCAACTCCTTCCGCTCTTTACGGTGTTTCTGAAGCAATTCTTCTTCGCTGAGCTGTACAACATCCATTTCAAAATCTTCATCAAATACAAAAATACGACACGCACATCCCGTACATGCCACCAAAGATAACCTAAATTTCATACATTTTACATAAATAATCCAATGTAACCTTTATAGAATTGAACCACGGAGGAATCTGCCCTGAATGCTTCTTTCGTTCAACGTGACCAGCACACCTCCATCCCTATTTCGCATCTTGTCATATAAATACGGGATACCACGGATCAACTGCAAGTGCATGACAAGTTAACATGTGTGTGGCTTCATTGACCCTGCCAGAAACGATCCGTGGTGTTGAAGTGTGGAATCCCCGTTGTGTGTAGTATAACTAATATGTAGGTTAATTACAGCCAATAGCACAACAATATATATCTAATTGATGTTTATTAGAAAATGATAGAACTACATGTTTCGGCCAACATTGGCCATCCTCAGGTTTTTCATCCGAAAGATTTGTATGCAGTAAGAGTGTTTATATAAAGAATGCAACCGCGTATCCATGTTGAATCTCATCATCGAGGATTTTGAGTTAAACATAGTATATAGCCTGGGTACGGAGCGTAGTGATGCGGTCAGTGACCCAGTCGTTATAGGGGGGAATGGGGGAGCGGGGGCGTTGCGTTATAGGTTAGTGTCCAGTTTTTTCACGTTGTAGATGTCATTGCGGTTTACTCAGCAGAGTATAGGTGCCTGTTACAGAGCGCAGCGATGCAGTCAAATGCAGGAATGACAAACAGACAGGGGGACTTCCACTTGCACTTTGCGCAAGTCTCCACCTCCAGTTAACACTTTGGCTTGGCTTGGCCCTGAAATGGGCCGTAAGGCTAGCGGAGGTAGATAGAAATGGAGGGATTGACAGAGTGCCTTGCTGTGATGGTTAAGCTACTGTTGTCTATATTTACCATACTGTGGAAAAATTAATTACTCTTATTAACATGTTGGCTAGAACAGCAAAGCTACAATGGGGGTTAGGGCATAAATCTCTCAAGACAATTTATGAGGGAGCGGTCGTCCAAATTCTAACATATCCATATGGGTAGAAGCTATATGGAAAAACAAGAACCTTACAAAGAATAGAAGAATACAAAGACTCATAAACATTAAAATAGCTAAAGCATACCGGACCGTCTCATATGATGCCTCTTGTATGATAGCTGGAGTACGACATGTACAAATAAATATAGAGCAAAAGATACAAACTTATATGGCAACAAAAATTAACAATTTAGAATATGATGCACCATTGGAAGTAAGATACTGGCGACATCCTGCTGAACTAGTGATAATTAATGAAGTGAAGAATGGTACTATGTATACAACTGAAGTGTATACAGATGGCAGTAAAACTGGAGACTTTGGGGCAACAGGGATTATATTTGTAAATGGCAAGTTGGTACACCAACTGAAGTTTAAACTACATGGACACTGCTCCAATAATCAAGCAGAGCAAACTGCAATTTTGAAAGTTAAAAATTAGAAGAACTACGGGATGGACAAGATAATGATAAACGCGTTGCAATATACACTGACAGCAAGATAACTTTGGATCATTGCAAAAAAAAAAAAATAAATAAATGGAGCCGTTTGATAGAACTTATTAAAAACAAAATTATTGCACATTTAAAGTGGATTATGCATTTCGGCTGGGTAAAAGGACATGTGTGGATAGAGGGGAATGAGTTGGTCTATAAACTTGCAAAAGAAGCTGCTGTGGAAGATGGATGACAAGATGCCAAGAGATTATAACGCGAGCGAAGCAAAATGGACTTTGTATGTGGCAATGGCAGTGGATGAATACAGGGAAGGGGCAGTGACCAATGCTTTTTTCCCTGTCAGTGAGGAATAGGCTACGAAAAATATTCCTATATTCCCAGAGTTCACAACAATGCTAACAGGACATGGGAAACTAAGGTCATACCTTCACAGATTTGGACTAACAGATAATCTGATGTGCCTTTGTGAAGAAGAACAAACTACAGACCACTTAATATTTCAGTGTAAGAAATTATGTAACCAAAGGAATGAAATGAAAAAACAAACAAAAATACTGGTGGCAATTGGCCTATGACAAATGAAACACTCATCAATAATTATTTACAAATTTTTGTAAAGTTTGTTAAATCTATAGACTTTACAGATTTGCAATGATGCTTTACTATATAAGACAGATAGGCAGAAAGATAGATAGAGCTCAGAGAATGTATGTAAATATTATTAATTAACAAACTAGACATCAAAATATTGTTATCGATGTTATAATGAATCTCCACTATAGTTTTGTGATTATTAAATGTAAAAGTTAACGCAAAACTAAAGCTTAAGTTATGTAAAGCATGTAGTATTACTCTGTAATGGGGCATGCTGTTAATATCAATAAAAAGAAAGCTACTGTTGTCTGGGTCAGTATGTGGATTGGTGTGCAGAGGAAGGAGAGCTTTGGGGTGAAATGAAGGACTGAATAGGGGAAAGAGATGTGATGATGTGGGTGTTCCCACAGATATTACACCAGCGACCTCTCAGAACTAAATATGAAACCCAATCGCTAACTCTACTCTCTTAACTGCTGATACTATTCTGTGGTGTATGAAAAATCCTGTTCCCAATTAATGATTTTCATTTCCTTTTCCATAGAAAAAATTATCCTCTGCTCTTTCTTTGCCCCCTTCATCCCACCTAACCTCCTGTACACCCACTATATCTAATTCACATGCTAATTCCCTGCCTGCTGCTGCTGTCAGTGAACCTGCCCTATACTCCTAACATTCCCTTTTCCATTGCTTAGGTCATACCAAAATATCAGTCCTGGTCCAGGGCTTTCTGTATGAACATCTCGTAACAAGGTACGTTTTAATGCTGAGGAGTTGTTAGCATTTCACCCTACTCCCAAGCTGGAGGATCACCCCTTGTCGGCTGTCTGTGACTGCTATTTCAATAGATTCACATCTACCCTGGAGGCCATTCCTCCATCATCCACAGCCTGAGGATGTGCTTTGCTGTGGTGACGAGGACCCACTGATGATGGTCTTGCGTTATTATGCTGAAGAAAATCCTGTCTGATTTATGGGCTGGATACACCTACCACCATTCCATATAACTCTTATGCCACCCCTGATGTCCTAGACATTATTATTATTACAAAAGACCTGGCCACCATAGTGTAACTGACCACGTGCTGTGCACTGAGCTAGGATCACTTACCTGTACTTATCAACGCTCAGTGTAGATCATTCTTCCTCAATTCACCAGACTGCCCCGATTTAAGGGCTGACTGGCCCAAATTCCAGGGCAGCCTGAAAGCTGGGCTTCAGTCTGACCGACAAATCGAATGAGGTGGCCATCGACGCATGTGTTTAGAAACTGTCATGTGCTATTTTGAAGTAGTTGGCAGAATCCATACTTGATCCTTTATAATCCTACATAATATTATTGGATGTTTAATTTGTAATTTAGAAACCTGCTGCCTGTATGTTTTAAGCACAAAATGAAATAAAAATGAAAATAAAAGTTAGTAAAAACAAAGAATATATCAAATTCTGTTTGCAGGGATTTCAGAGCCAACGCCTACATTATGAATACAACTGTGATGTATTTGAACACTGCTTATTGGAATGTGTTCTGTGAACATTTGTGTATATGATATACAGTATGTTTGTACTGCCTTATGGCAGCCCTGTATTAATGACTTTACACCAATTGACAGAGGTAAGGCAGGACACACCATGGGATTCAGTTAATTGAAGTTTTTATTACAATTTGTTTGTTGAAAACATTCCAGCCATCATATATTTTGCTGTTAGAATGGTAAGAGTATATTGTGCACGCTACTAATTAAAACATTTGAGACTGAATACCTTCCTGGTTTTTAGAGGAGGTAACGTAAGGGCATACATGCATGATGAGTTCACAGTATTTCTGTTTATAAATTACGTGTTTAAAAATATTTCAAACTTTATCTTTCACATAATTTTGCAGTCTATCTACTCACGATATATATGAGGAAAACAATTCAATTTTCTATGCACATTATATCAGAAACAATTTAAAAACTGGTTATGAAAAGCACTTACTAAAATTGATTGGGATTCCTAAAGAAATTCCATGTGGTTGCACACTTTAAATTCAGGACCGATACATACAAGTTACCTGCTGCAGGACACAATGTTTTTTTTTTTTTAAGACACAACCAGGCTCTCTCAGTATACTGTGTATTCAATTTCTATCACAGTTTTTATCCATTGGTCACTTCAACAAATCTAGCTTTCACTTTTTCAATGTCAGTTTGCATCTCTTTTCTTGATTGTTCAGAGTCTTGTAACTAATAATGTGCACTGCATATGATTATGGACCTACCTGCTGTCCAATAATCATGTCAATACACATCCAGTAAATACAACTGAATACAGTTTATTCATTACAGGCTAACATGACAGAACTATTATACACGTATTTCTCCTCATGAATATGACCAAAGCAACAAAAGTAGGGTGAGAGTAGGAGTTCGACCCTGTGTGAATGTGTTTTTTCCACTTCCATGGGAGTGATCCAAGAATATTTTTTAGAGACATTAATATTTGAAGCCAGCTGTCCCTCTCTTAATTCAACATTATGGCCATGCCATAGGGTACTTGCTATTAAGAAAACATGTCCATGATACACAGATGCCAAATCAAATGATATTTAATTTTTGCTTCCTTCTTGTATCCGTTAACAAGTGCCAAGAGAATAAAACACATACACAGATACTACCAGCAGCTGTATTACCATCTCCAGTTTCAATTAGTGTATTTTATTTATTTGTATTCTTGATATATTCTATGTCCAATGTGGTGTGGAATGCCTAGTCCACTTCAGGACTAGTAATTGTATAACATATTATGCACCATCAATACACAACATACATCAAACAAGATGCAATAATCACAATTAGGTAATATTTGGCTACATGTTTCGGCCGTGACCAGCCATCTTCAGGCCAACTAAGAACAGCAATTAAGGTACAGTAATTAATTCTGGCCTGAAGATGGCCGGTCACGGCCGAAACATGTAGCCAAATATTACCTAATTGTAATCATTGCAAGTTGTTTGATGCATGTTGTGTATTGACGGTGCATAATATATTATACAAATTTGATAATACACAACGGGATGGCCTCTCTCTCTCTCTCAAAAAAAAAAAAAACAGGGCTAGTATACCTTTTACAAAATAGAAAAGTTTTGGAATTCAGTACTAAGACAGCTGTAAACAATTAAAATACCAATGTGTTTAGCATGAAGTATGCCTCATATCAGGTACACTCTTATCAAAAACCAACTACAGTGAAACCTATATTTTAAGTTCCTTCAATCCCTGTTTACATTGACTGTAAGCATGTTTTTTAGTGCTGTCAAAATGTCCATAAACACAATATCATTTTTTCCTGGAATATACATCTGTGCTCTCTACCCATTTCCTCTATTATACATTTAATTAACCACAAATTGGCCTGGCATTGCATTACACATCCTTCCTGTTAAAGATGAGGAAAAAGAATTGATTTTTAGTCATAATTTCCTTTCTCTTCTACTGTCTTGATATACGCTTACTGCCTTTGAACCATGATACTTACTACATAGTCTTTGGCACCAAGGATACACCAGTACAGCAGAGACATGTTCTGTACTCATGCCAAGCCTGTGTAGTGATGAATGACTTCTAATGCAAGTACAAGTTGCTTTAGAATCCACTGTAAATGAAATGGGTAAAACTTTCATTTTATTTTCTGGTTACAATTCATTACATTGACTACCATTTTTATGCTCCTATAATGTCATGGTATTGGCTTTCCTTCATCAATCTACTGCAAATTAAACTGGCAAACAGTTTTATTTTACTTGCTTCCACCTAACAAGACCAGCGAGTTTGAATGGCGAGGGAAAGAATTAGAAGGAGAGGATGCCTCTGTCAGCCTGCCATGCCAATCAGATTGACAAACTTTCAGCATTAGGTATTGGAAAAATGAAAATCCCAATCACTCTAAAAACCCCAGAAAATTGCCCATAAGACATATAGCTAACAGAAGAATGTGAGTTACACTAGCCACCTTAATTGGCTATTTAAAGGCATTAAATAACAAATGGAGTTCCCCAAACATGAAGGTTTTACTTTCTGTGGACCAGTGTACTGCTCATCCCCAAGACGTAAGTTATCTAAAGGATCTCCTTCCCTTCAAACTGCACCAGCATTCTCCAACCACTTAACTTGGTTATAAACATGTCACTCAAACATTATTATTGTAGGAACTTGTAAGAAGAACTTTTCTGTGACTGATCACAAATTGCCTCATCATGCAACACAAATGAAGATACATGTTTTGGAGGCACTACATTTCACTGAAAAATAATGGCACTGTGCCACGTGTATAGAGTTGTATTAATTAAGGGTATTTTATTTCAAAAGTTACACAAATTTTCATTTCCTTGATATTACCCTTATCTTACATGGTCCCTTCAAAACTACCAAATCCAAATTTCACTGTACAGCACCTCCTGAAATCACATTCACCCTCAAAATTAAACTTAATAGTTTTATGAAGTGACAGGAAAATCAACGCAGTACTGAAGTGAAAACAGGAGGTCTAATGGAGTAACTGGAAACAGTACTGCAGTCACAAAGTGTGGATCCTCGGATTCTTAATATGTATTCCATTTCAAAATATGTTTCTAGCTAATATTAAGACCACCACATAACAGTGAAAATTCTGAAGGTTAAAAAAAACATTACTTTCTCAATTATCTGCAGCAATGGAGGGGTAAACTGCCACAAATAAGTAAAAACACTGGATAATATTGCTGTGCCATTCACATCTACCCTTACATAAGATCTGCTAGGTAAAAACAGGATACATTTATCTCATCTAATCCTCATACTTCTATTGTGCTTGGGATGTCTTTATTCTGCAGTTTTCATTATAATTAACAGAGAAACAATTGTGTACAACACATACTGCAGTTAATTAAATACTGATACACCACATATTTTATGAATTCAGTACTGCATGTTTCAGTCAAACACAAACATATACTGCTGCATGCTTCAGTACAGCTGTACCATCATCAGGCTTGTGTGCAGATTTAGCATTTTAGTGATGTTATTCATGATAAAAGAGAGCTGAAAGGTTAACATTTAACATATAAATATAAGCTAATATTATGTATAAAAACAAATATAAAGGGAGGTATCTCTAATATCTTGTGCACGGTGGTGAGTTCAATGGTATTTTGATCCAGTGTGTTTCTTGTGTCAAATACATACACAATTGGTGTAACTAACTTGTTCATAATCACTTTTGCAGAACGTCCATGTTCATGCAAGCTGGTCAGCTGTGATAACACAGTTATATTTTGATGACCCAGCAGATGCAATAGAAAGTTCTGCTGATGGTATCTTCTAGGTGTCTATGTTTCTAATTTCAAATATACCTAGCCATGTGTTAAGTCTCTGCCCAGGAAGCAACCAAATTACGCTCTGCATACGATTAAATACCTAACATATCAACTCAATGGACAGATAGGACTATCCACCCTGTTTCTTTAGCCTTATCTCCCAGTTCACAGAACGCACCCTGTATTATGATGCTGAACTGAACACACACACTGTACTATATGCTCAATGCTAAACTGTTTCTTCTTCAGTATAGACAGCACTCAGAACACACCCAGTAACCACAGCAACAATTGTAGATGCTCCACTTTTTCTTCCCCCTCAGCATGTACCTCCCTGGGAAAACAACCATTAACTATGGCAACCACTCTTGATGCTCACTTTTTCTTTGCCCTTGGCTTACACCTCACAGAGAACATACACAGTAACCACTGCAACCACAGTGACCATTAAAGAATGACTACAAGACATAAACCCTATAGCACAACCATGTTCCTGTGAACCAGTTTTGAATACACTATAGGTTATTTAATTACTATTGCACACAATTATACATACAATGAACATAATTATTATTATTATTGTACATAGTGGTTCTTATCAATTGCTATTAACCTTAACCCACTAACGTGGAAAATATGGTGAGCTCATATTAATGCCAGCAGATGGCAGATGGGAATTTGGCATTTAAAGGGTTAATTAACAAATACTGTCACTGATGCTAGATGCTCAACTTTTTTTAAGCCTATGCTTGTACCTCACAGACAACACACCATGCATTGTATCCTCCACACACTCACCTGAACATACACTGCATTACATGTTGGATGTCCCACTGTTTCCTCAGCCTTAAGCATGTGACTCACTGAGAAAACACACTGTATTATGTGCAAGATGCTGACCTGAACACACACTGCACCACATGCTTCAGGCTCAATTGTTTCTTCTGCCTTAGTGTATGCCTCACAGAGAATGGACTCTATACCTCTGATGGCCATTCTTGCTGCTGAACTGCTTTTGGACCTGAGCCCATATTTCACAGACAGCACAGAAACAGCTGTAAACATGGTGACTTCAGTGCATGCCACTCACACCCTTATCGGCCCTTTCCCTGTGGACTGACTGTATGTTTGGCATGGCTCACTCCATAATCATCCACACTACCATAATTTCAACCATCTGTCTCCACCTCCTGATTAGACATGGCTGCCACAGACAGGAAGACATACAGACTCTCTCTTTTATTATACAGATATTATTGTATGAGTTGTTTATGGCATGTCCTACATGTTCAATGTCAACAAGTAAACAACTGACATTCCATTAAATCACATTCTATAATAAAATCAGAAACACAAGGCATCTAGAGGATACCTTCAGCTGTACACTCCTAGTGTAACATATGTACATACATCGTAACATACATACATACATACATACATTGTAACATATGTACATACATTGTAACAAACGTACATACACTGTAACATACATACATACACATATACATACAGTATAACATACGTACCTACACTGCAACATACGTACATACACTGCAACATACGTACATACATTGTAACACACGTACATACACTGTAACATATGTACATACACTGTAACAAACGTACATACACTGTAACATACATACAGTGTAACATATGTACATACACTGTAACATATGTACATACAATGCAACATATGTACCTACATTGTAACATATGTACATACATTGTAACATACATACATTCCGTGGATCCTTAGTGACACAGAGACAACAGGACATGGAACAAGTCATAAATATACAAAATATACAGAATTTTTACAATGTAAAATACCACAAACATTTCATAAAACAGTACTATTATCATCTTTACACATAAAAAATTCATCTACAGGGGAAAAGGAGTGCACATTTCAGAATCTTCTTAATGCTACACTAAATTTTGCCTTTTCATTCTTTAGGATTGTCAGATTATGTGGTCATCAAAATAAAACCATTTTATCACAAGTGACCAGCATACACGATCCTGGACCTTCTAAAAAGTCCAACAAGACCATTACACAAATTAGCCTGTAACTGATCTGCATTCACAAAGGATCAAAACACTACCAAACCAACACTGTGCGCAAGACCCTACACACACTTCTTACTTTACACATAATATGCACTTGTAAATATATGTTGAATTTCTTCCCTTTGGCTTTCAATATAGTCTCCTATTATGATTAACTTTCTTTCATCACACTACTAGAACTGTAACTTCACATGCATGCCTGTTTTGGTAGGCCCATTCTGAAACACAGTAAAGTATATATTGGTATATCACACTAATAAAGCTGTACTTTAACTGAAACATCTGGTAATGAATATATTAGAGAACAACAGAACCCCCATTTAAAGTTTACTGGGGACCAAGAACCTTTATACATTAAATCAAGATAAAACCTTCAAGGGAGTTGTGACAAAATCAAACAAAATTACTACTGTAGTTACTATAACATTATATTTACCATAAATTTTTATTCAATATGTTTTTTACTTATGTTTTATATGAAAGAACTTGAAAAAGTGAACAAAAATTACAATTTCAATGCACAAGATATTCTATAAGGACTACTCCAAAATGTTTCACCATTTCCAAGCACATTATTTTCAGACCTGCCTCTACTTCTTCAGTTATCCATAATTTTGAATGTAAAGAGCATTTTGCTGCTTCGTGACCATGTTTGAAACACTTTACAACACTACTCAGCAGCAAATGCAATGAAAATCTTGGTCACACTCTAGTAAGTGGATGGGACTTTCCAGTAACTAGGCACATGTTACTGACACTGCCATAAGCAGTCTACCTACTGCGTTACATTTCACTATACACAACAGCAGCGCAGTCAGCAATTCATAAGGTAGCTTACATCCACAATTCATGATCAATAAATGCTGCATTAGAAATGTGCTTAGATGTAAATGTCTCCTGCCATGTGATAGTTCAGACATCACTTCCAGCGTGCCTATCATGCCATTATTTATGTAGCCCAAGCTCTGGAGTTGTAAGTGAAAGTCTTAAATCAAGATTCTGAAACATTGTAGGGGCTGAAAATCTGTGCTTTATATGTGGGAGACCTATGAAAATGACAAGCCTTAAACTGAGAAAATTTTAAAATTGCCTGTATGGGGTTTCAGCCGAAACCACAACAAACCAACCTAAAATGCAGGAAATCCTTATATCAGAATTCTACTGTACTTACTTGCAAGCAAAAATGTTCCTGGAAGCAGTCTTTACTCGACTTTTGGCTGAGTGAGGAAAGTGGTTCATTTTTTCATTACTACTTGTTTATAATGCCAGTAACTGTTGTTTCACCTACTCCATAACTTACAGACAAATGTCTTATGTAGGTGCCATCTTGCAAGTTTTCTAATTATATTGTATAGTTATTGTTACAACACCACATGCTTATGTTCTGTAGGCATCCTCTGACATTACCAAACTATAACTGTTTTAGACGTAACCACCTGCTCATACTATGAGTACTATATGCCTTTGGGAAGGGACTCTTGTGATTTACCCCTTGTGGTCAGCATTTGCTTTTAAAAAAGCAGATGTAAAACAAAATACATGAAAGTAACAGAAGTAAGTGCAAAGTGTTAGGAATACCTTCTGTTCCAATATAATAATAACATAAGAAAGAGCCAGCATGTTCAGAGTTAAACCACAAAGCAGATAATCCATCAAGATAATCAGCTGTCTACTGTGCATTAAGTTTCAAGTATGTCTCCTGCAGATGATATCAAGTGGTTTACACTGGATTAACTACATACATTTGAAGATAAATGTGTCTTCTATCAGTCAGAAGTGCACAGTGATCTCAGGTCATTACCACTAGCTTTCAATCAGGCTATACAAGATGGGCAGAGACTTCTATTACTGAAGATACTAAAACAATGTTATGACTTAATTCTGCATTCTTATCAAATGAGACAGACGTTGCAACTGCACAGTATTAAATATTTACTTACCATGAAATCACATTTTATTAATGCCAAACAGATACAGCCATGATTGGAAGCAATGGTTTTAAGAAAAGTAACAACCTCCAGTAAATGTACATATACAGTGAAACTTCCACATATTGTTTCCCAAGAGACTGTTAGAAAAAAATGATAAATGCAGGGGAAAAAACAGGTGCAGGAAAGCATTAAATGCACCAGCAACATGAGAAGAAACAACAAAAATTGAAAGTTATATATTTTACACTTTTTTTTCCTGCAGCACTTTGACCTGACTCTGGGACGTGCTGGACACACTGTACTAGGTAAGACTCCTCCAGATGAGTGATCAGCCTGATGCAGAGACCTCTACCTGACAATACACAACACTCACAAGAGAAAACCACATCCCCCACAGGATTCGAACCCACAGCCCCAGTAAGCAAGCGGCCGCAGTCCCACACCTTAGACCACATGGTATTTCACACTTAGGCCAACATAAATAATCAGCAAACAAAAAGTCACTTGAATATGTGCGCAAATCACTCTTCATGCACTCTTTATGAAGTAGAAAAGAATGCCTTATGTAAAGACCATATCCATACAATTTTTCCATGATCGAGCATCTGTAACCAAATTGTTACTCAGATTTTCATTAAATTTCGTACAGAGGTCCCTTAGAAAATGTTGCTGATCATGTTTCAGTTTCGTGAAAATCGGTGCAGTGGAAGGCCTATTTTATTTAAAAGTAAAGTTTATTGTATTTTCTACATTTATCAACCAATTTCAACAAAATCTGGTGAAGGAAATGTCCCCCCCACAAAAAAAAAAGACTGCATGATTGTGAGTTTTGTGTACATTGATGCAGCGACAGCCACACTTTAATTACAGATGTAAATTAATCTGATACACAGAAGATGAATATAATGCAGATAAGAATTCAAGTTTTGTTAAAATCAGCACCAGGAAGGGCATACTTTTCTTATGAGCATAAGGGAAATTAAATTTGCAAGTACACTGACACCCTTCTCAGTGTATCTCCCTCACCCTTGCCATTTCTCACTTGTCCGAGGCATGGGGACAATTTGCACATACCATTAAAGCTGTAACAGTAACTACTAGAATGCGCACATTACAGCTACTCTGAATTCCAAAAACATCACATTACTGTCACAATTTGTTCCTACGAAACAATTATTCCAGGAACACTGTGGGTCAGCACCCAGGATTCTGAATGTCTGATGTGGCAAAATAACACTTTGAGGAATAATGCAGCCAATATAATCACACAATGTTTATATGGGAAATTTTCCAGGACCAGAAGAAATGAATAATAATTGCATGAAAAGATGCATATAAGAATGCTGGACAGAGGTTTCCTTGTACACTGAAAATGCAAATAATTGCCCTACTCAAACCATAAAAGATCTACCCTTGCTGCAGTCACAGCTGTCATCACTTCAACCCCAGCAACACTTCTAAGATTTGTTGTACAGTTTTTGGAAATGAAATCTGAGGTATGAAACTGGCACGTTTCAGCCAAAAGTATTTTTTTGTTAAAAAATTTGGTGCTATGACTGAAGCATACAGATTTAAAAATTGTTGTCAGGACTCAAACATCAAACACATTTCTGTACAATTTGAACTTTCATACTAATCACATTTCAAACTTCAGTAAACTCATATATTAGGTGGGATGAGAAATTTCACTTAGTGTCTCTTATTTGTCTCACTGTACAGTCCTAATGTTTTCTCCTAGCCCAGTACTGTATTATGAACAATTTTTATTCTAAACAACTTGGAAATGAGCTATACTTTGTAATAAAAAATATATTCAGACAAGGAATCCACCTGATAAAAATAACTTGATGCCCCATAACAAGGTTTTTCAACGAAAAGAGTTAATTTGTCTTACGGAAACATAACACAATATCAGAAATGTAATTTAAATTTTTAACTTCAAAAAAATTCATTCTACACAATTTTTGCATGGGCACCTTCTTCCCAGACACCAGTGACTGACTACATATTTCATTTGTTTCTTATGCTCACACTGGGACCTCTTGTAGTTGTACAAAACATGTAGCACATGTTGATATCCACATACTATTTATTCTTCATCATCAACGTTCGTCGCATTGTGCGACCACAGAATAATCCTGCAATGAAGACGACACCCACTACACTGAAAGCAACAATCATAAAATATCTTCTAGCGGGAGAGCGAGACATCTGATTATACAGCTCTTCAATTGTCTTGGGCTCCATTATCTGCAACAAATTCAGAACACAGTCAATGACAAGAAAACTGACACTGCTGCTGATGCTGAGAAAATAATTTTTAAAGGGACATCAAAGTGATTTGTCATTATGCAACGTATATAGATGATATCAGTAGTAGTGACTGTAAAAAATATTTACATCAACACAGTTCATAAACTCCACAATGCAAAGTCAGACTTGATAAACATGGTACCTGAGTACACATATTCTTTTATTCTTGTATTCAACCCGATAGAGGCATTTTAGACCAAAACATGTAGGCAAAATACAAGAATAATGAAGCGTTGTGTTTTGACTGGATTTATTGTAATTTCTAATTGTTAAACAGCACAACCGGGATGAATCACCTTAAGATGGTTGCTACTGAGCTGGTCAAGGAAGACCCTTTCACACAAACCAAAAACAAATTACTGTGTTCATAAGTCTGCCACTGAACTGTATGTTCAGCCAGATGAATCCAGTTCACAACCTTACACCCTATTACCCTCAAATTCATTTTAATATTATACTCCTCTTTACATCTAGGTCTCCTAAGTGGTTTCCTCTCTTCAGATTTTCGGACCAGCCTTCCTTTTTCATGCATTTCCCAGACGTTTCATGCGCCTCAGCTTAACCTTTTGGCGCCGTAATTATTTTTTTTAATTTTAGCACACACTGTATATAAAATGTGAATAAAACAGGAACCAAATATGTTAGAATTATGAAACAAACTGCATTTTGAAGAGGAAAAAACGGAGAGTAT
>Ga0123357_10005863_pt1 | contig 14826 bp, 15 predicted proteins | sample TergutEmb28metaG_FD_89873 | JGI IMG/M metagenome (GOLD analysis project Ga0123357, IMG submission 89873) | Embiratermes neotenicus P4 segment gut microbial communities from Petit-Saut dam, French Guiana - Emb289 P4 | ecosystem: Host-associated > Arthropoda: Insects > Digestive system > Gut ...
ACAAGAGATCCAAACAGCCACCTACTTCAACGCACTCACGCGCCCCCTTGGGGGAACGGAACCGAATCGCAGCATGAACAAAACGGAATCGTGGGGAATTTACCCACAGATTTAATCGCACCCGCTCACGACTGCTGATCAGGATACGTGGTCGAAGCATCCGCGCAGCGCTGATCCGGGTACATCCTGCCACAGAGGCCAAAAAAAACCTTAACTCCCCTCCCCCGCAAGGTCGATGCATGGCGCCCATGCGAAGGCCCGACTGCTCTTCATCACCTGCCGGAGGACTGTTTGAGCCCGCAAAGACATCCCTCAGCAGATCAACGTTCCCTTCATGGCACGCGAGCGGGAGCCGGAGGCGCCCTGCACCTTAACGATATATCAACAAAACCAAACGGTTATGGTGAACCCTTTGTTAAGTGACGTAGTTTATTCAGCATGATGAGTGACAATCGTCTCGTCTGGTTGTGTAAGCGTTGGGAATGACCATGATCGTTCGACAGTTTATTAACTGGGTCAAAGGCGCACCAGCAGGTGAGCGCGCCGAAGCGACAAGGGCACTGGCTCGAGCCTGGCTGGTGTCCGACCTCTCCGAGCAGGATCGCTCGGCGGCGGAAGGTGCACTGCTGATGCTGCTTGACGACCCCTCGCCCCTGGTACGGCAGGCCATGGCCGAGATCTTCGCTCACAGCCAGCACGCCCCGGCGGCGATCGTTCAGGCATTGGCGCTCGACCAGCCCTCGGTCGCGCTGCCGGTCCTTGAACACTCGCCGCTCCTGATTGATGCCGATCTCGTCGATATTGTCGCCACCGGCTCACGCGAGGTGCAATGCGCGATTGCGCGGCGCAGCGGACTGCCCGCATCTGTCAGCGGTGCCATCGCCGAAGTGGGCTGCGCGGCAGCGGCGCTGGAATTGATCGAGAACGCCTATGCGGAACTCGCGCCCTTGTCCTGGGACCGCATCGTCGAGCGCCATGGCCATCTTGCGGCGATCCGGGAAGCGATTCTGGTACTGGAGGATCTCCCCGCAGCGACCCGCGCGGCGCTGGTCAGCAAGCTCTCGAACATGCTGGCCCAGTTTGTCGTCGCCCGCAACTGGCTCGCCGCTGACCGCGCCGAACGCGTCGCCAGCGACGCCCGCGATCGCTCGACAATCGAAATCGCCGCCCGCTCCCATGGCAGGGATATGGAGGATCTGGTGCAGCACCTGCGCGTCAGCGGGCAGCTGACCGCAAGTCTGATCCTGCGCGCCGTGCTGTCCGGCAATCTTGAAATGTTCGGCGCCGCGCTCTCCGACCTGTCCGGCATGCCACGCCACCGTGTTACGGCGCTCATCCGCGACCGCCGTCATGGTGCCGGCGTCCAGGCCCTGCTGCGGCGCGCCAACCTGCCTGAAACCACCTTCACGGCGTTTGTGATCGCGCTTGAGGCCAATCATGAATTCGGCCTCATCGACACCGAGGAAGAAACCATGCGTCTGCGCCGGTGCCTGGTGGAGCGCGTGCTGGAGAGATGCGCCGCAGAGCGCGAGGCCAACGAACCGCTGCTGATCCTGCTGCGGCGCTTTGCCACCGAGGCCGCGCGCGAAGAGGCCCGCCTGTTCTGCGACGAACTGGGAACCGACAAGGTGACGGCACCGCCTGGTCAGGAACGGATGGCAGCCTGACAGGCACAGCCAACGGATGCAGCAAGAGGCCAGGCAGGATGCGCATGCCTGGCCTCTTGTCGCAATCGGATGCCCCATCCGGTTGCCCGTGACTGTCGCCGAGCGGCAGGACTTGCGAATGCCCGCAGATCCACCGATGCTCGCGAAGATGCCTCACGCCTGTGCCATTGCCATGGCGCTGCAGCCCCGCGCGCCCCCCGCCGGAAGTCCGGAATGCACCAGCCGCGAGGCTCCCAAGCCTCGAGATCCCAAGCCTCGAGATCCCAAGCCACCCGAGTTGCCGGCGCGCACCGCAGATCAATAGGAGAACTGTTCGCTCAGGATGCGCTCTTCCAGGCTGTGGCCGGGGTCGAACAGCATCTGCATCGAAATCGCCCTGTCGGACAGGACCTCGACACGACGCACGTCGCGCACCTCATCATGATCAGCCACGGCCGCTACCGGGCGCTTCTCGCCCTGGAGCACCTCGATAATGACATAGGCGCTGTCGGGCAGCAAAGCACCGCGCCAGCGGCGGGGACGGAAAGCGCTGATCGGTGTCAGCGCCAGCAGCGCGGCATTGATGGGGATGATCGGACCCTGGGCCGACAGATTGTAGGCGGTCGAACCCGCAGGGGTCGCAACCATGACGCCATCGGCGATGAGTTCCTCCATGCGCTCGCGTTCATCGATCAGGATTCGCAGTCGCGCCGCCTGATGGGTCTGGCGAAACAGTGCCACCTCGTTGATGGCGTGATGGAGATGGGCGACACCATCCGCATCTGTGGCACGCATCAGAAGCGGATGGATGACCGATTCACGGGCGGCACTGATCCGTCCATGCAGATTATGCGTCGAATATTCGTTCATCAGAAAGCCGACCGTGCCCCGATGCATGCCATAGATCGGCTTGCCGGTATGCATGTGCTGGTGCAGGGTCTGCAGCATGAGGCCGTCGCCGCCGAGTGCCACCACAACGTCGGCGTCATTGCTGTCGCAGTTGCCGTAGATCGCGGTCAGTTCCTCGAATGCGACCTGGGCCTCCGTGCTTGAACTGGCGACGAAAGCGATGCGGTCAGGCTGGATGGCTTTGTTCATTGGCTTTTGACAGGCTCAGGGCGAAAGGCGCAGCACCGGTATTCGAGTGCCGGCCCTCTGGGCCTTGCGCATTCACACGGTTGGTCGGAAATAAAAGTCGCAAGCGGGCGCAATCGGGGAGAGGATCGGGGACGGCTCGCGATCTCGGGCACAGGGTCGGCCGTAACGAGGAAGAGGTGCATATCGAGCAACACCACAAAGGCCACAAGGCCGGCTCGTCTATACAACCTCGGCCGCCATTGTCGAGAGCATCGGGAACCCGATCCTGTTCCAAAAGCCGGCTCTGCATGCGCCGCAGAAGTCGTTAATAATCCCTGAATCCCTTTAAAAATAAACCTTGAGACTTTTTTGACGGAATCAGTCGATGTTGAGATCCATGAAAACATCGAGCACATCGCCCATGAACATGCTTCTGCCCTTGACACTGGCCCTGCTCGGTGCCTGCGTCGCCAATCTGGTTCTGCTCTGGCCCTGGCTCTGATCGAGCCCTTGCGAAGCTGGCTGCGACCCTGAAGATGGAACAGGCGGCAGACAGCCAGAATGACGGCAGCATGCCCTGTGCCAGCGCGTCACAGCGGATGCACGAGCCAGGCTCTTGAGCGGCGTGGGCCACGCGACAGGTCAGAGCGAGGAACCGGAAAAGAGCCGTGAAGCTCCGGAGATTTTCCTCAGATGTTCCAGCCGCAAATTTCCGCCAATCCGGCAAATGCCTCTGAAATCACAGCTTTTTGTGGTGCCGGTTGAGGGGATTGAACCCCCGACCTTCGGTTTACAAAACCGCTGCTCTACCGCTGAGCTAAACCGGCAACTGTTTGATACAATTGGCCTTTTCCGCACTTTTTCGGCCAGGATAGCGAAACGCGGATATCGGGCAATGTACAGGACACAGGCTGATGTACCTGTGTCGGACAGGATTGCAACACCCAAGTCCACCCGGTCCGCAGCTCTGTCGGGGTTGGGGTTCTCAGGTCAGCCCTTTGCCGGAGCCAGGCAAGGGCTCCTAGGTGCAAAATGTCGCCGTCGTCTCAACGGTCGGCTGAACCAGGCGGAGATTGCCGGTATGCCACAGCGGCGACAACCTTTGGTTAACCATAACAGAACGTCAGCATGGGTCTTAACCGCCTGTCTGCCGCTTGTGGATAGGTTGCTCACCGACTGCTGGGGGAGCAAGAGATGCGTTGTCAGGAAATTCTCGGATTCGTTGCCGTGGCCGCCGTGATCAGCATGACGCCGGCGCCAGCCACAGCGTGCAGCTACACGCCTTGTGCAGCACCACAGGCGGCACCCCAGGCACCTCCACAGGATGACCCCTGCATGTGGGCCCACAGGCGGGTGCCGACAAACGGATTCATCGGCTGCGGCTGGGGGTTTGAACGCCTGGTGGATCCAGACACACAATACCGCTCCCGCGAGCCGGCTCCGCGCTACTATTACGTCAACCAGGGTCCGACCTTCACTGGTCCGGGCGACTTCGCGCCGCGTCCGATCTATCGGGAAGGCGTGTTCACGAGTTCTGCCGAGCCCCGTCATCCCGGTGTCCGCCACCGCCGCATCCGCCCCCTGGGCCCGGTATTGCACAGCCGCTACTGATCGAGATCAGACTGTCATCAGGCCCAGGCGACTTGCGCCGACATAAAGCGCAATCGCTGCGGCGTTGGAGACGTTGAGGCTCTTGATCCCCCCGGGCAGGTCAAGCCGTGCCACCGCGCTACAGGTGTCGCGGGTCAATTGCCGCAAGCCGCGGCCTTCGGCCCCCAGGACCAGGGCCAGCGGCTCGCGGAGCGCGATGGAACCCAGATTCTCCTGTCCCTCACTGTCGAGCCCGACAGTCTGGAAGCCCAGCTCATTGAGCGCAATGAGGCCACGGGCGAGATTGCCCACCGTCACCACCGGGACCAGTTCGAGCGCACCGGAGGCAGCTTTTGCCAGCACCCCGGAGGCTTGCGGGCTGTGGCGCGCGGTGGTGATCACCGCCTTCACCGCAAAGGCTGCGGCCGAACGCAGGATGGCTCCGACATTGTGGGGATCGGTGATCTGATCGAGCACCACCACCAGGCCTTGCGCCGTCAGATCCTCCAGCGCCAGCGCTGGCAGGGCATCGGCCTCGGCGAACAGACCCTGATGCACCGCATCGGGCGACAGAAGCCGGTCAATTTCCTGGGGGCGAACAATTTCAGGCTCAATGCCGGACTTCACCCCTTCGTCGGCGAGGCGGCGTGCGGCATTCTCGGTCAGCATCAGTCTGCGGATCCGCCGTTCCGGGTTGGCCAGTGCCATTGCCACACTGTGCCAGCCGTACAGAATCACCCGATCGTCCTCGCGCCCACCTGCCCGGGCAGACGAAACGGATTTCCACTCCCGCCTGCCGGCACCGCGGCTCCCGGTTTTCCCAGACATTCTCTTGCGCTCTTTCATGATGCCCGTTTCTGTCACGGCTCTGGAAATATGGCAATTTTGCCTGGGAGACACAGGCCCCGATCATCTGCCGTCATCGTGCAGCCAGCTCCGCGATGGTTAAAGCCCGACTCACAAGCGGAATGGTCGCAGCAGGCCGACAGCTCCGGGTCCGGGCCGTCCGGCGGGTTGACTTTCCCCCCTGGCTTCGCCCATAAGGCGTCGGCTGCATCCTGAATGCTCTTTTTCGGGGCTGCAGCCTTTCTCAACGGAAATCTTGGTCCGCCGGGCACGGTCCCGGCCGCCAATGTTCTGCCGTCGAATGGGGGAGTGTCCCGAGCGGCAAAGGGAGCTGACTGTAAATCAGCCGCCATATGGCTTCGCAGGTTCGAGTCCTGCCTCCCCCACCATCTTCAACACTTTGAAATATCAACACAAAACCAGGCTGCCGAAGATGGTTCGAAACGGCCCGTGCGATGGTCAACCGTCGCATGCCTGCGACGGTTTGGCTTTTTGTTCCGACCGTGTTCTACGTCAAACCGACGCCGGGTCGTAGGGCTGAAAGCGCTGGGCACAATATTCAGCGGCGTCCGTCCTTTCGGACCTGGAGAACCAGGCGCTCGATGCCGGTGTCGGCGCAGGCGGCTCTTTGCGGGCGCGAAAGTGCGCCACGATCATCTGTGCCGCCGAATAGCTAAGCGGAGAGTTCCGGTAGCGAGTGGCGTGCCATCAACTCGATGAAGGCTGAGCGGGTCAATTTGCGTCGCGTTGCCTCTGCGTCGATCGCAGCCAAAATGCCGGAGTCAATGGACAGATTTGCCTTGGCTGGCTTTCCGGTCTCAAGAATGAGGGGAACGGACGTTACGCTGGCACCTTCACCAAGAGCTTCGATCACCTCGGGATCCTCGCGCAGCTCTTCCAAGGGGCGGGGATCGGGAATGAGTACGCAACACTCATAGTTGGTATAGCGGCCGGTCTCTGCCTGGTTCCTGGTTCAATCGTCCACGTCAATGCCCAGCCGCTGAAGAACCGTGAAATGGACGCGGTGCTGCAGGCTGTTGCCCAATATCAGGCGGTGCAAGGCTACGTCGCCTGCCGGAAATTCACGGACTGCGGAACAGATGACGATCATGGGGAAAACCGCCGCGACACCGACCCCCCCCCCTATCGCGGCTCTGACCGCCGTAAACCGCAAACTGCCGGCGGAATTGCAGAGACTGCACACTGGCGCCTCACGACAGCCGAAGGCGAGAGAGAGCGCCCCATTTCTGTCACGACAGACACGGGGGCCGCAATCGACAGGTCGCGGCACTGCCGGCGATCAGGCGCAGCTCACCACGCCTGAAAGCCCTGATCAGATTTTCGGGAAGCCGTGAAGTGAAAGACTCTGCTGCAGGATAATACCCCTGAAGGATAATACGGCTTGTGGGACAACACCGCACCAGGGACGGCAAGCAGGCTCTCAAGGCCACAGCCTGGCGCCTCATCGCAGGATCCGGGCATCCGACATCAAGACGCTTGCCTCCCGGCTGGAGCCGCCAAGGATAGCGCACGCAGATGCTCCCGTCCGCAGGTGCCATCGCTATCTCGTCAATCGCCCGGGGCAATTCGACTACCCTGACGCGATTGCCAATGAACGGCCCGTCGGAAGTGGGGCGATTGAAAGTGGTAACAGAAGCGTCATCCAGTCGCGCCTGAAGAAACCCGGGGCATTCTGGCTGGTCACGAGCCCGCTCCAGGGCGCGGCGCGCGCGCACGCGCGCCGGATCATCACCAGGGGACGCTATTTGCCGGGCTTGGGCTTCGGCAGCTTTTCCACGAAGCCATTGAAACAGTTGAGCCGCTCGTCTTCCTCCTTGAGGAAACGGCAGTCGAGCACGCTTTTCGCCTTCGGCGGCTTGGGCTTGGCAGTGGGCGCGATCAGGGCGTCAAAACAGTCAAGCCGCTCCTTGGTGCCGTCATCAATGCTGAGGCATTCCAGAAGCTTGTCAGGGGAGACCATGGGCTCGTTTTTGGGTGGCGCCGCCCGCTTGCCCTTCTTTCCCTTTGCCTGGGTGTGCGCCTGTGCCTTGCTCCCAATGGCCGTCGGCCGGCTGCTCTGGGCGAACACCGCGCCCGAATACAGCACCACCAGAAGCACCAGAATTATTCGCATTAACCGTTCTCCCGTCTCAAAAACCTCAGTCCTTCTGTCATTCTATGCATGTTTTCGCAAAAATTGGGCAGCGGAAATCTCCTGTTAAAGCGAAATTGATCGGAAAAACGGGACAAAACCCGGGCATCCCGCCCCCCGCTGACGCCCCTGGTCGGGGGCCTCGCCCGTAAAAAACCAGAGGCCTTGCAGGCTCTCCCCCCGGGGTCCCAGCCCGCTTGCCCCAGGGCACTTTTCGCCGCCCTGTGCATTGCATCATCGCCGCCGCCTGCTATATCGCTCCATCCCGCTTACCGTCGTTGGTGCGCACGGAGTGAGTTCAAGGAGAAAACATGTCCGATCACAAGTCCGAATCCGGTTTCCAGTACAGTCTTTCGAACCTCAAGCCGGCCGCAGTGCCGGGCAAAGTCACCCTCACCTTTCCCGACGGTGCGAGGCGCGAATTCCCCGGCGGCATAACCGGTGTCGAGATTGCGTCGGGCATCTCCCCCTCGCTTGCCAAACGCTCCGTGGCGGTGGCGCTTGACGGGACGCTTGGCGACGTCGCCGAGCCCATCAACGCGGACGCAAAAATCGAATTCATCAGCCGTGACGACCCCCGGGCACTGGAACTGATTCGCCATGACTGCGCCCATGTGCTGGCCGAGGCGGTACAGGCGCTGTGGCCCGGCACCCAGGTCACCATCGGCCCGGTGATCGAGAACGGCTTCTATTACGACTTCTTCCGCGCCGAACCCTTCACCCCGGAGGACTTCGAGGCCATTGAGAAGAAGATGCGCGAGATCATCGCCTCCGACCGCCCCTTCACCTGCGAAATCTGGGACCGGGAAAAGACCCGGCAGGTCTTCCACGACCATGCTGAGGCCTTCAAGGTCGAGCTGGTCGACGCCATCCCCGGCAACGACCCCATCCGCATCTATTTCCAGGGCGACTGGTTCGATCTGTGCCGCGGCCCCCATATGCCATCCACCGGCAAAATCGGAACCGCGTTCAAACTGATGAAGGTCGCGGGCGCCTATTGGCGCGGCAAGTCCGACAACCCGATGCTGACCCGCATCTATGGCACCGCATTCGCCAAACAGGCCGAACTCGACGCCTATCTCAAGCAGATCGAGGAAGCCGAAAAGCGCGACCATCGCAAGCTCGGGCGTGAACTCGACCTCTTCCACTTCCAGGAGGAAGGCCCCGGCGTGGTGTTCTGGCACGCCAAAGGCTGGACCATCTTCCAGCAGGTCATCGCCTATATGCGCCGGCGCCTGGCCGCCGACTACAGCGAGGTCAACGCCCCGCAGATCCTCGACAAGGTACTGTGGGAGACCTCGGGTCACTGGGACTGGTACCGCGAAAGCATGTTCGCCGCCCAGTCGGCCGGCGATGAGGCCGAAGACAAGCGCTGGTTCGCGCTCAAGCCGATGAACTGCCCGGGTCACGTCCAGATCTTCAAACACGGCCTCAAGAGCTATCGCGATCTGCCGCTGCGGATGGCCGAGTTCGGGGTGGTGCACCGCTATGAAGCTTCCGGCGCCATGCACGGCCTGATGCGGGTGCGCGGCTTCACCCAGGACGACGCCCATATCTTCTGCACCGAGGAGCAGCTCGCCGAAGAGTGCCTCAGGATCAACGATCTCATTCTGTCGACCTATGCCGATTTCGGCTTCACCGGGGATCTCACCGTCAAACTCTCGACCCGGCCGGACAAGCGCGTCGGCAGCGACGCCATGTGGGATCACGCCGAAGCGGTGATGTCCGAGGTGCTGCACCAGATCCAGGCCCAGAACAACACCATCCGGACCGAAATCAATCCGGGGGAAGGTGCCTTTTACGGTCCGAAATTCGAATATGTGCTGCGTGACGCCATCGGCCGCGACTGGCAGTGCGGCACCACGCAGGTCGACTTCAACCTGCCGGAGCGTTTCGGGGCCTTCTACATCGACAGTGACGGCTCAAAGAAAGCCCCGGTGATGATCCACCGCGCCATCTGCGGCTCGATGGAACGCTTCATCGGAATCCTGATCGAACATTTTGCCGGCAATTTCCCGCTCTGGCTGGCGCCGCTGCAGATCATGGTCACCACCATCACCTCGGACGCCGACGACTACGCCCGCCGGGTGGTGACAGCAGCGCGGGAAGCGGGGCTGCGCGTCGACATCGACCTGCGCAACGAGAAGATCAACTACAAGGTCCGGGAGCATTCGCTGGCCAAGATCCCGGTCCTGCTCGTGGTGGGCAAGAAGGAGGCCGAAACCCGCGCGGTCTCGATCCGCCGCTTCGGCAGTGACCGCCAGAAAGTCGTGGCGCTCGACGAGGCTCTGGCGGCGCTGGTCGATGAGGCCCAGGCGCCCGACATCGCCCGCTGGCGCGACGCCCACAAATCCTGATCCTGATCCTTGCCGCCTCGCGCGGTTTCTGATCAGCCCAGGTGGCGGCTCGTGCTACCACGAGTCGCCACAACCCTTTAAAAAAGCACGAGAGGACACCCCCATGAACGCCATCATCGACTTCCTCAAGACCCGCTGTTCCCCCCGACCCCGCGACCTGACCGGACCGGGTCCCTCTCCTGAGGAAATCGACACCATCCTGACCATTGCTTCGCGCGTCCCCGATCACGGCAAGCTCGCCCCCTGGCGCTTCATCGTGTTTGAGGGCGAGGCGCGCAATCGCGGCGGCGAGGTGATTGCAAAGGCCTTCACAGGCACCAGACCCGACGCCACCGAAGCCGAGATCGCCGCCGAGCGCAGTCGCCTCACCCTGGCGCCGCTGGTCATCGCTGTGGTCAGCCGCCCCCAGACCCATCCCTGGGCACCGGAATGGGAACAGCAGATGTCCGCCGCCGCCAGCGCCATGAATATCGTGATCGCGGCAACCGCGCTCGGTTACGGCGCCTGCTGGCTCACCGGCTGGGTGGCCGGCAATCGCGAGGTGCTCGACGGATTCGGACTGAAACCGGAAGAGAAGATGATCGGCATGATCTATATCGGCAAGGTTGCAACGCCCCCGGTTGATCGCCCCCGTCCGGCGCTGTCGGAGGTGGTGACACGGTTTTGAGCCCGAAGGCGGATTTGCCGGACCCTGAGAGGGGATCGCAGCGTTGGTGGATGTCGCAGCCACAGTCCCGGAGCCACGCTTCCTGCCCAATGGCGACAGTGCGGTCACGGTCGAGTTCGCCCGTGACATTGAAGAAGGCGCCAGCACAAGCGTGCTGGCGCTCGATCATGCGCTCACCATCGATCCCATCGCCGGCATCACCGAGACCGTGCCAACCTATCGCTCGCTCCTGGTGCACTACGACAACTGCGTTCTCAGCTTCGGGGAGCTGGTGGCGCTGCTGCGGCAGCGTCTCTGCGCGCCCGTCCCAGCCGCACACGAAACCCGCATCTGGCACATTCCCGTGGCTTATGGCGGGGTCCATGGCCCCGATCTGGAGGATGTTGCGGCTGCCCTTGGCATGCCCGCCGATGAGGTGGTGGCGCGCCACACCGCCGGCTCCTACCGCGTCGCCATGATCGGCTTCACCCCCGGCTGGTCCTATCTCACCGGCCTTGATCCCACCCTCCATCTGCCGCGACGCCCCGATCCCCGACTCGTCACACCGGCCGGCGCCATTGCCATCGCCGGCACCCAGGCCGGCATCCAGTGCCTCCCCGGTCCGAGCGGCTGGCACCTGCTGGGGCGCACCGCAGTGCGCAGCTTTCAGCTCAACCGCGATCCCATATTCCTCATCGAACCCGGTGATCGCGTGACGTTTTTTGCCGTTGACGACGCCACCTTCGCGGCCCAGGAGCGCAGCGCTGAGCGGGGAGAAATCGTGGCGTTGACCCAGCGTTAAACTTTTCCGGGTCCAAAAGGGCTTTTTGAGGAAAACGATGGTCAAACTATTCGTAAACAACATCACCGCGATCAACTCCGTTCAGGATGCTGGCAGGCCGAGGTTCCAGCGTTATGGTCTGCCCGCGGGCGGTGCCATGGACCCGCTGGCAATTGCCAGCGCCAATTGCCTCGTCGGTAACCCGCTGTTTGCGGCAGCGCTTGAAATCGGACCAGGGGAGGCATCCTTCATCCTTGCCGAGGGCCGCATCCGCATCGCCCTCAGTGGGGCGCGGCGACCCATTGCCATTGATGGCCGCCCCATCCCGCTCGACTGCTCGACCACGCTCGACAGCGGCGAAATTCTCACCCTGGGTTCGCCCGGGGCCGGCGTGTTCAGCTATCTCGCTTTTGAGGGCGGCATCGAGGGCACAGAGAGCTTCGGCAGTATGGCGGTCCATGCCGCCGCCGGACTTGGCAGCCCCTACCCCCGCCCGCTTCGAAGCGGTGATGAACTCAACCTGGCGCAGGCCAGCGATACGCCGGAACGCAGCCTGGCCTTCTCCACCGACACAGAGGAACCCATCCGCATCGTGCCCGGTCCGCAGTTCGACGAGTTCGACGAGGACAGCCAGGTCCTGCTGGTGAACAGCGACTGGTCGGTATCGCCGAGTTCCGACCGCATGGGCTATCGTCTCCAGGGCCCCGCACTGAAGCATATCGGCGGCCACAACATTGTGTCCGACGGCACCGTCGATGGCAGTATCCAGGTGCCCGGCAACGGCATGCCCATTGTGCTGATGCGCGATCGTGGCACCACCGGCGGCTATCCGAAAATCGCCACCGTGATTTCCGCCGATCTCCGCCGTCTGGCTCAGATGCCCGCCGGGCAGTTGTTCCGCTTCCTGACGGTCAGCGTGCCTGTGGCCCAGCACGAGGCGCGCCGCATGGCGCGGCTCCTGCGCACCCTGCCCACCCGGCTCGAAGTGGCGACCCCGGCCCATTTCGATATCGAGGCTCTGCTGTCCGGCAATACCGCCGGCAACGCGGTCAGCGCCAGCGATCCCCAGACCTGGGGCGCCGACACCGGCCGCAAGACATGGGCCGCCTGAGATCGGGCCGCATGAGATCGGGCCGCATGAGATCGGGCGGCCTGACCACCAAGGCGACTTGAGCGACCTGCACACAACAGGAGGCTTCGCACCCTGCAAAGGAGGGCGAAGCCTCCGAACAAGGAGCGGGGCCAATTGTGACCCGGATTGATCTCAATTGCGATCTCGGCGAAGGCTTCGGCAGATGGGAAATCGGCAACGATGCCGCGATGCTGGAGCTTGCCAGTTCGGTCAACATCGCCTGCGGCTTTCACGCCGGCGACCCCGATATCATGCGCCGGACGGTGGAGCAGGCAAGAGAGCGCAATGTTGCCATCGGCGCCCATCCCGGATACCGCGATCTCCACGGCTTCGGCCGTCACCGCATCTCTGGCCTCACCGCATCCCAGATCGAAAATCTCGTCGCCTACCAGATCGGAGCGCTCCAGGCCATCGCCACCGCGGCCGGTCACACGGTGACGCATATCAAACCCCATGGTGCGCTGTCGAATGTCGCCTGCAGCGACGCCATGACCGCACGCGCCATCGCCCGTGCCGTGCGCGCCGTCGATCGCAGCCTGGTCTTCGTGGTGCTGCCGGCTTCCGAGCTGGTCCGAGCCGGTGAGGACGCCGGGCTTCAACTGGCGCATGAGGTTTTCGCTGATCGTGCCTATGAGGATGACTTCACACTTGTGGCCCGCGACAGGCCCCAGGCGGTCCTCACCGACGCGGACGCGATCGCCACCCGCGTGCTGCGCATGGTCGAGGACGGCGCGCTAATCGCCGCCTCGGGCAGGCGTCTCACGACGCCGATCGACACCATCTGCATCCATGGCGACTCCGAACATGCCGTTGCCATCGCCGCCGCCATCCGTCACACCCTTGACGTCAACGGCATCACTGTGGCGCCCTTCGTCACCCCAGCGCGATGAGCGCGACTGCCGCTCTCAGGGCGCGCATATTGATCCCTCGCAGGCGGAGGACCCTGCATGAGCCGCATTATCAAAATCGCTCTCGTCGGCGCCGGTGCTTTCGGCATCAAACATCTCGACGCCATCCGCCACATTCCTGATGCCGAGGTGGTGTCGCTGGTCGGTCGCCGACGGGAGCCAACGCGCGCCGTCGCTTCCCGCTACAACATCGCCCATGTCACCACCGATCTCGCCGAGGCCCTGGCATTGCCGCAGGTGGATGCCGTGATCCTCTGCACCCCGACCCAGCTGCACGCGCGCCAGGCCATCCAGTGCCTGAAGGCGGGCAAGCATGTCGAGATCGAAATCCCGCTCAGTGACTGCCTTGCGGATGCAAAAGCCGTGCTCGCCGCGCACAAGGCAAGCGGCCGGGTGGCGATGTGCGGCCACACCCGCCGTTTCAATCCGGCACATCAGTGGCTCCATGCCCGGATCACTGCCGGCGCCTTCAACCTCCAGCAACTCGAGGTGCAGACCCACTTCCTGCACCGCAGCAATATCAATGCCGCCGGAGATCCACGCAGCTGGACCGACCATCTGTTGTGGCATCACGCCGCCCACAGCGTCGATCTCTTCACCTGGCAGGCACGCTCGCAGGTGATGCAGGCGCACGCAGTTCAGGGACCGCTCCATCCGGAGCTTGGCATCGTCATGGACATGTCGATCCAGCTCAAGGCCGCCAGCGGGGCGATCTGCAACATCAGCCTGTCCTTCAACAACGACGGCCCGCTCGGCAGTTTCTTCCGCTATATCGGTGATACCGGCACCTATATCGCCCGCTATGACGAACTCGTCACCGGCCACGGCGACCGCGTCGATGTGTCAGAGGTCGCCGTCTCCATGAACGGCATCGAACTCCAGGATCGCGAATTCCTCGCCGCCATCCGCGAAGCCCGCGAGCCACAAGCCAGCGTCGAAAAGGTGCTGCCCTGTTATCAGTTGCTCGACCGGCTCGAACGGCAGCTCGCCAGCACCACTGGCGAGGGGGGATGGTCATGACACCGGAATTTTTGCTCCGCGTCGGGCAGGGCTTTTAGCGGTTTCCGGTCGAATGGAACCGATTCCGAGAAATATTTTTCTCGGATTCCCAGGAACTTAGAGCAAGGAGGAGTGATGGGTATTCGCGATCTGCTGTTTGGAAGATTGGAAGGCCGCCGTCGCGCGAAATTTGAAATCGAGAATCTGTCGGGCGCTGGGCTCGGGTGGTCATTTGAGAAGGTCTACAATAAGGAAGCCATCGAAAGACACACCGAGAAGATGGGGCATATGATTTCCCCCCCGTACACAGAATATTTCTTTGGCTATATCAATCGTTGGCGAGAGGAAGGCAGGAAGGACGTTGAAGCAGGCCGGTATCGATCGAACTACAGGAACTTTGAGTATGATTATGGCTGGAAATTGAGGTTATTGGAACTGCGCAATTGCGGATTTGTAAATCCTGCGCTGGATCGGGAATATGAAAACTTCAATAATCGCCCTGCCGACTATTATTCGCGAGGTGCAGGTCTTCCCTTCGACACATTGTAAGCGTCAAAGTCCCTCCATATCAGGGGAATCGGGTGAACAAATTTCATTAGGCGACGAAAAGACTTACGAGGTAATTGTCGTTCGCGGCGGCCTTGCGGACGCGCTGGCGGATGGTGCGGGGGCCCGAGGGCGCCGCCCGGAGG
>Ga0123357_10005864_pt1 | contig 14826 bp, 12 predicted proteins | sample TergutEmb28metaG_FD_89873 | JGI IMG/M metagenome (GOLD analysis project Ga0123357, IMG submission 89873) | Embiratermes neotenicus P4 segment gut microbial communities from Petit-Saut dam, French Guiana - Emb289 P4 | ecosystem: Host-associated > Arthropoda: Insects > Digestive system > Gut ...
AAAGGACTTGCTCCCTATATCGTTTATAATAAGTACCTGCTTTACAGTAACTGTTCAAAGTGTCCTCCACCAGCTGCAATGCAGTTTTCGGCACGCATCAAGAGGGATTGAGTAGCGGAACCAGCGTTGTTTGGATGGTTGCGTATGTGTTCTGCCGCTGCAAAAATACGATCGCGCAGTGCTTCTCGTGAATCGGATAGTGTAAAGGAGAAGAGGTCACCAGTGTAAAAAGGTAAAGTTGAGCCCAGAACAGGGCACGAAGGCTCAAATGTGGTGTACAAGTATAGTTGTGCTCCATTTTAACCTTGGTACTGGATGGGGTGGGTGGTCAACGCCATGCCTTGGCTGCATTTCCCCCATTAAAGACCTGTGCAGGAGCCTGGGTGGGCCACACAGCCAGTGTGGACGGGTGCAGAAAATCTTGCCCCCACCTGAATTTGATCCTTAGACTGTCCAGCCCATAGCATGCTGACTATGCTGTCCCACAGGCACCAGTAGTAGTTAGTGGTAAAGTGTGAACAAGTGGAGTAGGCTTGTGAAAATCTGTGTTGTGATATAAACATATGTGCAAATTCTTCATGAAACTTTTTTTTCATACATTACCAATAACATTGTAGTAATGTGTAACTCTGAGGTTGCATCTAGAAAATATTTATGTAATGGCAGACTATACTAATGGAAGTTATTCACACAAGGACTACTAAATTGTCTGATTATTACTACTACACTCAGTCTCCCTATATGAATACAAATAAGTTATTTTTACTACAAAAATTAAATCAATATCTGTCCAAATACAACTAAATTGTATTATATAGAACTATGTCAGGTCATCCTCAAGTTCACAATTGGTCATAATTGGGATAAATAAAACATGTAGTTCTATATAATAAAGAGAATTTAGTTGTGTTTGGACAGATATTGATTTAATTTTTGTACTATTAACAACACAATGGGTGGGATGACATTTGTTAAAAAGTTAGTTCCAATTCTGATCTTTTTCTCTGTCTATTTGTGAAGTGTTTCTTGATTCTAAATAGGATGATTCTGTTTACTGTTAACACGAGAGACTGTTCGATTTCCAGCAGTGGGGGAGAGATTTTTCTTTTCTCCAAAACATCTCATAGCAGCTCTTGGGCCCAACCAGCTTACTATTCAGTGAGAAACAGGGACTGTTTTCCAAGAAGTGAAGCAGCCAGAGTGTAACTGACCACTTACCTTTGTCAAGTTCCATGGTTAAGAATGAATGGATGTTTAATTTTAGAGTAGAGGAGATTAACCCAGTCTCCATATCAGGATGGGTTAATAGAGTTATTCGTGGATTATTTCGTGACTTTCTTTGATCTGGAGGTCAAATGAGATGGGAAGATAATCCATAAGTACTGAGTAGTTAAGGATGTGAAAGTAGATCATTATTGACCATTCTGGCATTCACATGAAGAGACTGAGAAAAAGCATGAAAAATATTGATTGTGATAATCAAGTAACCTGACTAAGGTGTGAACTGAATACATGCCTACCGTGTTAAAACCACCAACAGCACAGTACATACCTGGCGCTCTGGTGTTTTAGCCTGGTATGTCCAAATGCGTGCCACATTTGAGGTTACCACTGTAGTGCTGCTGAAGATTCAAGCCTTCGGGATGTGACGCTGCATCATTTGCTAACTACTGAATACATGGCTGCATTTTTCACACCATATAACAGTTGCAACCCTGATATTTCTTGCTTTCACATTTGAAGTGAGAGATAAACATGATGCAGATATATCTGCACTGGATGGTGTGGGTGTCGATCACAGTGATGTTTGTACTGTACACAGTGTGGTGTCTTGGTCCCTAGATTGCTACAAGTTTGTTTCAGGAATGGAATGTAAAATTTCAGATTTTTCACATCTTTTGGTGGCAAGTGGCTATAAGAGCATGGGTTAACAAATTTTTGTTACAAAATTGCAGTTCTCTATATCCTATTATAATTTCCAGCTCTCTATACATTGTATGTTGCTGGTTTTACATAGTACAGACCCTTTCTGTAGACATCTTTATGTGGAATATCTTAATTTTTTTAATGATATTATTTTTCACATTATGTGATGAACCAGAGGTTTAATGACTGCCAATTTTTCTTCATTCAGCAGAGACTGACATCATGCTGTTCAAAATGTAGATACCATACTTACTCAAATGCAAGACTACATTTTTCAAAATTTGGCGCTTACGTATGTGACATTGTCTTAAATTCGCATACACAGCACCGAACTGGAGCAAGCGAAGCCAAACCATCATGTGTAAACAAAAGAGAGAACACAGCACGACTGAAGGTAACTGACACAATTGTCTCTTTTGGGACTGTGTTTACTATCTAAATTTTTACAGCAGCACGACATTTCAGAAGCCACCTCTGATTCTGTTTTCAGGCAAAGAAGCACCTAAACTGGTGGACCCTTTAGGTGGAGCTATTCTCAGTCACTGGACACCATAGAAGCAGTAACGTGTTATGGTATTCACCTGACAACAGATCTAGTCCAAGGGCAGTAGACTGAAAAATAAAACCTGGACCAATCCAACAATTAAAAACCATAAAAACAGCAGTATATTCAGACTGATCAGGTGATGGGCACAACACAAAAATCAAGAACACATTTATTCCAAATTCTTAACACCACTTACACCATCTGTGGAGAAGACTGTGAATCTTCATGGTTGCAAATCAGTTTATATACCAAGAAATATAAATGTAGCATTTGGTCAAAGTGGATCATAAGGGCAAGGCAGCGACTTACCAGAAGTGACTTTGAAGGGTTTTAAGAAGTGCTGTATATCCACTACAGTGGATGGGACTGATGATTACATGTTGTGGAATGGCTTTGAAGAGGATGGGAATGTGAGGAGTGAGTGTGAGGAAGATGAAGGTAGACTTGAAAGATGGAGATAGTGACACTGGTTGGTAAAGGTAGACAGAATCTGATATGCTTTGTGTATTAAGTGTATGAAATTAATAGTAAAATATTTGTTCTTAGTAGAGTGCTATACCTTTGTTGCCATGCTGAGGGCCCTCAACCGATCGGTATGGTTTTGACGCCCTGCACAGTTTTGCCGGAGTTCCGGGCTGTCTCTTTATCAAGCTGGACTTGGGGTGAGAGCTGTGTACGGCGATGGTACAGCTGCCACCACCCACTGTTTTATTGTTATTACGATCTAGCCCCGCGGGTAAGCTACCTGTATCTGGGTCAAAAGTACTGGCTACTGAATTTAATCCTCTCCGGGACATGGGATAGGAAGGAAAAAGTTGTTGGCTATAGTCCAGCTATGTAAAAAATATTGGGTGAAGCAATCGTAGAGCTGAGAACCTATAACTAACATTCTTTTACAACAACAAAATAATTAAGATAACTACCCATATGACACAAGTTTACTAACACTATCACACTTGGTCACTGGAACCTACGTAGGCTAGGTGCAAATATCACCACGCGACCCTTTTGGCAGCTCTTCTCCTATTTTCAACAATCATAAACGACTACGCCCTCCATGACAACCCTCCGCTGGATGAGAACACCCAGAACAAAGTCACCAATAGTCCTCCAGGCATGCCGGACGGTCTTCTTCTCTGCACCACTGGGCTACACGCCGCCGGCTCAATTCTCACAAACTAGATGATCCGTGGTTCTTATCACGGTAAGTGTCCACCACAGGGTCGTTACCTATTTTGAACTCACTGTAACTCCGATCGTACAAGAATCCCCCCAAAAACATTATGCCTACACTTTTCTTTACTATGCCAGGTCATCACTCCACCTCTCCTAGCTGCCGGTGACCTCGAGGGTGCATGACACTACATCACCCGCACCTTAAAATGTGCATATTTTTCCCAAATCTGCACAACTACGAAGATATTAATTAAACTCGAAATGTTAAAAAAAGTTACATGAATACTAGAGAAACGACACAACCATAAGCAAAACTATACCAATATACACATATATCTTACTTTTTGTTACCTTTTTCTTTTTTTAAATTTATTGTCTCAGCATCTTGACCACGTCAGTATCATTCATTTATACTTGCTCGTCGTCATCTTGGACTCATACACACACGCATTTGTCCGTGAACGCTGTATAACGCCGTCTCGCTCTCAGCCGCTGCTGCCGTGTCCTCGCGCGCTACAGAGGATTGCTGGTCGGGTGTAGCAGTTATATCACCGCTGGACTCAGGATAGGCAGAGTCTGGTGGACTGTCTTCCTCACTGCCTTGTTGTGTTTGGCTGCGAAATTCCCAGGAAGAGTCTGCTCGCCCGTTCTGGTTGCTGGTGCTGAGTTAGATCGGCATATGGTGTACAAGGTTGGTCCAGGCTCCTCTCACTGCACAGTAAATGATCGTGCCATACTCAGAAATTGGACTGTCGGCAGGAGGATAACACAAGCTGTCGCCCATGTGAGATGCGTCTCTCGTTTCGGTGCCTCCCTATGTTTTACCTCTTCGACCAGTCGTTGCAGAGGGACCGGATACGGCCACCGGCTGTTGCCCGCATCTCCGCCGCCACCGGATATGGCGGACGGGTTTCCCTCTAGCACAGACAGGCGGGCAAAACGGTCGCTTTCTTCCTTCTGAAACACTTCTTCGGTTAAGTTTATGTCTGCTAGTATGGGCACAGTTAAGGTGTTGGGCTCCGTTTGGTGTTCGGATATAAACGTTCTCCCCACACCAAGGGTCAATAGTTCGTTCTGTAGACGGCACGTAGGTAGATGTCGTTGCAAACATGCTCCCATTAGCTCAATGCATTTGCGTGCCTCGCTGGGATATTCGCGCCCCAGCGTAAGGGGGCCATGAAGGGAGTAGAGCCAAGTCGCAGGATTTTTCAAAACTAATAAAAATATCCTTTCAAATTTAGATCCAAAAAGAACTGTCTTACAAAGTTCATTAGCTGCATCAGTTTTGCCACAATAAAGCGCACTGGAGCAACCATCGTAAACAGGGGTGTTAAATTCGCAAAACTTTACGCAGCCCTCTACAAAATCTTGAAAATTCAGAATCTAGCCCCACAAAGTTCCTTTAACCTTGCTGACTGCTATCCATTCCTCGGCTGTTCTCAGTTGTATGCAGCGTTTAATGTCAGGCATAAATGGAACCGTCTAAATTTTGAAGATAAAAAAAAAAAACGTTCCGCAGCCTTCCCTTAAGGGCATCTGTAAAAATAATCTAACTGCAAGAGGGGAAGCTACTGCTGTAATCTGAATAGCTTCATAAAATATTTAAATAAACTCTGGTTTCAAGGGGGCTATCATACCTGTGCCTGGTTCTAAATGAATTAAAATACTACAGAATAAACGTATGCTTTCTAGGTGGGAGAAGAGATTCACTTAGCTTATTCAATGAAGCTAGTTCTAGTGTGAAAAATATTTCTCCCATATCTCTATATAATTTAGACAACACTAATTGTACTGCATCTCCTGTATATAGGTATAACTGGAAATATACGTGTTTTGATCAACTATTTGTCCAGTTCCACTTTTCCTCGACACTAATGCTTCTGATTAATTTATGGATCTTGCGGCCTGCTGTTTCACTGTAATAATAATGTCGTCATTTCCTTAGCAGTGTTCTTAATATCGTCGTCGAGGTCTCTACTCACTGTTGTTTGCTTGGTCACGTCATGTAGTAAATTACTTTGCTGAGTTCTCATGTCGCCTCCTTTCTGTTCTAAGTTTACGACATACTCCAATAAAGCCGTAACAAACAGGAATTTAAACTTTATCAAATATCGACAAAATTCCTCGTTTAAATCGATTCGTTTCTGGTAACATTTGCTCCAGAGTGCCTCTATCAATCATCTATCTTGTCATAATTTTCAAATGTGAGATTTATTTTTTTCAAAACAGTTCATGACGGATGTTTTTTGAAAGTTGGTCTAGGTCTTGTTGGATATACCGTAGTGATAACAAATATTCGTTGATGCTGAGGGCAACAGATAAATGCCATGCCGACCGAATAAGTTGCACATCCTTCTGATGAATAAGCCCTACAACTATGTACTTCGCCATCGGACCCAGTTTGTTCACGTCCATACCGGACGCAGTAAGATTATCCTTGCAGTATTTGCGTTGTTACATGTTGTCAATGATACAACTTACTAGTCATTATTTTGCTGATAGACATGCATTTCTTCCTGCTCAATTCTGTCCACTTCACTATTTGATAGTTCCGAATGTTCTGTATCCTTGTCCATTAAACAATGCTGTTCCCTGAATTTTTTGTTTCCTTTTTCTCTTTTTAGTAGATACACATAATTGCAGTTGCTCTACGGTCACCGTAGTTAGTTTTCCAATACGTCCATCTATTTTGTATTCTCTTTTCAACAATCACACATGACTACTCACTCCATCACGACCCACCACTGGATGCAAACACCCAGCGTTGTCACCAGCAGTCCTCCAGGCATGCTGGACCTTCTTCTTCTCGGCACCACTAGGCTCCACGACGCCACCTCAGTTCTCAACTCGCCAAGTGTCCACCACAGAGTTTACCTATTCTAAACTCACTGTAATTCCTATCTTACAAGAATTCCTCAAAAACATCTACTATGCGGGGATCTCACTCCTCCCTTCATTGGTGGCAGATGAAGTGCTGTCCACAACACAATGGCTGCTTTACAGGCCGGTGACCTCAAGGATGCACGACACTACACAGACATTTTATTTTGGGGGGGTCGTCTTAGATTTGGATAACATTTTACCTTGGCAGACGTGTTTTATCTGCGGGGTGGGGTAGTCGCCTTAGATTAGAGTCGTCTTGCATTCAGGTAAATAAGGTATTATACACACACAGTATTAAAATATATTACATTATGTACAAGACAGAACTTTTAAGTATAATCTACCATGTTTTATTTTTGTTTCTGCTACACAAAGTATGAAAGAACACACTTGTCCTTCTATAAATATGAATAATTTACTGATCCCAGTTTAACTATGTAGCAGCTGTGTTCAGACATTTATGGCTTGCATGTAGTGTTAACCCTTTCCTTGCCATATAAAAGATACCTCCAAAGACGCTGACTAACCACTCTAAACTGGGTATGTTTTGATGGTTTGTAAGATCACTGAAAGAAACATATCTTGATATTTTTAACAAAATAATCATATTTTGACCAAACAGAAATTATACAGTTACTAACAGAAGACAATTACAACTGTGAAGATAATGTCCCTTCTTTAAGATGGAAAAATAGTTTGTTTCAATAGCTCACCAATGTGGAAAAAGTTAACATAGCACGGCCATAATTCTGCTTTGAGCTAGCAAGAGATATGGAGACTCCACAGATTTCATTAATTATCACAACTGACACTATACTGTGGCAGCTACAAAGTCTTGCATAAAGCAGACTGGAAACTGGCATTTGTAGTAACTAGTTGTTCTACTTTCAGTTACTACAGTCATGGATAATACACAATTTAAACCCACACACAAGATTTTCTAGTGGCAAAGATGGCTACATCAGTGCAAACACTTCAGTCACATAATTTCTTTACTGCAGTGTGAGACTGAATCTCCTCTAAGCTGATCTCATAAATAAACTGTCACTGTAGCACTGATTGGAACATTACTACTCTGAAAGATTTTGTGTCATATTTTTACACATGTACTCTCAGAACATAGCGTTAAACACTTCACTTCCTAGGTCTTATTCCCACCCAGCTATTATGTGAAAAATGATCAGTCATATGTAAATTATCATGTTTTTAACACAATTTTCATGTAATCAAGAAAATGGGTAGGAATGAAAAGTTTTCATACAAGATGAAAATGTTTTTATAAATTAATGAAATCTGATACCAGAATAAGATCAAAAGATAGAAACATTGCAAGGACAGTTGGTGAGAATACAATACAATGAAAATGTGTATACTAGGTATGAAATACAACTCTTTGAGAGTATCAGAAAGTGTGATGGTAAATAATGGATCACTTAGTAAACAGAGAACTAGATAAACAAATAAAGGGGAGAAACATGTACAAAGATTTAACAAATAGTGTGTAACAGGTGACACACTTGTACCAGGAGAGTGCTTGTAGGAGGATAGAACAGAATAGCGAAGGCTTGGTTAAAGGCAACATACCCTGGTGGAAAGATAAATGGACAATAATTATGAAGAAGATGGTTTAAACTATGGCCAACATATGTCCTCTTTTTTGACCCAAAAATTTTTCTGGGCAGGGTTCTTTTAATTTTGTAGAAAGGTTTGGGGTTTGGACTCTTTGTTATTTCTCACAGCTTTTACAAATTTTAAAGGTATTGAAACAACAAAAATATTTCTAATAATTTTTATGAAGAACATAACTATAATATTATATTAGCACTGCCCAAGGAGAGAATAAAAAGATGAGTTTAGCAGTTGACCTACAGAATGTCCTGGAAATTTCCCATGCTGTAATTCTACACAACTTGAACTGAGTGCTGAAAGTTCTTAAAAAGTCTCCCTCCAAATTTCATATCCATGAAATTTAAACAACTATTTGCAGAGATATGTTGAGAGGGATGTTTATGTAATAGAATTGTGACTATATATATCTCCTTTTTCAACCATGTTTTTCACTGATATGTCCTCCTTTTATGCTAGCTAAGTGGCCCTATGATGCCAAAAGGTTGCCATTCCCTGTATTAGGGCTTTTCAGAACAGGATCTGAAGAGATCATTTGGACCAGAGAGGGAGGAAGTTATGGGAGTCTGGACAAACTGCATCACGAGGAGTTGAATAATTTGTTCTCTTCATTGAACATAATTACTAATAAAAAAATCAACGAGCATGAACTCAGCAGGACATGCAGCACACATGAGATATATTAAACATGTGTATAAGCTTTCCTCAGAAAAGAGAATGTAGAAGACTCCACATGGAAGACGTAGGGTTAGATGAGAGTATGTCATCAAAATGGATCTTAAAAATATGGTACGAAAGTGTGAACTGGATTAATCTGGCACAGTACAGGTTCTCATGAGGCACTCAAGTTCATTTAGTTAGTAGTTACAATAGGATACATCAGTGCTTCTCAACCACTTGTATGTGGTGGTACATGAAATGTGCGCATAGTTCAGCATCTTATAAAATTGAATCATGTTATTGCCATAGAGGGGTGTGTGTGCTTGTGTTTGTATTACTATTCTTTGTAATTAATTATAAATTTAGTTTGTGTAATATGTTGAAATGTGCATTCAAGTTCACAGGAAAAAATACAACATATAAACAAATTTTTGAAATGCCTTCAGATCAAATGAGTATCAAACAAACAATACCTGACATTATAACTTGACATTCTGAAAATGGTTATTGTATATTAAATGTAAATAAATGTGAGGCATTTTAATAAGGAAATAGCAGCACAGATTGGTGATGTGACAAACAACCCAAGAACTCAAAACAGTGAAATAAAAAATGGATAGTCTGACGAGACAAGTAAATGTAACAGACACCAAGTATGTAGGATTTAAAACTCTCAAGGCAGTGACTATGAAGAACACTGTCTTCCGGTATGTGACAAGATGCATTTTGGTGAACATTTAAATTTGTAACAGAGAACACTGTATCACATCCAATATGACAATATTCTTCACATAAATATGTACCATATCGAGACAGCAACAGGTTAATAAATAAAGAAGAGTACAGGCTGGGGAGATAACAAAAACAACACAAGAAGCCAGAATATATGGATAAAATATGGGCAATCTGAAAAAACCATATTAATTATTATGAAAAATATTAAGTTAATAATAATATACCAAATAAGCAAGCCAGCAAACAAACCAACCAATAAACAAACAAAAAAAAAAAAACAAACACATGCCATAGGGATAACAAAAACAGAAGTAAACAAACCAAAATATTGACACTAAAAATGACCAATGTGAAGAAACACAATAGTAACCAATATAGTAATACGAAAAACTTCAAGGCAGCAACAATTCTACTTAAGAAAGAAGGAAGGAAAGAAAGAAAGAACGAAACAAACAAACAACAGAATTAGTTCCAATGACAAAACGCGATTCAGCAGCGCCTCACTGTTGTTAGCTCATTTTGTTACAGCTATGAAATCACATATGCATTCACAATGTCATGGCACCCTTAGAGTCAGTGTGCACAAATCCTACTGAGAAACACCGTGTTATATACTGGCAAAAAGGATATGACAGGATCATTATAAATGATCAGTTGGGAAGGATGTAGAAGAAAAGCTCTGTGGCCACTACCATCATTTAAGTGGAAGGAACTGAGGAAACACACACGACCTCATAGACCGTGTTGGGACCAGGATTCAAACATTGACTTTGTGAAATATGAAGCATGGCCACAGAAATATGGTATTTCATAATTATGATAGCTTACATACCATTATTTTATATGCAACATTTATTACTTTGCACCTTCACACTGCACTGTTGGAATTGTGAGACCATGATACGGGAGAATGCGATGAACTGTCAGACATGTATTCACAGTCCCCTAGGCTGATGGTGATGTGTTTCAGTTGGCCACTGTCTTCATCGCCACTTTGCTCACTAGCACTCTCTTCCAAGATATGTGCTGTGGGAACAACATTACGCCGTAATCGTGCTGTGTTCATACTTTCCAATAGTGCTTGAGGGCTTAGTTCTGCCCATTGTGTAACTGTGCCTTCAGCTTCATTCTTCTTTTGGTCTTTCATGTGCATCCTAACTGTATATGAGTGCAGAAGATACTGCAGGAGCTCAATGCCTGTTTGGCATGACAGAGTACGTCGCTCTGTCTGTTGTTCTGAGGACATCAATCCTGTAAAATGAAGTTCTTAATGTACTAGGTATAGTGTTGTGAGGTTATGTAAATGCACTGCTTACTTTGAACAAAGACAGCTAAGGCTGACTGAATGACTGACTGTCAGACTGACCGTCTGTCTGTATGACTGATTGACTGGTGTGACTTATTAACTGTATGACTAACTGACTCTTGACTGTTAACAAATGAACCAACCAACAAACGAACAAATAAACAAACTCAATGCAGCAGAATCCTTGAGAAGCTGGTTGTTTCTCAGTCAGTCAAGAAATTCTCCCAAATTTTCCAGAATGTTTATCACCATGTTCATAACAAACTGTGAATTGTCTCTCTTCTCAGCCAGCTGTATGTAGCCCATGCCATCCCATTTTATTCCTGTAAGAGACATTTTATGTTATCATCTTCCAAATGGCTCTCGCTCCAACAGAACCCTGAATGCTTTTCTCATCACCCCGTCGCACGTAACTTTTACCACTCATCGTGTACCTCTTTATTTGATCACCAGAATAATATTTGGCCAGGGTTACCAACACGGACAAAAGTAATGAGAAAAGTACATAATGGATAAAGAAAATTATACTATACTACACACAGTTGAGGGGGACCGCGGTAGCACAGTGGTTAAGGTGCTGTGCTACAAATCGGAAGGTCGTTGGTTCGATCATTCCGATCGCACTGTGGCCCTGGGGTCGACTCAGCCTCTAACAGAAATGAGTACCAGGAACATTTCCTGGGGGTAAAGGCGGCCGGTGTGTAAGGCTGACAACCTACCACCATCCTGTGCCGTTGTCACGAAATCTGGGAGCCTTAATTTCCTGGAACCCTCTGGGCCTGTCCAGGCCTGTAATGGGACTGCTTTTACACACAGTTGAAGGTCTATTTAATATTCACCAGTATAAGTTTCTACTTATCTGGTGTTTAATTTTTGTGTCAAATATGACCTTGCTTCTGGACTTCAGTATCATGCCATAGATGCCCATGGTAGTCTGTTGCCGAACTTAGGCACATGCTGAGATCAAATAAAGAAGTCAAATGGATGGTACAGATGATAACATTGGAGGCTTTCTCCTCTCTGCCTGCTTTTGCATTTCCCCCCAGTTCTTATACTGCATCAACCTGGGTACGTCGCTTGTTACTGACAAAGTTTGACACATGTTTATAACTACACATATACGTGTAAACGGAGTAAACGGAATGGCTAAATGACTAGACAAGAAACTGGAAGTCTGGGAGAAAGCAAAGGAAAGGGCTAGAGAACAACGTAGTGGTGGACATTGGTTAGAGATCGTTCCCTGCCAAGTATTTCCTTGGAGCCAATATGAAGGTAAAGTACAGACAGACCACAGACCAAGAGCTGATCTCTGCGGGGAAGTAGGCATGTCTGGCATGTTGCAGGGACTGCTGTGTAGAGGGGGACTACTGGATTTGTCTTGGTAGGAGCGAGGAACAATTTTACTACTACCACTACTATGACCACCACCGCCACTAGTATGGGTATTTATTTGTTGTTTGTTTTGAGGGTTAGTATATAGACTACTCCTCCTCTTCCTCCTCCTACTACTATTACTACCACCACCACCACAACTACCTCTACTACTACTACTACTACTACTACTACTACTACTACCATCACCACCACCACTACTAATACCACTACTACTAATACTACTACTACTACCTTCTTCTTCTACTACTACTACTACTACCAATACTACACAGATTGAAAACATCAAACATTTCAAACAGGGTGTAGTGAGCGAGTGTACTGTACAAATGCACTCGCGATGGGGTTAAACTTGTCATTCGCCACAAAATTTTGTGCATCTGTCGCATTCGTAGCAGGGATAATCCGGCCTGTGGGCAATAATCAATTTGAGAATATTGCTTCAGAATCCCTGGGGAAATTAACCACCGAAAACGCTTGACAGGAGTCTGTGTACATCCATAACCGGTCGGGACTTGACAATGAAAAGACCTTAATTATACCGGGAACCGAACCATATGAATCCTTTCATTTGACTGGCATGTGTGATACCCGAAAGGGAAAGTTACAGATTAGTCTTGACATGTTCAGTGCAGCCACGTCGGAACATGCGACTATATCATTATTGCACAATGTGTTCGTGCAGAGGAAAAATACCACGAGACATGAGACTAGTTATGGCAATGAAATGGCTGATCCGAGAGCATTTGCTCGACATAATATTGAGAGGGAATGTAGGTCGCTCGGATAGCGTAGTCAGTGTGTTACTATGATGCCCTTGAAACTTAAGTACATGCTTGTAGTCCCATGTAATACGTGATTGCTTGTGAAGCTGTGAAGCTGCATAGTCACTCAAGGACTACATCACGTAGCGAGGCTAGCAATCTGGAGAGCCAGCAAGAGAGGCGGCGGGTCGTGTGATTTGGCAAAGTGCGAACGTACAGGGCGGCAGTGCATATAGGTAAGTGTCTTACACGCTGTGTATTTACATCCACTTATTTTATGTGTTGAAGATCACATTCATATCACAGCTTACTGAGAAAGGTGGTGCTTCCCTTGAATTCGGGAGAAGCCCGCTTCGAATTTCGAACGAACACCGCGTATTGCGACTGGGTTTTGTCATAGTTTTCGTCACTCCATCCTAGCAAGTGGCACGACATCCACTAAATTACGCCACGACCGCTTCCTTTCATATCCAATTTTTATTCATTATTCATCCATCGTGTCATTAGAAGCTACAGCGTAATAGCTAGGTGTTACCGGGGTGCCGACCAGGAACGAAACAAGCTCGAAAACATGCCAGGGACACGCGCGATTTCAACAACATCGAGACGCGAGCTGTCATCAAGGTTTTTTTTTTTTTTTTTTTTCCTGCAGGGCAAGGCGCCGAAAGAAATTCACGCCATTCTGACAGGAACATTAGCTTGTTTCCTTTCTGGTGAGCTAAGAACTTATCAGCACCCCTGTAGCTACCCGAGGCGAATAATCACAATAGGCACCGCTGACAGCAATTGTGGATTTAAAATAAACACTTTCGCCTACTTAAAATCGTTTTAATTTGTTCTGTAATTAAGAGTTTGATGAGAACAGAAAATTTTTTGTTTAAAATGTTCACTTTCCTAACTTTGCCGCCTAAGGTGGTAAGACAACTTGCCCCTCACACCCCAACCCAAGCTATGGGCTAACGACAGCGCCGTTAAATGAATCACAGGTAAATAAGATTACTGAATAGACAGTAAGCCCTGCCGCAAAACAAGGTTTTTGACGAACAGAAGTCTGTTAGTAGCGAATATACACAGTTCGACAAAATGTGTCACTTCTTTCATTCTAGGGCACGGTGTAACGAGGCGGGTCAAGTGCAATCACTTTAAAAACTATATCGACAGACGTCAGTCAAGTTATCTCACCGATATTACCACCTATAATAAGCAAGAATGGAAATATACTCCGTAACAGAGCCCATAGACTTTGCCATATGATTTTATGTTACGCGTGCAAATGTAATTTTATTGACGCCAATACGAAATTACGGCCTTGACTGCCCCCATCTTCTCGAAACTGAAGCCATTCAACACATTTTTATGGATGTCTTGCGTACTGAGTTTTATACAAGTCAGACGAAAACTGTAGAAAATAGGCAAAATTTCATTTACGCCATTAAGTAAAGTATGGCTTTCACTGTGCCGAATTTCACTAAACTCACAATATTCAACAGTATTATGCGGAGATATATTGTGTCGAACTTAATACAGATGGGATAAGAAATCCATGAAGTACGGGTAGAAATGCACTTACTCCCTTACTTACACAGTAAGATGTAATGCGCTTGTTTTCACGAATCTTACACACAAGCCTACCCGACAGCTTTCCCATGTCGAATTTCATGTACATACGACAAATGGTTCAGAAGCCGAGACTATGTCACATAAAGATGGAGGGGGGGGGGGGGGGGGGGGGGGGGGGGGGGAGGGGGGGGGGGGGTGTACAGGCAAAACCGCGCCACTGAATGGAACATCCATGCTAAAGACCGGAATAA
>Ga0123357_10005865_pt1 | contig 14826 bp, 8 predicted proteins | sample TergutEmb28metaG_FD_89873 | JGI IMG/M metagenome (GOLD analysis project Ga0123357, IMG submission 89873) | Embiratermes neotenicus P4 segment gut microbial communities from Petit-Saut dam, French Guiana - Emb289 P4 | ecosystem: Host-associated > Arthropoda: Insects > Digestive system > Gut ...
GTCACCTTCAAAGTACTCCCCTTGGGAAGCTATGCACCGATGCCAGCGCCTAGTCCACCCTTCAAAACAATTTTGGAACTGGTTTTGTGGAATGGCCTTCAGAGCTGCCGTTGTATTACTCATGATGTCATCAGTGTCGTCAAAATGCCTTCGTTTCAATATTTCCTTCATCTTCAACAGAAAAAAGTCACTGGGGGCTAGATTCGGTGAATAGGCAGGGTGTTCTAACACAGTTATTTGTTTAGTAGCTAAAAACTCCCTCACAGGTGCATTGTTGTGATGCAAGATCCATGAGTTGTTGGGAAAAAGTTCGGGTCGTTTCCATCTAACTTTGTCACGCAGCCTTTCCAATACTTCCAAATAGTAAACTTGGTTGACTGTCCAGTTGGTACAAATTCATAATGAACAATCCCTCTAATATCAAAAAAAGTCAGCAACATTGTTTTGACTCTTGATTTGGGCCAACGGAATTTTTTTAGTCGTGGGGAATTGGCAGTCTCCCATCGTGCAATTTGCCGCTTCTTTTCAGGGTCATATTGGTGGACCCATGTTTCATCACCCGTGATGACACGGCCCAAAATGTCACCTTGCCTCTCCAAAAGGTCTTGGCAAATTGTGACTCTTCTTTGGTTTTGTTCTTCGGTGAGCTCCTTTGGGACCATTTTTGCACACACCTTCCTTATGTCAAGACCTTCAGTTAAAATTTTCCTAACTGTTTCTCTGTCGATGTACACTTGCTCTGCTGTGCTTCTGACAGTCAGCCGATGATATTCACATACAATTTGACGAATTTTTGCAATGTTTTCTTCAGTTCTGCTTGTTGCTGGCCGTCCTGATCTCTCTTCATCGGTGACACTTTCTCTTCCCTCAGAAAAAAGTTTCACCCACTTGTAAACTGCTGTTTTCTTCATAACATTATCCCCGTAAACTTGCACTAACATCTCTCTGATTTCATTTCCACTCTTTCGAAGTTTAACCAGAAATTTAATGTTCGTTCGCTGCTCTAATTCAAGCTCCGACATTGTCATGGCGGCACACTAAAACATGCGCAGACAGTAATAGATGCCACTCAGAAAGAGACTGCCATAGATCAACAATACACCTGTGAAGCGCTGATATGTCAACGTCATCAAACCATACTAAGGCTAATGTCCAGTGCTGCCACAGCAAGCACAGGGTGGTGAGTTCGCGAACTTTATTGTCGGACCACTTACCATCTTGACTTTGTTTACAAATAATCTGTGAGAACAGGGTACACAGCATGTGGAAGGTTGCTGCTGTAGTAAAGTACATCCTCTCCTTTTTATAACACTCAGGAGTGAGTCAAAAGCTGTACCTTTATTGTACCCTGTGTGAGGCAACTCTTGTAACATAATTTTGTTATTCCTTTCAGGGAGCAATAACTAATATCCTAGAAGAGAATGTAGTTCAACCTCTGCTGGTTTCAACTAGTGCTATCACCCTAGCATCTGAAACTGTACGCAGCATCCTCAAAATTGATGATATTGTAAGTTAAATGGGAGACATGTTTCTCAGAGGCAGGGCTGGTGGTGGTGGTAGCAGCAGCACCAGCAGCAGTAGTAGTAGTAGTAGTAGTAGTAGTAGTAGTAGTAGTAGTAGTAGTATCAGCAGTAGCAGACTGACATACATTTCCGTGGTATTTTTACTTCATTTGACAAGGTCTGATATAAAAAAAAACCATTGACACTTCACATGCTGCTGTGTTTTGCCATGGTATAGTGAAAATTACTTTTAAACAATCTTACCATGTGCACATGGCCAGTTTGGTTCATTCTGCATAGTATCCTACAGAAATTTGTATTGGCTTCTCTTAAGAGTAATGTAGAACATATTGCTTCCAGTAGTTTAACCACAGAAAACTGAAATACTTGGGGAAGGACAAATTGCATAATAAAGAACTTCTAAGGGAAAGCATGTAGAAATCCTTCTAAATATTAGGTGTCAATGCATCACTTAAAGGCACCAAGGGCCTTAGCCATACATGGGAGGGTCATATTAGGATGGGTCTTGGAGAAATTGGTTGTCAGAATGTGAATTCAGCTGGCTGGTTGTTGTTGGACTTTCATGAACTCTGTGCTGATTAGGTCCCATTACAAGAATTTTCTACCAGCTAATTAATTCATCTGCTCAGTAAACATTCTGTACCATAATTACTGATTGAATTTTTATTAAACTTCATGTGAGGAATGGGTGTCTGTATTTTGAGTTTATAAGCAAATATCATTTTTACCCAGTTTGCATTGTACATGAATCTAAAATCATGCCTATCCAGTTTCGTGTGTTTTTATTATTCATTGCAAGTTGTATTTAACAAAAGGCATGGAAAAAATGGTTTGTATGTGGTATATTATTTCAACTTTATATTCCCACTCTTCATGTTGGGGATTGTTCAGATTGTGGTCTTTGTTTTGGCACTGTGTAGACTTGCAGGTTGATATGAGTATTCCAGAAGAACCTGCTGCCTTTGTCTTCAGGGTTGAAGGATTAGGTACAAGTTTGTCACTGTTGCAAGCCTACATGGTGTCACAACCCATACGACCATATACTGAACATCTCAGCTTTTGGTCGAGTCACTCAGCTGTGAGTGGGTAGCTGCAAGGTACAAAGGTTCACATTACACATTTGGAAAAAATATTGTCATCTTACAACATTGAAAAATGAAACAAGGATGAGAGTCTTGTTTTGCTTGCTGTGATAATGAATCTACACATTCAGATCCTCACGTGATCATAATGTAAAGTGACTGAACAAGCTCTTTGTTGGATTGTGTGAGTTTTAGATGCAAGGACATATTTTGAAATCATTTTTGTTTTTCCTTCTCTCCCCAGGTTAATACTTTTCAGTGAATTACGCCCAACACAGCAAGTTGAGGTTTGTACCATTTGCACTTTACCATTCATTATGTCAAAGTTAAGTGCAAGTCCACTATAATGTGGCCTATGGGAAGTTATGAATAAAGTACATTAAAGCCATTTATCATCATTTTTTCAGTACGTATTTCACCATTGAATTTATACATTTCATTGCATGCCATGGTATAAAACAGAATGGTTTCATCTACATTTTATTATTTTCTTGTCTGTAAACTTTGTTATATTCTAACCACTTTTCACACATTCACTTGCCACTTCTACATCTGCTGGCAAGGTCTCTTCACCACCTTTTGCATAAACAGCATTATGCAGATATTTAAAATATCATCTGCTACTGTATGTGAAATTTTCATCTCCCAGTCATTTTGCACATGGGGCCATTAGCAGGAAAATCAGCACCCTTGCAGGCTTTAAACCAGTCTTGCACTGCTTGAACATAGCTAAATTTCTTCATTTTCTTGTTCATGGTGAGCTTATTTAGTGCACGTAAAATTGCTATGTTTTTCCATAAAGTGGAAATGGCAGATGATAAGTTAAATTCGTTGCACACTATAACATTTTTTTACCACATCCAAACCCTGAAAGCATTTTCCTGAGTGGATGCTCTTATTCACATGCATTTGGCTCACTGAAGGGCAAAACCTTGGTGATTTTTGTGGCCTGTGCATAGACTTCCATTCAGGAAGAGTTAATGTGCAGACAGATTAAACCAGGGTACAAACAAACCATTGTGTGAATTCCTCATTCAGGCAGAGAGCTGTTGAGCAATGGAGTTGACAAAAGCTGCCCTACAGGGGAGCTTGGGCTTGTTAACATAGGGAAGTTCTGCAATGCAAAAAATCTTACTTGCTGTGATATGAATGAAACACATGCTCAACACACAGTACACTCTAAAACAAGGAAAATCATTTGGTAAAATGGGGAAGTAATATGAAGCTGATTACTGAGGTTTTGCATGATGTAGCTGAGAATTATTCTGTTCTTCTGGGACATGACACTGCTTTTGTGGGTAATTGGGCCCTGTTTCAAGGCAGCGTGATGTTCTCATCTTCTAGGACCCACTGATGCATCATGATATCCCAGAAAGACCAGATGCTTATGGCAGTAGCAACACAAAATTGATATTTATGAGTAATGTTAAATTTGTATGGTATAAGATTGTGATCTTGTCTGAACTTCTTACAGTTTATTTTTTGTGTTGAATCCTATAAACGTCACAGTACTGTATATAATTCTGAGGTTATTCCTGACACTTGTGTTGGACATTGTACAATGGAATGTATTGCCCATTTACAGTTTCTGCTGGCTTCTCTGCTACCAATAAGAGTTCATGCTTGTTCTGGATTTCTTCAGCTACTATAGTAATTGCACTTTCATTGTGACGAGTTAGAATGATACTAAAGTAGCTAGGGGGACATACGTATTCTCCCCATCCGGCAGAGTAGCAGGTAGCTTGTGGAACAGTTGTTGGGAGTAGAGAGCATTTCCAAAGTTTTGAAATTGTCTGCTATGATGATGAAGCTTAGGACACCTTCAGAGCCTCACTTGATTGAAATGTAATAAAGCTGAGCAGGCTTTTTAAGTAACTGTGTTGTTTTGAATTGCAAAAGAGATGTTCTAAAACATTTTTGTGTTTTCAGGTTAACTTTCACTGCGGGAACTCACAAGGCTTGTACACGTTCACTAGTAAGTAGTGCTCACTTCATAAACTTCCACTTTGCTGTTGGGAAGAACTATCATTTTAATGCAGTGGTTCCCAGACTGTGTAAATACAGCATGAGTATGCAGTATGTTTGTGGGGCTGTGCCAGAAAATTTGCACTGACCAATATTTTAATGCAGTTCTGTTTTGTAACAACATTAATACAAATGTCATTCATAAATGATTGACACTTGCACAGAAATAAAATCATGACACCTGGACTGTGTTTCAGATTGACCTGTTTTTACCATTCTGACATGTAGACTGATGTGAAATAGGATCTGTAAATGTTACTGCTAATCTGTGTATGCTGTGTCAGGGTTTTTAGCCCTTATTACCTGACCCACATGATTGATATTTCAAGCAGCAAGACTTCAACTTGTTTCGTCTTTTCCAGGATTAACAGCTGCATACCAGAACAAGAATGGCCAACTAATTTAACTTGAACTTACATTTCCTGAAATCTCAAAATATCTCTGCTTCATTCTAACAGAAGTTCATGTGGCTGAAATTGTGTATCTTATGTAGTTTATAAAAGTAATAAAAAAATGTTTATTTATAGTCTTTGTCTTCATACAGAATAAAGGTACAATTTCACGTCTTTGGAGCACCATATGCATCAGGCATCCGTTCTATTGTGTACCTGCAAATAAAAGAGCTTGATTAAACATGATAATCGCCATGCGATAGCACCGTCATTTGATAACAAATGATCGCTGCCACCACCACCCTAATGGTCACAAAGATGTCCAATGCCAAAATAAGTGTCACATTCAGAATGGCAGTGTTATTCCAAATGGGTATACCAAAAGTGGTCCAATGGTCCTGCCATTAATATTGTTCTCCAGAATACCAAACTGTCTTCCTAGTGTGTTGCTTAACCTTTTGGCGCCAGAATTATTTTTTTAATTTTAGCACACCCTGTATATAAAATGTGAATAATACAGGAACCAAATATGTTAGATTTATGAAACAGACTACATTTTGAAGAGGAAAAAATGGAGAGTATATAACATGTTTAAAATATTCAGTACCTATATTTGTTGAATAAATATATAAAATGCAACATTTAGAGGTTAGCGGTGCGGTGCGACCACTATAGTCGTTGTCAGGCATCAAAAGGTTAATGAATGAATCGTGTGATGTCATGTCAGGAGCATACCTATGCTGGGAGATGTACATAATAGGTACCCCTGGAATCTTCCGTATCCTTCGCTTCAGATCTCTATCACATGTTGCTACAATGTAGCATTTGTGCTGAAATCAGAGAAATTGCTAGTTACAAAGGGAACAGGATCCCTGCTACCATTACTAGGGTCATAAAACTATTGTTACCTGTGTAACTCGTTGCACAAGACAGTCATCTGCATATGTTCCCTTGTGGAGGCACTTTATTCGCTCAAACCTTGGATCCTTGATGATTTTAAGTGCCACTCTGTATTTCTGCCCCAGCTTCTCCAACTCGCCTACCACACAGTCAGTGATGTAAGGTATACCTGCGAGTGTATCAAATCGTAAACCATCAGTGAAATACCCAAGTCCAAATGCAGGCACACAATTTGAATGGTGTGTGCATGCATTATCCCCATTAATAATTTTGTCAGATTATACCTAGATGTCCTTATTTTAAAGAAAGACCTTTTAATGGGCTTCTCATGTCTGTGTGCATGAATCTCTCATGCTCAAATTTTCATAAGGTATGTCCTATGACTATCATTCTTGGACACCACTCAACATAGAAGTTTATTTCACAGACAGGTGTAGTTTTGATGAAGACTGAAAGCAATGTTACTTTTTGGTATTGTGAAGTATTACAGAGCTTAAACCATGAATTGCTGGGACAACCTTGAAAACAGAAATTCACATTGCAATCCAGAATGGATAGCATATAATGTTATCTTGAAATTACAGAATACAGGCACTGCTGATATAGAATGGGATGCATTTCCGGAAGAACCATAAAAATGGGCATTTGTTACATGAATCAACAAGTAATATTTATGAAGTTAAGGTAATTATTGTGAGATGCAAATGTTTCTAAGGAAAGGTCTCATGCACATGAACCCTTGTCCTACTGATGTCCTAATTTATACGTCAGGTTGAAGATCTAAACATTGCACTTACACTTGGCATACAGACAGTCCATCATATTCTGTATGATATCCAATTTATTTTTTATGGAAAAGTTGACAAAATTAGTGTCAATCAGTATGTGGTATGGTGGCCCTAGCTGTGTGTTGTATTGAAAGAAGAGGGCAGATGAGGTTTGTGGCCTACAACAGAAATGGTATACAAAATTATTACAATATCTGTTTTGCCTGCCACAGTATTTAGTTAAGACAGATAAGTAATTACTATTTCAGTATTTATAGTATACTTAATCATGTATCAACTCTACAAGGCAGAATTATAATAAACATTTTGTAGTTTATGTATACAAGATCATTATTTCATCTAGCCCATATCACTGACCGCTTCCTGGCATCTGCCTCATACTGTGGAAGCCCCATTCAATGCAGAGTGCCAGAATATAATGTCCCACCTTTTTATTGCAACAGAAATATGTCTTTTAAAAATTTCTGATGATGCCTACGTAATCCTAACATGTACTTCCAATTCTTGGTTATGGCATTGACAACCGAGACCTCAGTAAACAACACAGCCACAGTTCCTTTTGGCACTCATTTGCTCTTAACAGGTAGTTTCACTAAGCAGGGTGATTTCTTGTGAATGTCATCCTTGTTTCATCTGGCTTACTGTAGATAGTTTTGAATGCTAAAAGCTGTTACTTCAGGTACACTTCACTGTCTTTGCAGTACAGGATTCAAATATCCAGGAGTTGTGTAATGAAATCAGAAATAAAGCTTGTTTTAACATATAAAAATTTAAATTAAAGGATATAAGCTGAATATATGTTTAGCATACAACAGAGCATGGATTATGGCACCGTAACACTGTCTAGAAGACGGTCTAAGGCAGAATGTTGGTCATGTCATATACTCACACTTCCCGAATCTTTATTTCATGTGGATCCTCTCGCTTCCTCTTTTTTGGAGGAGCCCGTTTCTCTTCCTTTCTGCAATGAATACAATTTCAACAGAAATATCTTTTATAGGACAAACAGCAAATTACATTTTTTTTACAATGACAATTACAATTTGATCTTACTGGTACTGGTAATTTAATATGAATCCGTCATCAGTCCTATTTCAAGCAGACAAAATGGGAAAAATTAATCAACTCACATTCTTGCATCACTTGGACTTATCATTTTCTTCATCTGAGCAAATCTTTGTTGAGCAATTTTTCTTGCTTTCTTAGCCTTTCCCTGCAAATTAAAGATACAGCATGGCTAAAATAGAATCACTAAAATGCACTTTCTGAAAATAAATGCAATGAAGATGGAATGTGTTATACTAACCTATAAGGATCTAACCTGATGTCAACATACCCAAACTTAACCTGATCAGGAAACATACATTCCATTAAAAAGGGCCCTAGTTTGGTGCAGGTAAGAGGCTTGTTCGCCAATATGCACATCAACAATGTTTCCCTGTTCAAAAACATGTTTATATAATGAAACATTGCAACATGTTTCTCTGTTACACAAATTTAACAATGAATATACACAGGTTTCATAACTTAATGAGATCCTATCTAGAGGGCTGATATCAAAAATATCAAATTAGCTCCAATGTTTATAATAATACAACTTCAGACTGGTGTAAGATTGCACGTGGTGTTCTGCAATAATGATTGTTTCTTATATAAATGATTTGCCTGAAATTTTAATTGGGAATTCCATACAGATTCTTGTCGCTGATGATGCTAGTGTAGTTATTGCTAATTCAAATATTGATGACTTCCAATCTAACATTAAAGCAGTATTTGAAAAATTAAATAAATGGTTTAATTTGAACTTATTACCATTAGAGTTTCATAAAACTAATTTTATGCATTTTAAAACAAAAAAATACTTGTAATTTAGATACTGTAATAGAATGTGACCATAGATGCATTTCTAACATATCCTATACAAATTTCTTAGGCATAACTTTGGGCAGTACTCTATAATGGAAAACTGTTACTTAAACTTAGTTCAGCATGCTAAGCTATTAGAGTTTTAAAACAAATTATGCCACAAGAAACATTAGTAATGTCATTATGACTATTTTCAATCAATTACGAATTATGGCATTATTTCTGGGGGGTAATTCTCCTTACAGCATCAATATGCAAAAATGTAAGACTAATTATAGGTTCTAAGAATAAGGATTCATGTTGTGATTTGTTTAGAAAACTGAATATTCATAATTTGCAGTCTAAATATATGTTTTCATTATTATGTTCCATTATCATGAAGATGGATCAATACAATTTAAACTCTGATATCCATGGCATAAATATGAGACAAAATTCTAATTTTCATTGGACAATATCGAATTTGACACTTTCAAAGAGGTACTTACCATATGGGCCTCAAGATTTACAACAGCTTACTGGCCTATATAAAGGATATATCTCAATAATAAAGAATTCAAATTGCTTTTAAAAAAATGTTCTTTATTCCAAACCCTTCAATAAACTAGATGAGTATTTCAGATATAATAACATATAGATCCGGATCTTATGTTTATTGGACCGTGCATCATTGTGACAGTTGAAAAATAAAAGACCAACTTGATGTCACTTGCTATTTTATTTCACTTCTTATGTGCTCAACATGTTACGAACATTAATATATCCATCATCAGGAGCACGTGACTATTCTGTTGAATTACCACATTGGTCGCATTGTTCTTGGGTCGATGCGTGTTGGAGATTTGATGTGGTTGGGTTGGAGTGGTATCAGTGTTGCAGGCTTTAGCCTGCAACATGGATACCTCTCCAACCCAACCACACCGAATCTCCAACACACACTGAACCAAGAACAATGCGACCAATGTGGTAATTCAACAGAATAGTTGCATGCTCCTGATGATGGATATATTAATGTCCAAAACATGTTGAGCACATAAGAAGTGAAATAAAATAGCAAGTGACATCAAGTTGGTCTTTTATTCTTCAATATAGATCTGGGTCTGACTCTACAATTCATATCTAATTTTAAATTTAAACATTTTACACAACTAATTATATTATCATATTCTTCATTTTTACTCTACTACTTTATTTTGTTGTTACTGATACCAGGTATCATGCATTGTTTCCTTGTATCGTTTAATTTTGCACGTATTGTGTGACTATATTGTAATTTCAACTGATTGTGTTATATATTATTTTGGATAAATTCTATATCCCAAGGTCCCATGTGGTACATTATGTGGATTAACTGAATATGAATAAAGAAGTGAAGCCAGTAAAGGGAACTGTAGCATTATGTATAATATACTAACCATTTTAAGACTTCCGAATACAATTTATATTAATAGTTTTAATACCAAAACTCCTCTGCAGAAGCAAGAAGCACGTCAACCAAGGCAAAATACACAGCACAAATACAAACTATTCAAGCTGCACACACCCCTCCCTGCATGCATTATGGCAATCATGGATCATACAAAAGTCTCCGCGTTTCGCGAGATGAGACATTTATCGTCTGTGCTCAGATATCCCACTTCCATGATCCGTCGTCAACTCCATGGATTGTACATACTAGGATCCATATGTCGACGAAATTGATCATGGATTAGGGCTCTATCGATACCATGTAGTTTCTATCTTCCTTGTTCGGTGTTCCGGTTTGTGCATATATGATCTGTGGGTTTGTGCATGCGGTCTACGTGATTGACAGGAAAGGAAGGAAGTACGAGATTGTGTTTTTGGATGACTGATTATGAGCGAAAAGAAATCCTTCAAAGATACGGATATTTATTTCCTGGTTTTAGGAGAGTCTCCGAAAATAAGTACATGTTGCTTTTTAAAGCTGACACTTGTTACATCCGCACTGTCTGATTGCTTTTGTTAGAGTAGCCTGCTGTTCCAAGAATGAAGTAGGTGTGGACGGTGTTGTAATACCGTAGAGAATTATGAAGCCGATTAAGAAGGGGTGCGTCTGTAACTTCATTCCCAATTTAAAGTAATTTTTTGTTTGAATTACATTGGAACGATATCAGCATATTGAATTGCTGAATTCTAAATTTTATTTTCGTAACAAAAATGATGCCGGACGTAGTAGAATATCTCAAAGACTCTCATCTAGTTGCGAGAATTCAAGAGTATTATGGTGTTGAAGTACTTCGCCCACCGAATTCAAGTCCTGTGTTAACTTCAAGTAATGGAAATGTTGGTAGTCTATTGCCTGGAGATGGAGGCGTTCAACTGACAACACGACTAGAGAAGAAGGCAGTAACAGGAACTAGTTCCCATTATAGCAGTAAATCAAAGAAGTGTATTGGTAATGGAATCCAGTCTAATGGTTGGGTGTCAGCTGAACCTGAAGGAGATGAAACATTGTCATCTGAATCAGAACCAGAGGCCAAAGGCTACATTATTAACAACTGGGGGTGGTACTACCTCTTTGTCCTGGGTACTGCACTTGGAGATGAAATTTTTTATGCTTCGTTCATTCCCTTCTGGTTCTGGAACATTGATGGTGCAGTTGGAAGAAGAGTTGTCTTAGTTTGGACTGTAATAATGTACATAGGTAATTCTTACCATATTATTTCTATCCTGTTTTGTGTCTGTAGATGTTTCATCTGCTGTCTTGAAAAGATGCCATTATATGAGAACATATTTGAACACAAACCCAAGGCTTATAGTTTTCTGTTCATGAAGGTAGATTCCAGTCAAATCTGTGGTTTGGAAGTTATGTGACTTTGGGCTCTGTCTGCATTGTGTCCATAAACAATTTGCAAAAGTTTCCTTGCACATGTTCATGTAAAGGCACCAGAAGTGTAACACCCCATATATAAGATATTAATTAGAAACTACGATGGAGCACAAAATGTATCCATGCTATAACACTGCTATAGAAGTGCATATTAATCTCTGTGTGTTCATTGTTTGTTTTGTTCAAGTACAGACATTTTTTCTCCCCTCATACCCCATTCCATTTCCTTAATCAAAATTCACCTTCACTTTTCTTACTGTAGCCAAATATCAGTCCCCTATTCAATATGCAATGTTACCATCTTACTGATGCTTTACATTTCAAGAAGTAATCAGAAAATCGCATGAAACCACATATACATGTACCAAAAAAATGGACTTAAGACAGGGCTGCATAAATTTTACAAATATCTGGGAGCCACTAAAATTTCTAGGCATCAGATGGGTGACATGAAGCAAATTCCATACTGAGGACCCACAAATATTAAGTGCCACTACTAAATGTTGTCAACTGTGATTTATGCATTCCTAGAAAGTGGAATTTGTACATCCCTGATTCATGAAATATTTGACTGGAAACCATAACCCATAATGTCTACATGTGTGTGCAAGGAGAAGACAAAGGGATGCAGTAGTAGTATCTCATGATATGGGCAGTGCTAATCCATTTACCACAAGTTGATATTCACCTCCCTAAGTCAAGCAGAATAAAAAAAAGCTTCACCTGTCTGTACGATAATTGACCACAAAATGTCCACCTGCATTATTCTGCCCATAGGAAAAAAGTTTTATTTCTGAGTGTGCATCATGACTAATAACACAAGGTCTAGCAACTGATGTGCCAGGGCATTGTTATATAAGAGAACCCTGCCTGGTCTCCCACATTACAGGTTACTTCACTACAGTAGGTGAACTGCCTCCAGTAGACGAGTGAGCACCTTGTTTTACCCTTCACTGTTGATCATACCACTGTCAGGCATAAAGTAAAGGTGCACATGGCCTTACCACTGAACTAATATCACCTTCTATTAACTGTTATGTATTGTGCATGTTTATCTCAACTTTCATGACATGAGCATGCTGCAGTTTATCTTCCACATTGTTGCTGTAGACATAGAATACACAAAGGTTTTGATCTTAACAGAAGACATCCTTTTGTGCCTTTTAATGTTTACTGCCAAACCTCTGCACAATGGGCATCCAACCTTTTTCATGGCACATGGTCACACCTGTGACTGTGGGCTGGTTCACAGGCCACACATGCAAGAATAACAATGTGATATACCTAACCACCCAAAAAATTAATTTTGATAGTACATACATAAGTTACAAAGGAGGCTATATGCCACATAATACAGCCTGGTGGGCTGCAGATTGGAGACGAGTCCTCTGCACATTCTTGCCTATTGATGATAATTAGAGATTGAGACATGTATGACTTTTGTTACATAATGCACAGAGGTTTTGATATGAACAGAATTTGGTTGCATATTTGCACATGGTGGCAGTAGTATCTCTGTGTGTCATAGGTCAAGGTATTAAAGATATAGTTCGTTGGCCTCGTCCCTCTTGCCCTCCTGTTGTGCGTCTGCAGAAGAAGTGGGCCCTGGAGTATGGAATGCCATCCACTCATGCTATGGTCGGTGTTTCAATTCCTCTCTCTGTGATCCTGTACACAATGAACAGGTACCAGGTGAGCCTGCACTGAAATATGCATAGTTCATGCTGTCACTCTTTTGTACCATGTTTATGACTTAGTTGTTTTATTTGTTGCAGTATTCTAGTTGTTTTGTTTGTTGCAGTATTCTGTGATTCTTGGAGTCCTGTTTGCCATTGGGTGGTGTACTGTCATTTGCCTCAGCCGGTTGTATCTCGGAATGCACACCGTCCTAGTAAGAATTTCCTGATCAGCGGTTGATTTATTACTATCTGTTATGTCACAGTGACACAAACGTGATAACTGTCTACATGTAACAGATTCCTTCTTAATAAGCTGATAATAGTTCAGCTTGTCCAAAAATTCCCCTTATGTGGAACGTGAAGGTTATTATTATATATAAATATAAAATGTGTCAGTCGAACATGACATAATTTTGTTTTATTAGGTATCCTGATTTTACTATAAGAGCAAAATGACACATGCATTTTATACATAGTTTTATCAAGAATATAAGCGTTTGGGATCCCACAGCACATTTTTAAACATTTTAAGTAAGGATCTATTTTCTTAGAAGGGCCTGAAGATGATTCTATAAGAATCAAAACATGTTGCCCTAGTACAATAATAAACATAATAAAATAAAATTGTGTTGTGTTTGACTGACACATCATTATATATTTATTTATGTGTTAAACACTTCGGGATGGCAAACATTAAAAGAAAAGTTATTATTATGTTTACAAATGTCTGCTTGTAGGCCCAATTGTGAACCCTTTGAATCCAGTTTATATCTTTACAACATGTTTCTTTAATATATGTTTTAATAACATATGCTAATTTATGCCTGGGTTTCCCAAGTTGCCATTTTTCTCCTGGACATCTGATATTGATTATGTATTTCTCTTCTCTCACAATGCATGCTGGATGCCCCACCCATCGCATTCCCCATTCTTGCAGTATGTTGGTAACTCAGGCGTAAAATGGATGGTGAAGAAACTTTGTAGTTATTGTGCATTTATCAAAGATTCAAATATAAAAGTCATTTATTGTGATGTACATACAAATTCGGAATGACCGAAAGGTAAGAACATCATGCCCAATTTCATCAACCAAAAACCCCAGTCTCCTGAAAAGTATTTAATAACAATTTGCAGAGTGTTTTTGTTAAAAAAATATTGCACAGCTATGCCATCTCTTAATAAATATATACAATGGAGTCTTGAAGTTCATGAACCTCAGTGTTGTGGATTTCAACCTTTTGTGATAATTTTAGTACCATTGTTTCAACAATTCATGGCTGGTTCCAACAAATTAGGTTGAGAGCACATGGCTGGTGGGTCGTCTTTCCCCACTTTCATGCTGTTGCGCAGATCTCTCTAAACTCAGTAAAGCTCTGTTTTTTCATTATTATTAAAATAAACTCTAGTTATTTTATGCTGCTTTTTGAGGTTATATTATATCTTGATCGCTGGTATTTCATAAGTTCCAAAACCAAACAGACATTTTACACCAAAAATTGATTCTGCTGGTTTATGATTCCAAAGCTCAAGATGTTTGTATCAGTTCAGAGTAATCACAGATGTCAGGAGTATGCTGTATATGAATTACACAAACGAGAATCCACTCTTTCTCTGCCAGATTATACGAGGTCTGTTAGAAAAGTATCCGACCGTATTTTTTTATGCGAACACCTGATGGATTATAATCTAGCGCGCTTGCATGAGCCGACCTTGAACCTTA
>Ga0123357_10005866_pt1 | contig 14825 bp, 11 predicted proteins | sample TergutEmb28metaG_FD_89873 | JGI IMG/M metagenome (GOLD analysis project Ga0123357, IMG submission 89873) | Embiratermes neotenicus P4 segment gut microbial communities from Petit-Saut dam, French Guiana - Emb289 P4 | ecosystem: Host-associated > Arthropoda: Insects > Digestive system > Gut ...
CAATATTGGGTGAGGAGTACAAGTCATTTAGCTCCTCGTTATGCAGTCTCCTCCATTCCCCCGTTACCTCCTCCCTCCTAGGTCCAAATATTCTCCTCAACACCATGTTCTCAAACACCCTCAATATACCATGTTTAAAAAATTCAGTACCTGTATTTATTTAATGAATATATACAATGCAACGTTTAGAAGTTAGCGGTGCGGTACGACCACTATAGGGTCGTTAGGCGTCAAAGGGTTAAACGTCTATCTCAACATGTTTCGGGCATCATTATGCCCATCATCAGGAGAATAAGATCGTGTACTACTGCATATGGTGTTCTGCCTCGGTATGTAGGCTGTGGTTGGCTGTGGTCTTTTGGAGCTGGGTCGTGAGCTGTGTGCACTTTGTGATAATTACTGTTACTGATGAGTCGAACAGTAACTTTTACACATTGCACACGGCTCACGATGCAGCTCCACAAGACCACAGCCAACCACAGCCTATACACCCACGCATAATATCGCATGCAGTAGGACACGGTCTTATTCTCCTGATGATGGGCATAATGATGCCCGAAACATTTTGAGATAGAAGTTTAATAATAAACATCGAATTAGTTGCATCTTTTTGGTTCTCTCTCTTCACCTTAAATTTACTGTTATTGATGAGATACTTTTTAGGCGCTTTCGCAAAATTGCCAAAAGATACTATTAGCTTCGCCGTGTCTCTCCGGTCTATTGGGCCGTCCGCCCGCATGGAACAACTCGTTTCCAACCGGACAGATTTCCGTAAAATATATTTGGTTATTTTTTTTCGAAAATCTTTCGATAAAATTCAAGTTTCATTTAAATATGATTAGAATAACGGATATTTCAGATGAAGACCGGAGTACATTTATGGTAGCACCTCGATTAATCCTTCTTAGAATGAGAAATGAGAAATGAGAAAATTTGTAGAGAAAATCAAATCTCACGGTCTTTATTGTTGCACCGTGCATTTCGTAAAATCACTTTAATTATTAACCAACAAATGCACTTATATAATTTCACATAAAAACACTTAAAATTGCTCCGACATATTTCGATCCTCAGATCACCCTCAGGGAGCTAGTTTCTTCCTTGCTAAAGTTACATTAAAATATCCACAATTTAAATCGTTTCTGTAAACAGGTTGCTGGGGCAGCATGTCATGTTGTGCAAGAATACGCTCAACAGTGTACTCTCGCACAACATGACATGTAAGTGCATTTGTTGGTTGATAAAGTAATCTCACGGTCTATGTTCAACATTTTTTTTTTGTGGAAAATCGTGCGATTTATGAGATAATGTGGGAAAATATTGTAGAGCCGGACAGACCACAGATGACAATACGGCGCATGCGCATTGCTTGCTGGATACCTAAGGTTACAAACACACACTCTGAGTATGCAATACTTATTGTTCTTTCACTGCAACAATGGTTGCACGAACGCCCCTTAGTGTCATGTTATACGTTGTGTGTCTTGTTTGGAACTAGTCTGGCTATGTAATACCCACACCTCGTAATTTGGCTACGGATTATTGAGTGAAAAATTTATCACTCTCATTTTGCTATATGATGAGGTAAATTCAGTCAAAAACACAACTATAAATGTATGGCTAAACGATGGTGTTTATTAGCAATGGAAAACTACGTGTTTCGGCCTATAGCGGCCATCCTCAGGTTTTGACAGCTTTCTTGCTAAAACTGTTTTATACAATATGCCTAAACCGCGTGGTGATATTGAGATCTCATCATCATTTTACGTGCTTTTGTTAAGCTAGATTTAGTGGGATGTCTATTGGGTCAATGAATTTGTAGGTAGCTGGGTGTGGATCTTTTCGGTTGGGTAGGTGTAGGGTTAGGAGGAAACTGTGATTGCAGGTGTGGTATCTTATATGCTCCTATGTTGGGGAGGGGGGGGTGGTTTTTGCGGGATTGGTTAGTCTGACATCTTCTCCTTATTCTTCGGAACTTTTTGTTCTTGGCGGGGGGTTGGTCTGCCTCCAGGGTTTTGCTATGTGTGCGTGTGCGTAGGCTTGACGCATTTGGTTTTCTATGGGAGAGAGAACAAGTGTGTGAAATGAATTTTCCATTGTTAATAAACACATTTATTTAGCCATATATATAGTTGTTTTTTTGACTGAATTTACCTCACCATATAGTTTAAACACACAACGGGGAAGTAACACCTCAGAATTTCATATTTCTTTCCAGTAGAATATATTGTTAGCATTTATTTAACGATATACTCTGAACCCTTTCGATTATGTGGCATCAGATTAATGTCAAAGATTAACGGCAGTGAAATTGTCTGAAATAATCCGTGGTTTGTCTGAAGACATTATCGCAGCAATTTTGTCTTAAGATACAAAATTTCAAGTGATACGTAGAATCGAATTTTGGTTCACTGTCAATCTTCCAATATAACGAACTTCAGAAGCATAGTCGATAAAGAAGGGTTCCCGTTTGCTGTTTTAATTTATGATTATAATTTATAATTTATAACGCACAGCGAGTTAGAGGGAAAGGGTGGGGGGGAATTTATTTGCATTTCGTAGAACTTTATCCGTACGAAAGATGCACTAACTGAAAGACGAAACGTATGTAATTTGCAGATATTTACTTTAAATATTCTTTGAGCTTTTCACTCTCTCCTAAAACAGATCTTTCTTGCAGAGATACTTGGACATTAACGAGATGGGAAAGCAGGAGAGCGTTCTTTTCTGTCGTATATTTACGTTTCAGGGTATTTGGGATTATTCTACTTCAGTGACAATGCAAGTCTGTTCCGATTATTTTGCACGTAATTAATTAATACTTCCTAAGAATGTTTTCCTCAAGAGGAAGTTAATTTACGTTTTATGCGTCCGTACAGCTGTGTGCAGAGCCATTTGGGCATTTCAAATCCGATTGAGTAGCGTTCGCCTAACAATTTTTGTTGTGGAAAAGCAATACATTTTACATATTATGGGTGTGTGTCTGTAGCCTTGTTTATCCGGGGTGAAAAACTCATTTACCGTACTGTATTACCATTTGTGTCCTGTCTCGCTCTGACATCATGTTCCACATAATCTTATAAACGGCTCGATTTTTGGAAAAAAAATAGCGAATATAAAATATGTTTTGATTTTCTCTAAAACATTTGTCTGAAACATTCTTCATTCTAAGGAGGAATGAGTGAGATATGATCAACAATGTAAATTGGTCTTCATGTACAGTATCTGTTATGCACGTCACATTTTAATGGAACTTGAACTTCCTCAACATATTTTCAAGAATACTCAAATATCAAATTTCTTGAAAATCTGAGCTGAGTTCCGTGTGGCTGGAGAGTCAGATAGACATGAAGAAGATAATAGTTGCTTTTTGCAATTTTGTGAATGCGCCTAAAATTGAGACAAAATACCAAATTTTCCAGACAGTAGGTGTGCCAGGGCACACTCTTTGTCCATTTCTATGCACAGGTGGAACGTGTACCTTGTGAAATGGCTTCAGTCATCACTTGAAGATGTGAACGGTGGTTAAATGTTCCATCATAAGCAACATAAATGTGAACTTTATTGTCATCTTTTGGGTTTTGACACTAGAAAGTCTGGTTAATAAGTATCAGCATTTTTGGATCATGCCTTCATATACTACCTTGACTGCTCATATTTCCTGGAATGCCACAATTTGAATCTTTACCACCTCTCATGCCTCAGATTTTGTTTGTAACATAACTGTTTCCTATTTTAATTTATATTTTTTCTTTTGAGTTTTTGGCATAGGCTGCAATTTGTTGAGATGATTTCCTAATATTTGTATTTTGGTTTTCTGAAAGGAATTTTTAACACCAAATAAACAAAGGTTGTGTTATTACCTGTAGGGGGACAGCAGTAGAATTATCCCCATGTTCACTTTGATCATGCAGTTATCAGAACATAACAGTTGCTGTTTTATGTTTTAATGACCAGGTATAGTTCTGTGACAGTTGCATGGCAGTTGGAATATCTCTTACTCATCTGACTGACAGTACTTAAAACAGTCACATTCTGGATCACTTGAAGAGGAATTTGGTGTGTGTATTAAGAGCTCTGTCCAAAAATAACTTCTAGCAGTGTTTTTATGCATGGCAGAGATATTGCAATTTCTGTTTTGAATCAGGGTAGCCAGGGTAGCATAGTTGATATAGTGACTAGTCTATGGACTGGACGATTTGGGGTTCAGATCCTGGCAGGAACAAGTGATTTTTCTCTTCAGAATTTCAAGACCCAGTCTAGAGTCCACTCAGCTTCCTGGTCAGTGGGTATTGAGGGATGTTGCGATGGGAATAGAGTGGCCAGGGTGTGTTGTTGACTTCACTATATCTAGTGCCAGGGTTAAAAATGAGTGGAGTTGTACCCTCACTCTTGTTATATGCTTCCATGGCACGTAATGGAAAACTGTGCTTTTTCTTTTTTCACCTTGTATTCCACACTTACTAGAATTTAGTAGAATGTTATGTGCTGTATGTGGTGTAGAATCAGCTTGGTTGCTGAATCATCAAACTCAGTAATTCAGTAATAATATTTAGGATGTCATTCTTGATGTGTGTGAACATGTTATTGTGAAATGAAATTTGAAATGTAAAGTTGTTTCTGTGTTAGATTTTACCATGATGTATAAATGAACTGGAGTCACATTTCACACATTCTTGACATTAGTGCTGGCTGTACAGTACATGATGGGTCAAGAGGCCACTTTAAACCTTAAGGAAAATGAGTCCTCCAGCACCCATTGGATGTGAAAGGTGGTAATATTGGATTTGGGGTAGAAAAAAACTTCTGCCAGGAATTGAATCCCAGTCATCTGGTCACTTTACTGCTGAACCTATTGTGGCAGTAACATTTTTGGAAGACATCCAGCATGCAATTTGATAAGGGACATGAGTGTTCACTTGTCACATATGATCAGATGAATTATTTGCTGAACCCACATTTTACATTTACTTTGCGAAGTAATGGGATTATGACTTTAAGTATTTGTATACTTGGTGTTGTATTTGACCTTTATACTGCAGTGGTATTGTGTAGTGTCGATAGGATTGTCAGCTTTACATGACATTAAGGTGCAAAACGAAAATATATTTCTAAACACTTTTTTAACTGATGTGGCAGGGATGATAGCACCATGGTATGCAGATGAACAGGGGGCTGGTGACTTTCTGCTATCAAAATTCCAACTGCGAGAAGGTAATGGAGCAGTTGAAGTCTCGGAGAAGGGTCTGTACTATATCTATGCTCAGGTGAGATTGTATCAAGCACGTGTTATGATCATATGTTATGTACTTTTTGTTATGTGCAGTAACGTCTATGTAAACAAAACCTGAATTGAACAGAAACCCAATGTTATTGGACATGCTTGTAATAAAGCCAACTAGATGCATTAATTTCTCAAATTTATTTTTGGAATAAAACTCTACATGTTTCGGACAGTTCCTCTGTCCATCATCAGGAGTTTTTCACTGTACACACAGCAATGGTGTATGTCATACAGGTACTTTCTGAAACATGTAGAGTTTTATTCTAAAAGTAAATTTGAGAAATTAGTGCATCTAGTTGGTTTTATTATAAGAATATGTCACGATGCACGGTCATCTAAATGTCAAAGTTATTGGACACTCAAGTTTCAGGTCTTTAGTTTGGTTGTTGTCTTTGGAGTTGTGACAATGTGCATTCTTGTCGGTGGACAGGGTTGAAGTGATATTCACTGATTTCCAGTTTCTCACATTTATTGTTTTTTGAATCCAGCTAAAGGTCCTAGATTTTTTATTCTCGTTGCTTGTACTGTGTTCCTTCCTGTATGTCTGTCTCACTACCATATTTATCAACTGGTTAGTACTCAGTGTTTTGTGATTTAAAATTTGTGTCTGCCTTTTCTGTTTTGAAACATTGTTTACATTTGTTGATCATACTGTTCCATAGGTGTATTACACAACAACAGAATCATCAAACAGTTTTTCTATCAAACTCCGTGAGAAAGGAAAATCATCACATGAAGAGCTTGCAGTATGTAGTGTGAATATAGCAGTCAAACAATACATGTCAGAAGTGAGTTGCTTTACTTCTGTAGTACGGTTCCTTAATGCTACTGACCGTGTTTTTCTCTGGCAGCGTGAGCGTAATCGCAGAATTGTCCTTCGTAATGGTTTCTCTTTCTTTGGCTTTGTTCATCTTAGTGGTAAGAGAGACTGATGTTTGATTGGAGGCTGTCCTTTCCAAGCTCCCACAAGTAAATTTGATGGGATTTAGAGATGGGCGGTAGGACCAGAACCAGGCTGTTGGAAGCAACCAAAATTTGGAAATTTTGTGCATTTTATACAATTAAGATAGTATTTAAGGAAATGGTATGAGTGTGTGAGCATTTGTTCATATAAAGATTACTGTTGTCTGGGATGTATTGCATTGTAGTCTGTTAACTAGTAACTGGCTTTTGGGAAGAACCTGATGCCTCGGTCATTGGGGTAAAAAGCTTTTACCTTGAATATGTAGGCTGTGGGTTCCTCTACCAGATTGCATGGTTTCACATCCTGGGAGATAGTAATGTTCGTAATCACCACTGTGAGAACCTCAGATGTCAATTACTGCCATAAGATGTGACAGTAATCTGCAGCTTTGTAATTCATAGTTCTTTGTATTGTCCAGATCAACACACGCACAACATACATATGTTAACAATATTTTATATATTGTAAGTGCTCCTACATGTTGCGATGCACCCACACCATCTTCAGGGATTCTTATCCTTCTACTTTGCTAAAGTTATAAAAGTCATTAGGGTTCCTAATGGTCCTTCAGGTTGTAAATTTTCAAATTTTTGCATAGTGTTGGAAATTATCATGTTTAACAAAATGTAAGTGTAAGTGTGATAATCAAGTAAGCCTGTTCACTGAACCACATTTTGCAAATAGTGTCATTTATTTTAAGGTTTATATTCACTTGGTTGTTGCAAAATGCAACACCTGTTGGTACACAGGAGTGCTTATTTCTAGGGTTGTTGTAGGTGAAAGCTCTGTAATGTGTGCCTCAATTTATGAAAGATATAATTTACATAGTTACTATGAGACTTGTATGAGCATTGTACTAGTTTGTTCACTATTTTACCAGATTGAGCACTCAACATAGAACAGATATTCATTTAGTGCTTTTTAATGGGTATGTGTAGTGGTATAATGGTAGTAGTGTTTGTTTGCACCTGTTACTATGTATGATTATACTGGTAGAGAGTTGATAATGAGTTAGTTATGTAAGTGTAAAAATGATACATTTATGCTTGATATGTGACTGAATTTTAAATGCCTGTTGTTGTTCTTATTGTTGTGGGGTAGTCCACCACCAGTGCTTATGGCTGTTAGACAAAAAGAGACTCTTCCCTGGAAAACCACATCTTTAAAACGTTTTGGTTAAGTATAATTTTTGTTGTATATGGAACGTTGAATTTCTTTTAGCTACCGTGTTGGAAGGAAGGGAGAGTGCGTTATTTGGAGAGAAAACTAGAGTTACGTTGAGTCAGCTGTGGTTAACAGTGTTGAGGTGTACAAAGAAATTACATGGTTTTTCAATTGAAGTGTTGTCATCCTGTTGTGTTTGGCAGATCTATATTGATTACAGGGTCTGAGTAACACAACACTATGAATGTCATGTAATCATTGTATTTACTAGGACATGTTTAGGGTGATTTGTGTAGCCATTTTCAGGTAGTCGCACAATTCATAAAAAATAAAGTATTTCAGAAAGAGGCCTCCCCTTTAAAAACAAAAAATATGCTTTTATGGTATCTTGGTTGTTATTCCAAATAGTAGAATAAAGATCATGAAAAGATGATAAAAACTGAATAAAAACTAAAATGTGCTGCAGAAATCCTTTGCTTTGCTCTGGATATTGTGTGTTGTTTGAAGCATGCTGTGTTTTTGATGCGAAAAGGTCTTCTGCTTTCAATTTGTGGATGTGGTGTACATAACTAATGTGCATGGATGCAACCTTATGCACAGAATGGTAAATTATCATGGGTCCTCTTATGCACGACCTCATCTGATTAAATTTATCATGTGTTCTTATATGTAAAATGTCATTGTCTGTTCAGAATGTACCGTAATGTCAGTAGGATAATGGACTTTTAAGCATGTTGCTGCTTGTCAAGAACCAGTTTTCACAACTCCACATCATACAGGATAAACAGGCAGGTGGGGGTTATTGGCACGTTCCAGGAAGGCTGTGTTGTACGTTATGTGTCAAAAATATGAGACGCCATATGTAATAGGCCCCGTAGTAATTTACCATTCTGCGCATATGGTTGCATCCACGCACATTAGTTTGGTATGCCATGTCCACTCTGCATCCACACATATAAAGCCGACCTTTTTTTATCAACACATGGTGCTTCAAACAACACACAACATCTAGAGTAAAGCAGAGGATTTCTGTGGCTCATTATAGTTTGTATACAGTTCTTATTCTTTGCATAGTTATTGTTATTCCACTATTTGGAATAATAACCAAGATACCAAAATATCATATTTTGTGCCTGTAAAGGGGAGGCTTCTTCCTAAAACACCCTTTTTTTTTTTAATGAATTTGTACTACTACCTGATAATTGCCATATAAGTCAGCAGAAACATGTTATAGTAAATATAATGAATACATGATGTACTCAGACAATTCAATGGGCTGGTCATTTTTGCTGCCAGTGTGTGTATCTGAAAGTAATTATTTGCACGTCTTATTAATGTAAATGCAGTTTCAAAGTTAGACATCCTCTTGTGTTTTTGTATAGTTAATTAATAAATGTAGACCATTAACACAACTTTAATGTAGTATTTTTACAGCAGCATGTTTCTGTAAAATTACTGCAATGGAGTTGTGTTAACTGTTTATACTTATTAATTAATGGAGGTGTATTTACCTGCCTCAACAAATGTGATGAAGTGTAGATAATACTACGATGCAGTAGCTGTCCTGTGCTGTGCATCTTGCTGTGATGAAAAGCTTAAAAAGTAAGTAAAATAAACTCAGGTACGAAATAATTGGTGCTTATTTCTTTTATGTGGTATAAAAATAAAAGTATTTTTCACTTTTGTGTATAATATTAGTGTCCAGTAACTGTTTACAGTTTAGAATTGCTGAAGACTTACATTGTATTTCTAAGAGTGAAAATGTGTTCCTGTTGAATGACAAACAGTAAATTATAATCTCAAAAGTATTTAAATGTCTCATGATTTGAAAATTTATGTATGAAACAGCTGAGGTTGTAATTTCTCCATTCTTCGGGAATGTGTGGCACTGTTTCAGTGGGTAATTGTCATGTGACTTTGTAAGATCACTAAGGTGTCTTGAACTTTCAGGAACCAATCACCCAGTGACATGTTGTAACATCCCAGAATAATGGAGACCTCATCTACACTGCTTCAAAATCTTGAAAACTCACCAGTGTGGTTATAACTCTGAAAAGTCATTTTAAAGTATTCTCTGTGTGCAGAGAATTGTTTTGTAGAGATGTTCAGTCGTTCTGTGTATTTAATCTTCTTATCTGTTCAGAGACTTGGATGGCAGTTGTTTTGGAAGGTCAATGTTAACCCTTTAAATGCCAAGTTAAATCCCATCTGCCATTTGCTGGTGTTATTGGGAGCTCACCCTATACTCCACGTTAGCAGGATAAGGGTTAAAGTTGCTGAGGAAGTTTCTGTTTCAAATGTGTGTTACCTTTACCTTGCTACACTGTACACTTAGAATCAAAATATGTCTCAAGTGATATGTGTAGATGTTGGTGAATTTTATGTTGTGTGTTGCATATATGTTTTCGTATGATTAACCAGAGATGCAGTACTGTGGGTGTAAATAACAATAAACTTTAGGAAGTCATTTTTATATATGTGTAAGGATATACATTCGGTGAAAGTAGACTGATTTTAATGTGATATCTTGTTTGTTTCTCAGATATGGAAAAAGTAAGTTTCTACCAAGTTAAATGTTGACATTCATGTCTTTCATTTCTAAATTTCTATAAATGCTTGAATGGGGTGATCTCACATACGTCTGTAAAGATACATTGGCTGATGATGTGTCATCAGCAGTAAATGTGTGACCATGTTTAAAGGTCATGCATTGCAACAGCTGATGTTATTTCAATTTGTACATTGCAACAAGAAATTTCATAAATGGGAGAATTTATTTTTGTACAAATTTTTTGTGTCTCCATTATTCTTGCAGCAGATGTGTGTATCCATACACCAACAAGAAATGGAACAAACAGATTAGAATGAGGTTTTAGTTTTTCATGGAAGTGGCTGTGAAGATCGTTGTTGTCTTAGTTGTGATCTGCTGTAGTCTAGCAGTGTGCTGACATTTCAGAGGCTCTTGTCACCTCTGTTATTAGGTCAGCACACTTCTTCCAGACGATATAGTGTCACAACCCAACAGACAGCATTCTTTATGAACAGATTGCGTTTTAATGTGTTGAGGGTGGTACATATCCATTTGTAATGAAATATTTTAATGTGTGTTTTGTCTGTTCTCATCTCTTGTTTCAACATACTTTCACACACCAGATTTATATAATTTGTCATGAAAATCTGATTTGTACATTAGGGTCACATTTGCAGACCTAAGGGAAATCAAGTATTCTGTTGCAGTGTTAGAACAACAGGAAGCAGGACGAACTGTTTGTAGACCTAGTATTAATTCTGAGGGCTTTGTGTCTTTTATGTTCATGATCAGTTTCCAGTTTGTATGGCTGTTTTATATTGGTGCTAATGTATTAAATTTTATGTATTTTACCCCCATAACATGTGAATTCGTATGTGTTCTGCTTATCTTTTGCTACCTAAGTACTTTCAGGTGATATGTTTTGGTTTTCCCTTACACTATGTGAATTTGTACATGTTGTGTTTATCTTTAACTACCGGCTTACTCTCATGTAATTTGTTATGACTGTCCTCATATCATGTGAATTTGTAAATGTTCTCTTTGTATTGTATTACCAGAATACCTTCAGGTAATGTGTTCTGGATTGACAAAAATTATAAGGCACTTCTTCTGTACCATTTTTTGGAATGTAGAGGAGGTGCATTGGCTGAATGAGAATTTATGTTATGTGACTTTTATTCAGAAAGTTCTCCCAGTTGTGTGAGTGTGGTTTATTTTGTTTATGTTTCAAGTGTACATTACAAGCAGTCTGGTGGTATTACCATGTGCAGTTGATGGAACAGGAAGTCAGGGAATACAAGAGATAAATTTGGTTACCTAGTGTTTTAGTCAAAACGGAGCTCCAATTATGCTGAATACACAATTAAATTTTTAGTTTGTAGCTTCAGAATTATATATATGTATACACACACTCACACATACATACTTATGTACACACACACACACACATATGTACATACATACAAGTATTGAGAAGTGGCTGTCAGATGCTGTTGGAATGTAAATCAAGGAAGATACAAGGTTCTGGGATGTTACAGTGTGTTGTGTGGTAAATAGTTCTTGCAAGTCAACATGTAGTAACATCCCAGAAGACTTAGATTTTCATCAGCATGGCTGTGAGAATTTCCAATTCCATTAATTGATCCTGATTAAAGAGAAGTTCTGCTAACATGGTTCCAATTCAGGCAGAGTAAGGCGTTACAACAGTTGGAAAGTATGGGAATACATTCTAGAAATGAGGGTTTTTAATGAAAAATTAACAGTAACTTCTTCATGTAATTGAGATAAGAGTTATGCAATAATGACATTTTATGAACAACGTGCAGAATGTTTGCCTCAAAAATGCAAGTTACTAACCACTTCAGTAACACTTGTTCTCAACCCTGCATTCAAGTATCAAGTAGGCTGTTTGAACAGTGTTTGTGACATGTTCCATTATTAAATAATAGATATTTAGTGTATGTTACAGTTGTGAAGTTTTTAATTTAAAAACCCCTTCTTTGTGATATTTTATCTTACTCTCCAATGAACATGTATCCTTCAGTGTTCTGAACTGAACTTAGGGTGATACAACTTCATTTACGCTGAATCATGTGATTAATGTTCTCACTAAGTTTGGCAGAGTCATTGTGTACCTCTTGGTGTATGTATTTTTATGTATGTGCAAAAGTTACCTTATGCAGGACATTTTTTTAAATTATGGTATGGTACTTGTTTTTAAGCTTTCGCCATGCTCTGAATGTAATTTGTTCCTTTTTGGGTAATTCCCTGGCTACTTTACTTTAAACAGGTAATGCAGTATTGAGAGAACAACAGTGTTTTTGGTAATTTTGTACATAATATGATGGACCTTATGTATGTCATGAAATAAAATGATGCTTCCCTCAATCTAGTGTAATTTCACTGGTTTAATTGATTGTCAATGACAACACTTTCTGGAATTAAAAATATTTTTAGATTGTACTGTGGGTTCCTTAGAATAACTTGTGTGTGTGTGTGCGTGTGTTTGTTTTGAGAGGGGCGGGGGGAGGCAGAGAGTGACAGTTGTCAGAAAGTTTGAAAAATGAGTTATTTTCATGGTGACATATGGTAAGCGAGTACAAAACTTTCTCCAAGTTGATTGTACTTCACTGAGTCTCGTCTTACTGAGAGTTGCTGTGTTGTAAGTTTGAAATTGGGATATTTGGGTAGAAAAGAGGGTGTGTCATAGAAATATTATTGCTTGTTTGTGTATTTTTTCATCCACACTGCTAAACTACAGGTAAGAATCATCGGTCCCAAATGAAAAATTTTTGGGCAGACTGAAATTGCTATGAATTGTGGATAGAAATTGTTACATTGCATTCCCCACACCACTTTCTTCAGTCCATATTGTCCCTCTGGATGCTAATATTTGAGGGCCATTTCTCAGATGCATAGAAACTGTAATTCAGTTTGTCCATTTGACACTATTTGAGGTTAATCTTGGGGATGAAACATTTGGTTTGTTTGCACATTAGTTAAGGGCCTGTCTGGCACTGAGGAAGTTGTCAGAATTGGAAATACTTATTTGGGAGGCGAGTGGTTTGTATCTTGACAGGACACTGACTGCCCTTGGTTTTTTCTGTCCCTGCAAGCAGTTGTCAAGATAGTACCTCGGATCAAGCCAGAACTGCTTGCTTGTATATCCTGTCCCATTTGTTATTCACTAATCACCCTACCATTCAACACTGCATACAATGAGAGTATGATTTCAAGGGTCTGTCTTTTTCGTTTTGCCGTATTTAAGATGCACTTCTGAGGTCTTAACTTAAGGTAAATGTAGCAAGGGGTTTACAAACCACAGGTGCTAGGTTGCTTGTTCAACTAAATTTTTTATGTTTGTGCCTAATATATGTGGGTCCTCAGTATGTAACTTGCTTTGTTTCACATTCCTGGCACCTAGAATTTTGAGACAGCTTCTAAATTTTTGGAAAATTTGTAGACCCCTGCATGTAACATATTATTTTCTTAGGTTCTTGATTTAAATGCTTACCCACATTTTGTTTATTAAATTTTGATTCCTATACCTCTTCCACATCTTAGGTAAGTATTGCAGGGAATTTTAATGTGTATCAACCTGCATGTGCCTATCCTTCCATTGTTAAAGATCATCCTTTGCACCGCATACCACAGAGAGTGACTGGACCTGCCCATTCTTGTATCTTTGTGTCGGTAAGAAGTGATATCAAAGGAAGACATGCAGTACAGCAAGTGCAAGCAAGTACATGTATTAGGAAGGTGACGAAGAAGTGGAAGTGGAACAACCTGTTCAAACATCTGGGGAGGCAGCTGCTGGTGTGGAGACAGGTGATAAAATCTGACTCAGTTTCTAGTGATGCTAATATGTGCAGTTGGACAGAAAGCTGCTCTTTGTCAGTTGGAGATGTTAAATAAGCCACATTTGTACATTACCTGGGGAGGAACCTGTCTGGGTACGTATACTTGCATTGTTTGTTATATGCTACTGGTACGAGAGTTCATAACTTATAGTGTGACGGTGTGCAGCACAAGTGGAATTTAGTGTAGTCATATTCTATAATATTACATAATGCAAGTGTTCCATGTTGAAAAAATACATTCTTTTTTTTAGATATGGCTGCTGAGGCTCTTCCCATCTTTTACTGCAGGCCCTGCTGTGTTTGCTGTGTGATTCATATTTTTGAATTAGATTCTGTGTTTAGATTGGTATTTTTGTAATTCATTCTGTTTTGTGAGTAACGTTTTATAATGTGTGATGTATTAATTGAGATTTATATGTGATTTTAATAAATTTGAAACATTATAATACCATGTTTGGAAGTTCTTATTATTCATGTTCTTGTCAAAATTGTATGTACGTTGGGAAATTAATGTTGTAAGAAGTGAATGCACATGTTTCTTTTGTTGAGTGCCTTACAGGGGATTCAATGAACAATAATTTTAAGTGTGTGTTTTCCTGGACACCCGTTTAGCAACTACAGTAGTAATCCTGTCTGTCATGCACATGTTAAGCAGGAGTTTTACTGTAGTTTGAGGTACTTGTAGCATTGTAGTATCATTAACCCTTTAACACCGAACGGCCACTAAAGTGGCCGCACAGTGGGCCCTTTAAATAGCTGAACGGCCACTAAAGTGGCCGCGCAGTTAGCCCTTTAAATAGCTGAATGGCCACTAAATTCTGGCATCAAAGGGTTAAGCAAACAAGTGCTGTATGATCAGTGACATGCCTATTTTATATTGTGTTTACAAAGTGTTCCTCGGTTATCATCTTGTTGATATCATCTGCAGCCTTTAAAGTATGTGTTCCATTGCATGAATTAACAAGAAAGCAGGTGATACTGTGAAAAGGTATACTGGTTGATATTCTTTTCAGTAATGGTAAA